>Ga0207433_10000189_pt1 | contig 148023 bp, 129 predicted proteins | sample YelNatPaOPGAMG01_FD_187559 | JGI IMG/M metagenome (GOLD analysis project Ga0207433, IMG submission 187559) | Hot spring thermophilic microbial communities from Obsidian Pool, Yellowstone National Park, USA - OP-RAMG-01 (SPAdes) (version 3) | ecosystem: Environmental > Aquatic > Thermal... | reverse complement strand
CCCGCACCGCCAGCGGCTCGCCTTCCTCGTCCGCCAACAGCCCCATGACGATCTGCAGCTTGCCCCGCTTCCCGTCCCGGTTATAACCGTACTCCCCCAATTCGTTCTTCTCTCCTTCCAGATAACTGCTCGTCACGTCGTAGAGAAACAGCCGCGGCGGTTGACCTCGCCGGGTGAGATAACGCCGAAACAGCGCCTTCTCAATCCGCTGCTGCCGAGCGGCCAGATCATCCAGCGCCGCATACAAATCGTCCTCGTCGAACTTCCCCAAACCCAGCACTTCGGCCACCGCCTGATCTTCCGCCCAGCGCACCGCCGACAGCCGTGAACCCTGATGGGCCACACGGGCCAACACCAGAAACAAGCCCAGTTTCGACAGCCGACTGTAACCGAGCGCCCGACCGATGCCCAGACCTTCCGCAATCCTGTGCAGCACAAAGAGCAGCCCAAAGACCGGTCCCAGTTGAGGGGCCACGGAAAGGTCGGCGGCCTGGTCGAATTCGCCGCGCAGCAGGCGGCGGAGGGCTTCAATGCGGGCCGCGGGCCAGTGGGAGAGGTTGGCGAGGGTGCGATTCTTGACTTTGCCGTTCTGGCGGAAGGATTCGCGCAGCAGGAGGGCGGGCGGGGAGTTGCGGTTGGGGACGGTGGCGATATACATGCCTTCTGTATATCGCAAATGCCAAATGCATCTCAAGAGGAATATACAGTATACATGCCTACTTTAAATCCTCAAAAATTCATCAAATCCTTTGGGTCGAATCACATCACCAAATTATGACGCGGGAAGATCAGCCCGACTCCCCGCAACCTGCACATCCCCAAGGACCTAAACCCAAATCCCGGGTCAATTTTCCGTAGAACTTCGGACTAACACCGCAGCAGGTTTCAAACTGCCTCGACGTTTTATGGCGGTCTGGAAACCCTCCGCGAAGCAAGCGGATCTGCGATATACGAGCGCCACCAGGGCAAGGATGACTGCAAGGGTTTTGATGGAATCCCAGCCTCTCGCAAAAACAAAAATGCTCACCCGACAGCAGGGCGTCTGATCCCACGGATCTGCGGGTGAGCATCTTTATGAGAGGAGAATAGAATGGCGGACGCGCCCCGCCATCTAAACCCGCATGGAGTGTAATTAAAATCGGGCAGCCGTGTCAAGCGATTTTTCAGGAAATAAGCGAACAGTAAGTTCCTTATTTACAATTAGATGCAAGGCATTAACTTTCGCCGAAAACGTTGAAAATTTCTCAAATTTACCCCAAGTTTTGGAAGTTTTTTGTCTAAGTCCCGCTACTGGTTAGGGTTAGTGCTATTTGAGATTCAATCGGATGATTGAGCCTTCATACCCCTGAGCCCAGTCAGAATTCGGAAACCATTTGGCCGCCAACCGGCGCGAAATAACCAGCAGGATCCCGGCTACTGCCGCCATTCCAATCAGCAGAAGCACAAGCACGATGTTGCCGACAATCAAGCGAAGCATTTGCACTACGGTTGTGCTGCCAGGCGGTGGCTGATCCCAGCTTATTTCCTGATGGATAGTCAACCGTCCCATCAGACGGTCTGCGACAAGCTTTGAAGGTGCGTCCTGCACAAGAAGAACGAAGCTGCCGATGATTTTTCCGTAGAGCGCATCGGGGCCGCTTTTCTCGTTGACGCCCAGACGCTGAATCATTGCACCAAAGTGTTCGCGCGCGATGGAGTTGGTCGGGTAATCAATGAAGATAAGCCTCAGAGGCCCGCTGTCGTGCTCGTATTGTGCCGCCTCCAGTTCAGCCCCTTTCTGGAAGCCGACTAGGTCGGCAGGAAACGAAGGGACCGCGCGCTGCATCGCCACAGGCCCCAGAACGTATTTCAGCGAACCTTGAATGATTCCCTGCGGCGGCAACGAAGGCGGAAGCAGGGCCATATCGTCTGCTGAAGGTGCCTCGCCAGCGATAGCTATGAGGGCGGAGCGGAAGTCCTCATCGGAGATTTTTGCAGGCCGTATCACGCGGGCAAAGAACGCGCCGCGAGCCAACAGGGCCTGATCGGGCCCGACCATAACGAGCTTCATTCCCTTTTCGGGTTTCATCGAGGTGTTCTGGTAGAAAGTCAGCAGGCCGTATGCTGACGAGGGATCGGGCGCCTTTTCTACCACGGCCTGGAGGCTCTGATTCTCCCTGCGATAGGTCCTGATTTCTACACGCGTAACGCCGTACTCGGCATCAACCGTTGGTTCGACCCCAAACTGCCGCACGTCATTCAGCGTGGCGCTCTGCCTATTTTCCAACCGCCATTTCGGCAGGGTCGCAAGATTCAGCATCGTTGTGCGCTGAGCACCGGCCAATGGGGCGCCCGAAGCAAGCATAGCCAAAAGCGTAATGCTGAGGAGGGTGCCAAACTTCATCTACCTTAGCATAGCAGAAAATAACGGGAGAGAGATGCGACGCCCCTGGAGTGGCTGAAACTCGGGGGTGTGGCCGCTCAGTCTGTTGTTCAGCGACGGGGCAGGGCGTTGGAGCATCGTGCACCGTCCGGCTAGTGCGTACGCTGTGCTACGCGGATGCTGCCCAGGTTGGAGATGTAATCTTCGATGCCGTTGAAGAGGGCCTTGGCGATCTGCTCGCGATATTCGGGCTGCCGCAAAAGGTGCTCGGACTGAGGGTTCGAGAGAAAGGAAATTTCGGTCAGCACCGAGGGCATGTTAGCGCCGATCAGAACCACAAACGGCGCCTTTCGCACGCCCCGGTTATGGACGCCGCGAGAGATTCTCGACATACGTTTATAGAGCGCCGTCTGGATGTCACGCGCAAGCTCCTGCGATTCTTCAATCTTGTTGTTGAGCGCAATCTTCTTGATCAGGCTTTGCAGTTGGTGGACAGATTCCTGGGACGTCGCATTTTCGCGGGCGGCCAACTGAAGGGCGTCCGGGTCGCTTGTGAAGTTCAGGAAATAAGTCTCGATTCCGCGCACCTCGCGGTCACTGCTAGCGTTGGCGTGGATGGAAATAAAAAGGTCCGCGCCGTCTTCGTTGGCGATGGCGGTGCGCTCTTCCAGCGGGACAAAAGTGTCCGTGCTGCGCGTCATGAAGACTTCGCTGTCGGTGCGCGTTTCGAAGAGCTTTCGCAGGCGCAGTGCGACGTCAAGGACAACGTTCTTTTCCTCCAGGCCCGTGGGGCCGATGGTTCCCGTGTCAAAGCCGCCGTGACCCGGATCGATCACGATGCGGGCCACCTTGAGGCCGAGCGCCCTTGTGAGTGTTTGAGAACCGTCACCTATCGGCGAAGCCGGCTTGGTGGAGATGGGAACCTCCTCGCGTTCCGTGTCATTCAACGCAACTTCTGCCTTCCGCTTCTTCGGAGATGGAATACTGCGGCCGGATGCGATTTCAGTCTTCGTCTTCTCGGTTTCCCCCGGATGAGGGGAAATGGAGGCGCTCTCTTTAGGCCGTACCGTCTCGATTTTCCTGCTTGTGGCGGCGGCTTCCGCGTGTGATTCGGTTTCCATCTTTTCGGAGTGGCCGCTTGAGACCACCGATTCTGCTTTCACGGCCTGCGCGTGGGGTTCAGAAATGGATTCCGTTCCTGGTGGCGTGCTCTCAGCGAGCCGCGCGGAAGATCCAATTCCCGGTCTTGGAGTAACAGAAGCCGCCGGCCTCTCGAAGCGGGCTTTCTCTTCTGCTGATGCCTGCACTTCGCGATGCATCTCCTCTGCAGCCGTGGCAACGGACGCCTGTTCCTTCTGATTGCCTTTCGCCGCCATCGTTGCGGTTCCGTGGACGTCGATAATCAGTCTGAATGGGTTAGGCAGCGGAAACGCGGAATAATCATTGATGTTCTTAACATCCAGCACGATGCGTGTAACGTCCGGCTTGAACTGGCCCACGCGAATGTCCCGGAGAAAGGCGCCATTAATAGGAACGCTCTTCTTTAGCAGCGCACGAGTCGCACGCGTGTTTGGCAGGTCAAAAACGATGCGGTCAGGATTTGAAAGGCGCAGCGTGTTGTACTTGAACGGACCGTTTGCACCGATGACGACGCGTGTGTAGTTCGGTCCGACCCAGTTATGGATTTCCGTCACTTCGACCGGGCCGGATTTTGGATTGCCCGGTTTGGTTTCGCTTGACCCAGCGCGCGCGCTTTCAGATGCCGATTGCTTCTCGACGGCTTCTTTCTCAGCCATTTCCTTCAGCAGCTTGCGTGCCTCTAGGGCCTGGGGTGAGGACGGGTACTTCTCAAGAAACGCGTGGAAAGCATCTGCCGCCTGACTGCGTTCGTCAAGGCCTTTCAAATAAACTTTGCCCACGGCCAGTTCTGCATCAATGGCCATGCTGGAACCGGGGTATTGCGAAATCACGTATTGGTAAGACTTGATTGCGGCCTGGTAGTAGCCGGGTTCTGAAAACTGCCGGCCCATTTCCGCATAAAGGTCTCCCATGGCCTTTGCCGCCACGGGGGCCTTGACGTAAGCAAAGTCGTAATAATAAACGTTGCGGAATTCGCGGATGACGCGTTCGTAGTCCGCCGCCTTGCGGGACCGCACAGGTTCAGCTTGAAGTTTCTTCTGCAGCTCCATGGCGCGCTCGTAAGCTTTTCGAGCAAGCTCAGGATGGCGCGCGGCTGCGAACCCTGACGTCGCCGGCCACAGGATGCCAATCGCCACTATCGTGGCGAACCACAACCCAAACGATCCCAGAATCGCAAGGCCTTTTTGCCGGTCTCTCGTCTTGCGTGGCTTATGAATGGTTGAGCTCACCGTTCTCCTTCGCCGTTAAAATCCTCATCCTACTCGGCGTTGGTGAAGTGGACCACTCCTTCTGAATCCACATAGCGAACGATCGGTGGAATTTTCTCTTCCGCTGGCGCGTCCACGGGCCCAAGGCTTACGTTCTTCGAATTATAAAGACGGGTGATGGCGCGGACGTAGTGCTCGGTTTCAGGAATATCCGGTATGCCCCCGGAGCGGATCACCGTCTGTTCGCCGGCGTTGTAGGCGGCAAGCGAAAGCGGCAGGTTGCCGCCAAAAAGGTGCAGAAGATATCTCAGGTAGCTTACGCCTCCCTGAATGTTTTCCCTGGGATCGAAAGGATGCTGGACGCCGAAGCGACGCGCGGTGGCTGGAATCAACTGCATAAGCCCCATGGCGCCTTTGGACGAAACGGCGGACGGGTCGTAGTTGGATTCTACGCGAACCATGGCGTGGACGAGTCTCGGATCCACCTCGTAACGGGTGGAAATGCGGTCGATGATCGAGTCAATATTTGCCGGGCCTGTGAGAAGCTGCCGGCTCTCGAACCTCTGCGGCCCGGAGGCCGACCCATTGGCATTGACATAAACGCTCTGGCCGTTCGGATCAGTGATCACATCGATTTGCGCTGCACGAAGGCAATGCGTGATAAGGAGGAAACCAGCGAAGGAGAAACCGCAGGCGGCAAGAAAAGCAGGCGATTTGGACTTGATACAAACGCGCATAGAGATCCAGCCTCCAGCCTTCGGTGGAGGAACGGAACTCATCCCCTCCCGCTGCTCGGCACAAATCTGCCGAGATTCCAGCTCGCCCATCTTCATGCGGGAACGGCCTGGCGCAACCACCCGCCGCCTGCTGCCTGGACAGGTGGGACCGTCCGAATCGGTTGAATTATAACGTGGTTTCGCCATTGTCAACAAGATAAAAAAACAGCAGTGATGAATGGTGGATTACGAGGCTCGCGAACATTAACAGTCTTGCAATGACCGGCAGGGAGAAGCCGCAACGCTCGTATTACGCTCCAGTCCCGACGGAACAATTTCCAGAAGCCGAACTGCGCAATCTACACGATTGTGCATTTTGCTTTGCGGCACCCTCAGTGAATGGAGATACGACCTGCGATAATGTTGAAAGGTCTTTGAGAACAAGGAAGGTTTTCGCAGCAGGTTGCTGAAAAACAGTTTTTACGCTTCTCATCGTGAGGGCAGTGAGCGACCCCTGTAGTTATTATTTATTTTGAGAGAAATGCCGAGATCCTTCACTCCGCATGGCAACTTTGCTTTTTTCAGCAACTCGCTTTATCCCCCCAATCGCTCCGTCGCGAATATTAAAGCATCTTTTCCACGATCTTCGGCACGGCGTTGACGCATTCATCAATTTTCGCTGGATTTTTGCCGCCGGCTTCTGCCAGGTCTTTGCGTCCCCCGCCCGATCCTTCCATGAGCGCTGCGGCCTCCCTGACGATCTTTCCCGCGTCGAGGCGCGACGTAAGGTCCTGGGTGACGCCGATAATCAGTGCCGCCTTGCCGTCGGAAACCGCGCCCAGCGCAATCACGCCGCTGCCAAGCCGCGCGCGCAACTGGTCCACCATCTGCCGCATGGCGGGCCGCGAGACGCCCTCCACGCGCGCTGAAACCACGCGCACGCCCTTCACGTCCCGCGCCCGCTCGATCAGGTCGCTCGCCTGAGCGGCGGCGCGCTTCATCTGCTGAGCCTCGAGTTCCTTTCGGAGCCTCTTTTCAGTCTCCGCGAGTTTCTGCGCAGCCTCGATCACTTCGTCGGGCTTGGCATGCAGGAATTCGGCCGCCATCGCCAGCATCTCATTGGCTTTCCGCAGATGCTCGATCACGGCCATCCCCGTGATGGCCTCGATGCGCCGGGTGCCGGCGGCAACGCTGCCTTCGCTCAAGATTTTGAACAGGCCGATCTCACCCGTTCGGCTGACGTGCGTGCCGCCGCAAAGCTCCTTTGAGAAACTTCCGTCGGCAATCGAGAGCACGCGCACGCGGTCGCCGTATTTCTCCCCGAACAACGCCATGGCGCCGGAATTTACGGCCGCATCGGTTTCCATGATTTCGGTGCGGACTTCTTCGTTTCTCAGGATGTGCTGATTCACGAGGTCTTCGATGTCCAGCAGGTCCTGCCGGCTGAGTTCGGCGTAATGCGAGAAATCGAAGCGCAAGCGGTCCGGGGCCACCAGCGACCCTGCCTGCTTCACGTGCGTCCCGAGCGTAGCCCGCAGCGCCGCGTGCAGCAGATGCGTCGCCGTGTGGTTGCGCCGGATGGCGTCGCGGCGCTCCGCGTCAACCATAGCCGTGACCACATCGCCTACGCGGAGCGTATCACGCGCAACGGCCTTGTGCGCCGTCACACCGCTCACGGGACGATAGGTGTCCGTGATATGTGCCACTTCGTGATCGCTGTCCGGAGCGAAGAACCGTCCCGTGTCACCCACCTGGCCGCCCGCTTCGGCGTAAAACGGTGTGTGGTCAAGAACGATTTCAATTTCCTGGCCCGGCTTTGCCTCCGCCACAGACTGGCCGCTCAGAACCAGAGCAGCGATTCTGCATTCGGTCGATTTCGTCTGTGTATAGCCGTCAAAAACCGTTTGAAGCCTATCAGCGAGTTCCTGGTACACGGGAGCCGCAGTCTTTTTCTCTGCACCCTTCCACGAAGCCCGCGCCCGCTCGCGCTGCTTCTCCATTTCGGTTTCATAACCCTCAAGGTCAACCGCCAGGCCGTAGTGCTTCACAATGTCTTGAACGAAGTCCGGGCGCAGGCCGAAAGTGTCGTGCAGGACAAAAAGGTCCTGTCCGAGGATTTTGCCGTTTTGCACGTGCTCCATGTCGGCTGCTGTGCCGCCTTGCCATCCTTTGCTCTTTCGCCATTCGCCAAAGCGTTTTTTCGATCCGTCGTGAAGCAGGACTGTGGCCTCATCAAGCCGCTCAAGCCCGACGCGCGTCGTCTCCGCGTAGCGCTCCTCCTCAATCCGGATTGCTCTGGCGACGTAGTGCGCGGTTTCAGCAAGTTCGGGATAGGCGTCCTTCATCATGTCCACGACACGGCCGGACATTTTGTAAAGAAACGGTTCCTTGAGGCCGAGTGTCTGACCATGATAGAGCGCACGGCGCATGATCAGCCGCAGCACGTAGCCGCGGCCTTCATTCGAGGGCAGCACGCCGTCGGAAATCAAAAATGTGGCAGCCCGCGCATGGTCGGCGATGATCCGGAGCGAAACGTCGGTATCATGGTTTGCCCCATATTCGACGTTCGCCAGCGTCGCGGCCTCGTCAATCAGCGGCCGGAAGAGGTCGGTGTCGAAATTTGAGATTTTGCCTTGCAGCACGGCAGCCAGGCGTTCGAGGCCGGCACCGGTGTCGATGGAAGGGCGCGGGAGCGGCATCATGCGTCCCTGATCGTCGCGGTTGAACTGCATAAAGACCAGGTTCCAGATTTCGATGTAACGTCCGCAATCCTCCGGACAGGGAAACGCGCAATCCTTGTGGCCCAGGTCGCTGGCCTCGGGACCCATGTCGTAATGGATCTCGCTGCAAGGACCGCAGGGGCCCGTCTCGCCCATCTGCCAGAAGTTGTCGAAGCCAGTGACCTCGATAACGCGCGCAGGTTCCACGCCAACGCCTGTCCAAAACACTTTCGACTCGTGGTCGCTCGGAATGCGTTGCCCCGGCGCGACTTCAGTGTGGCCAAATATAGTGACGTACAGTTTATCCTTCGGCAGCCGAAACCCTTGCGCCGATGTCACCAACTCCCAGGCGAATTCAATGGCTTCCTTCTTAAAGTAATCGCCGAAAGAAAAGTTACCCAGCATCTCAAAGAAGGTGTGATGTCGCCGGGTGCGGCCCACCTGTTCGAGGTCATTGTGTTTGCCCCCCGCGCGCACACACTTCTGCGCGGAGCAGGCCCTCGTGTAGTCGCGCTTCTCCCGCCCAAGGAAAACGTCTTTGAACTGATTCATCCCTGCGTTCGTGAAAAGCAGCGTCGGATCGTTTGCCGGCACCAGCGACGATGACGGCACCACGCGATGCCCCCGCGCTTCAAAAAACTTCAAAAAGCGGCTGCGTATTTCGTTTGAATTCATAATGTCTGTTACGCGTTCATGGTTCTGGGTTCTGAGTCAACGAGTCACGATCACCTGCTTTACCGCCGGCGATCTGCTTTTATGACATCCCACTCACTTTCGCTGATGACGCGAAAATCATAGTTCACGGTTTTTCGCTTTCTTCCTCCAGCGCCTCGATGGTGACATCCTCGGCCACCGGAGTCAGTTCCGCCCTTGCGCGTATAGCCTTCATGATATCATCAGCCCGGAAGCCGCGCCGGATGAGGCTCTGGCAGAGCGAGGCCAGTCTCGCGCGGGTCACCGGTTTGCGTAGGCTGCGGACCTTCCTGTCGAGCGTGCGTTCCAGAAGTTCGCGTTCGTCCACGGAGGCAAGGGCGTTTTCAATCGCCTTGTCGATCACTCGGTAATCCACCAGCTTACTCTTCAACTCCCGCCGAATGCGACGCCGTCCGAAGGCGCGCACGCGCGCGAGCGATGAGGCATAAGCTTCAGCGAACTTTGCGTCGTTCAGATAGCCAAGCTGCCGAAGCCGGGCGATGGCGTCCGGAATTTCAGGCGAACCGGGAAACTTTCTTTCGAGCGCATGGCGAAGTTCAGCCGCTGAATACGGGCGGCGCGAAAGCATGGCCACGGCCGCATCGAAGGGGTTTTTCGGGGCGGTCTTACCTGGCAAAGCGGTCCACCTGACTAGCTCTCTCCATTTCGTCTCGCGCAGCGTCCGTCGTGGAGCGAATTCCCTGGATGCGCAGCTTGAATTCGTCGGGGTTGGACGCGTAGAGCAGAGCTTCGTCCAGCGAGATCAGTCCCTTAGTGTACAGGTCATAGATCGACTGGTCAAAGGTCTGCATGCCGTACTGCGAGACGCCTGAAGCAATGGCGTCGCGAATCAGGCGGGTCTTTTCAGGATTGATAATGCAGTCGCGGATGTATTCCGTGGTGATCAGAATTTCAGCGGCAGGAACGCGCCCGACGCCGTCGGACTTGCGCACCAGCCGCTGCGAGATGATGGCCTTGAGCGTGGAGGCCAGCAGCAGGCGGATCTGCTTCTGCTCGGGCGGGGGAAAGACGGCGATCACGCGCTGGATGGTTTCAGTGGCGTCCAGCGTGTGCAGCGTGGAAAGCACCAGGTGGCCGGTTTCCGCGGCCAGCAGCGCTGTATGAATGGTTTCAAGGTCCCTCATTTCACCCACCAGAATGACGTCCGGGTCCTGGCGGAGGGCGGCGCGGAGTGCCACGCCGAAACCGGCGGTGTCAACTTCCACTTCGCGCTGGTTCACAAACCCCTTCTTGTCGCGGTGCAGGAATTCGATGGGGTCTTCGATCGTGATGATGTGGTCGGTGCGGGTCGAATTGATGCGGTCCACCATGGCGGCGAGCGTCGTGGTCTTGCCGCTTCCGGTGGTGCCCGTCACCAGAATCAGGCCGCGCGTTTCCTGGCAGATTTTATCCACCACGCGCGGGAGTGAAAGCTCCTCAAGCGTGCGGATCTTGGTAGGAATCACGCGGAGCACCATACCCACGTTGCCGCGCTGCTGAAACATGTTGACGCGGAACCGCCCCAGACCCGCCACGCCGTAGGCCATATCGAGTTCTGTGTTTTCCTTGAATTTCTGCTTCTGGCGGTTGGTCATCATGCTGAAAGCCATGTTGACCATGTCCTCGCTCGAGATGCGCGAGTACTGCGTCAACGCGCGCAACTCGCCGTCCACGCGAATGTACGGATAATTGCCGACCTTCAAATGAAGGTCAGAGGCTTTGTTCTCGCACGCTGTGCGCAGCAGTTCGTCAATATTCACAGCGATATCCGCCGGGTCATTCGGAAAGTGCGCCGGCTGCGCCCGCTGCTTCCGCGGGGGTGCGTGCGACAGCGCCGGCAAGATTATTCATCGGTTCGACCGGCAAGGTACTTGAACGGGATGTTCTGCCGTCGGCGAGATGACCAGCGCCCACGTTTGTGTGGCAGGGGCCAGACCTGTAGCTCAGTCCTGCATGGGAAGTGAGTGCCATGCTGAGGCCTGGCGATATATGGGAAGATTGCCGGATTTATCTTGAAGTCGCCACCGGCTGGCCGCAGAAGGTCAGCCACCCGAACTTGTCTTCAGCTCGGCCTTCAACGATGCTCAGGAAGCGCTCCTGAAGCCTGCGGGTGATGGGGCCGGGCTGGCCCTTGCCCACCACGATGCGGTCCACAGAGCGGATGGGCGTTACTTCGGCCGCGGTGCCGGTAAAGAACACTTCGTCAGCGATATAGAGGATTTCGCGCGCCAGCACCTGCTCGACCACGGGAATCCCGGCTTCCTCGGCAAGCTGAATGATCGAAGCGCGCGTGATGCCCGGCAGCACGGACGACGCAAGCGGCGGAGTATAAATCTTCCCATTCCGTACCACAAAGATGTTTTCGCCGCTGCCTTCGCTGATGTTGCCGTTGTGGTCAAGCGCAATGCCTTCCACGTAGCCGTTGGTAATGGCTTCCATCTTGATCAACTGTGCGTTCATGTAATTCGCCGCGGCCTTGGCCATGGCCGGCAGAGTATTGGGCGCGATACGGTTCCACGAACTGACGCAGACGTCCACGCCCTGCTTCAGGGCCTCATCGCCCAGGTACTTTCCCCACTTCCATGCAAGCAGATAGATCTCCACCGGGTTGTTCAGCGGGTTCACGCCCAGCCCGCCGTAGCCGCGGAAAATCAGCGGCCGGATGTAGCAAGACTTGACGCTGTTCACGCGGACCAGATCAATCATCGCCTGGCGAAGCTGTTCGCGCGTAAAGTCCGTTTCTGTGCGGTAGATTTTGGCGGAATCCACGAGGCGGCCGACGTGTTCATCGAGGCGCAGGATTGCGGGACCCTGCGGCGTTTCATAGCAGCGGATGCCCTCAAACAGGCAGGAGCCGTAGCTGACCACATGGGAGGCTACATGAATAGTTGCTTCATTCCAGGGGATGAACTTTCCGTTGTGCCAAACCTTCTCGTAATAATCCAGGGACATACACGCTTCTCCTTCATCATCAGCCGGCCAAGGCCCGCGCTCCGTGTACAATCTGCCGTATTATAGCGCGATTCGCGGCCGCATGCGGCGCGATTTGCACCCGGCACGACGGTTTGCGGTTTGAAATTTCAAATCCTCAGATTTGAAATCTATGCTTAAGAATGCGCCAGACCGAACCTCCTGCGGAACCGGTCGATCACCTCCATCAGCCGGGCAACGCGCAAAGCCATGGCGGGACCTGCGATTTCCGTTCGAAGTTCCCATGACACTCCGAGAGCCGATGTTCGGGACCGGCCCTATAGCTTCAGCTCGATGACCTGAAAGCCGGCGTGGGGCAGGCTGACCTTCCACTCGATTTTTCCCTCCACGCTCCGATCGGCCTGAATTTGCCGGCCGCTCTTTGCGTCCACCACGCTGAACGCTCCCGCGGAATGCAATCCCACCGCCGCGGGATCGAAAACGATTGTGCCATTGTAACTCTGTGTCTCATTGCAATTGGCGAGCGTGAGCCAGACGTTCCGGCCTTCTACGGTAGGCACGATTTCGAGCGGATCGTAAGCCGGCGCGACCTCTGCGTAGGGCCGCAGGTACGGCAGGGCCTGATCCAGCCGCTTCAACACCGGATGCGTGGCGGCATAGGCCTTGAGCGCGGGCAAGGTACCGATTTCATTGCCCAGGTCCACCACAGCGCGAAACTGGTCCAGCCGGACGATTCCGCGTAGCACCTGTTCGTCCGTAACAAAGTGCGGCAGGACGCGGTAATGCCGCCAGAAGTCGCTTAACTGCTGCGGCAGGTCCGGATAGGGATTCAGGTCTGCGCTCAGCGAAACCTTGCGCATCGGGACGATCACGGCCACAGGCTGCTCTGGTAGGCGGCCCCGAATCACCTTGACCAGCGTCGACCGCCACTCTTTATAAGCCTTCCAGCCTTCGGCAATATAGATGCGATGTGCGGGCGGCGGGTAGATAAAGAAATCCTCTCCCACTTCGTACGGAGCGGCGAGCCCGATATGTCCCAGCCATTGCGGGATTTCGAGCACCTGGCCCTTCCGCCACGGCGTCCATTCGTTCAGGAGCGGAACACCATAGGACCGTGCCAGGCTGCCGAACAGCAGCGCGAACCCGGTGGTGTCCACGTCGTCGAGATTGACGATTGCATGGTACTTTTTGGCGATGCGGAAGAAAGTGTCCGGGTCGTTCCCCTGCACGGAAGGGCCGATGCTGCCGGAAATGCCGCCTCCCCAGGAATAGAGCAGTGGCGCGTCGGTATGCTGGCGAATCAGGCGCGAAAAGGCGTCGAAGGCTTCCTCGACGCTGTATTGGCGAAACTGCTGATAAAGAGGAAACAGTGGGTCGCCCGGCCTTGGCACCGGAACGTCGCTCCAACGCGCGTAAGAGGTATGCCACTGCCGGTTCAAATTGCCAATGGTTTTGTATTCGCGCGGAAGCCAGCGGTAGTAAGCCTGAATGTCCGCCGTGGCGTAGCCCGTGACCCCATGTGACCCCTTGGGCGCGGCGCCCCATTCCGAATCGAGCCAGCCGTAACTGCCGTACACGCCGCCAAATCCCGGGTTGTTCTTGACGTGGTCGATTGTGCGCGCCATATAGTCAAAGTAGGCCCTGCGCGAGCGCTCGTCCCACCAGGGCGGCTCCATCGCAGGGATGCCGTCGCTTGCAACGTCGCGCTCGGTGATCCAGGGAGGCGGGTTCTTGCCCTGCTTCTGGCCCCACAGGCTCTCCCAGAACAGCAGATAAAGCTTCAGATGGGCCTTGGCAGCCTCCGCCATGTAACGGTCGAGCAACCTGAAATCAAACCGGCCCCGTTGCGGCTCGATGTCCGCCCAGTCCATGTTGATCTCCACGCCGTTCATGCCGTCCCGGGCAAGGCGCGCAAAGTCTGAATCGCTCCACAGAACGCCATGCGCCTTCGTAAAGTCGATTTGTGCCCACCAGAAGGGATGGTTGCGACTGGGAATCACGGCCTCTTTGTCTGGTCTGTCAGGAGAGACCTTCAAGGCGCTGAGGAGCGGTACTGACCAGGTCAGGCCCGTAATGATGGCTCCGAGTATGAGAAGTTTGTATCTTCGGGGCATCTTGGACTCCTTTTTTGAAATCAGATGAATGCCGGCGGGGTAGGGGCTGGCACCGTTTCGCGCGGCCCCGCGTTTCCCGCTGAGCGCCGTTCAGCTTCTTGTGGTTTCCCTTTTTACGCCAGATCGGTAGGCAGTCGCAAGGGTTAATATGCCGACCTGCACCGCAGCAGCGACGTCAGCGGTTTTTGCGGTCCGACGATTTGGCAGGTTGCTGAAAAATCCTTTGTCATCGTGATTCCGAGGTCCGACGCTCTTGATCAGGAAGAGGAATCTGCTTTTGTTTTAATTCAATGGATTCACCCCCATTGCCTGGTGTTGTCCGAAACAGATAATAGCCAGATTGCTATTGCGCGGATGTCATTGCCTGCTTACTATAAAGTCAAGTAAAGAACGTATGACAAGTTGGGGTCCGGAGGATGTTGGAATGACGGTGTCTCTTGCTGTGTTCGCCGTGTCGGCGGCGCTGTTTTTCTTTTACGTGCAGACGGTATGCCAGAAGGCCCTGCGCAGGGAGTTCAGCCGCCCTTATTTTCGTGATGTCCTGGACGCCGTTCGTCTGGAATTCCCACGCCTGTGCGAGGATACGGCCTCGAACCGCCCGCTGGGCTTCAAAGAAATTCGCCTCGCTCTGCGGTGCGATTTCGTCATGCTGGAGTATCTCCTGAAGCACGCCGATCCCGCACGCAGGCCCTTGCCGGGCCAGGAGAGAATGCTGCTCCTGTATTTTCGCTGGCTGCTTTTCTTCCTGCCCGTCCGCCACGTGTTCAGGGTCCGTGAGAAGGAGGCGGTAGCGAAGCTGGCCGGTATTCTTCAGCACCTTGCCAACATTCTGGGAGAAAGACTCAGCGTTTCAGAGTTGCAGAATAATTCCAGCTCTGCATGGTGAGTGGCTGTGATAGCTCGTCGAAGGGGTGACTCTTATGCCGGTAGTTGCGATGCAGCGGAAAATACTGACCCTCACAGAAGAGACGCCTATCCACAACCTTTGCACGCTCATCAGGAAAATCCACAGTGAAACCGCTGATGAGGAGTGCAACAAGGTCCTTGCGGCCATCACCGAGCGGAAGCAGTCAGACCCTGTTATACTTCAGCTCCGATGCCCGGAACGGTCGCCCCGCGATGAAGTTTGCGGGATCCGAAAAATCCGCTTCGCCATGCTGGGCCGCGTTGTAGCGATAACCATCGAAGCCAACGGTCCCAAGACACTGGACCTCATTGAGCGATATCTCGTAAATGGCCTTCCTTCCACCCTCCTCTGGCTCGTAAGCTACCGATATAACTCTTCAAGGGAAACTATCCGGTAATCGTCCTGTCCCTCGGCAACAGGCGCGGCTTACCGACCAGCGCGGGGGACGCAGTCGCGAACAGCCCCTTCGATCGATTGCCAACCCTTATCGCCGGTATTGCTGGCGCTTCCCGCAGTCGGGGTGGACACAAACTTACGCCCCACGAGTTGTGGTGCTAAGAGGAACTGGACCACTTCCCCATACTCTTAAGGACAGCCCGTCTTTTTCTGCGTGCTTTGGTGTAAGTGGAGGGAAGAGAGTGGGGGATGTTTCTGCTGGAAAGTGCCGGAGGACAAACTCTAAAGTCGCAAGGGATTTTTTGAGCAATGATCCTTACCGCCGGGGAATGTCCCAGCGCTTGACAGAAGCTACGGTGCTATGCCAGCTCTTTCCGGGACCTCTGGGCTGGTGCTGTCACTGGCCGTGGAAGATAGAGGGACATAAGTATGCTTCAAATGGCGCTTCCAAAACGGACGGCCCAATCTCCGAATGTGGCAAAGGTTGCTGGCCGATTGTACCCTTTGGAAGGCGTGCCGAATGGGACAGGAAAGCTCCATTTTGTAAAAACGAGCCTGAGAACTTATTGAAAACAATGGACCGGCGCCTCAAAACGGGATCGAACGAACCGAAAAACAAAGCGGAGAAGCTCATTAGAGTCAACACACGCTGAAAGTAGCGAACCGGAAAGTGCAGTTCGCCGAATTGCTGAAAATAATGCAGTGCTTCGAAAATCAATGCCTCGCTCGAAAGAATACCGGCTCTGGCTTTTTCTGGCCCAAACAGGTAGCCTGAAGTTCGTGCCTTCAAATGGAGGAAACTGCATGTCTCAGAACCTGGCTTGCCGCCTGAGTGTATTCGTGCTGATTGCTATAGTCTCGATCCTTTTCCCTGTTCGCGTGCTTCTTGCACAGAACAGACCCGTGGTCGGCTCGGCGAACGTTGCCATTGCCGATCCGCCGTTGCCCGTTCCGCCCACCAAGCCCTGTGTCGTTCAACTCTTCCCCAAAGAGGACTTCGGCCCGGCGGGCGAGAATACCCGCATGGATTCCGTGCCGCATCCTTTTGATTACGAACCGCCTGCTGGTTGCAAAGCGCCGTGGGCCAAAGTGGTGCTTGTCGCTGATTTTTCCGTCGATCCGGGCATTCAGTATGACCGCACAGCTTCCATCTGGCTCAACAGCGTCAACATCTACTTCGGCACGACGCAGGAACCTTCGCCGCAACTCGGGCCGACCTGGCAGATCGAGCGTGACCTTACCGACTATTCCAGCCTGCTGCGCTCGCCGGGCAAGGGCGACGTGCTGATCAACAATTGGGTGGACGCCCAGCGTGCCAGCGCCATCCACGCAAGCGCGCGGCTGCTTTTTTATCCCGCTGACTCAGGCCATCCTGCCCCGCAGACGCCGGATGAGGTCATCGCGCTGAATTCCTCGAACGCTCCGGCCAATTTGCAGACCGGGGATGACAGGCTGGCGCGCAAGATCATATTCCCGCGCAATACCGAGCGTGTTTACATGGACGTTTTCCCGCAGAGCCAGTTCCACGATGAGTTCTGGTACACGTGCCTCCCGGACGAATACATTCAGCGAACCATGGCCTTCGCCATGCGTCGCGGATATAAAGGCGCGCCGAAGCGGCCGCGCGCGTGCAGCGGCGGAAGCTATCGCGAAGTCGAAGTGCTTGTGGACGGGCAGCCGGCCGGGCTTGCGCCGATTTATCCGTGGGTATACACCGGCGGAATGGACCCGTACCTTTGGCGGCCAACGCCGGGCGTCCAGACGCTGAATTTTCTGCCCTACCGTCTTGACCTTTCACCCTTTGCCGGGCTCGTGAGTGACGGCGCCGAGCATTCCGTGGCGGTGCGAGTGCTCGGCTCGAACCATTACTTTTCCGTCGCCGCGGCGCTGCTGGTTTACCGTGACAATAAGACGGAGCATACGGGAGGTGCCGTCACGCGCAACACGCTCGCTGGCCAGTCGCTTCAGCCGAAGGTCACGAGCACGCTCGGCAATGACCCAGACAAGATTAACGGCGATGTGGTGACGACCGCGAAACAAAGCTACGTGGTCGAAGGCTACGTCAACACGCACGCCGGGCGGATGAGCCATCGCGTTGAGCAGAGCATCATCTTTGGCAATACTCAGAAGTTTTCCAGCCTCGACCCTCAGACCAACCGGCACGTCATCGAGCAGACATGGCACGCCGAAGGCACCAGCCGCAGCGAGGGCGGAGATTCCGGCGGACGGAGTTTTCAGCGCACGCTCGATTATTCGCTGACAGCCGACATCGTGAGGAAGTCAAACCCGGACCACAGCCGCACGAATAACATCCATCTGCAACAGAATTACGATAAGAAGATCGAAGAGCGCGAGGCGGACCTGCCGCCCTACCAGGCGAGCATCCATAACGCGCGCATCGCCGCAGACCAGGTGACCTTCAACTTCAATCAGGGGCGCGTCAGCCTTTCCGGCAGCAGGGACCAGTCAAGCACGCAGACTTTCGCTTTCACGGATTCGCTGGGCGATTGCTACCGCGCAGAACTCAAGGCAGCAGGCGGCAAAGTGACGAGCTTTACGGAAGGAGAGGGTTGCGGGGGCCGGTCCATGCGCTGGTACGTCCATCCGCACGGCGCTCCGGACAGCTTCGGCTGGCGAAGCCTTGTTTCGCAATAGGCCAACTGACACTCCACGTCAGAAAGGCGGTCGCCGCGAATGAGGGCTCAGGGCCTGGAGCCCTATATTTCTGCCTCCTCTTGATATTCCCGTATCCGGCCTTTCTGAACGATCCAGAGCTTTCCCTCGACCGTCAGACTGCTGAGTGTTTTAGCAAGAATTCCGGCTATGTCCAGAAGGTCCTGGTGTGAGGGTCTGGCCGGGAGGCGCAGGACTACGATCCCTGGGTATTCCGCCGGATGAAACAACAAGGGGTTACCGAAATCAAGATCATGCGTGACAAGGCATCGACGTTCCCGTCGGCAGGTTTCTATGAGTGCCCTGTCGGTAGCGGAAGTTAAACGCTGTTCCAAAACAGTTGAGACATCATGGCCATAACGCACAAATATCTCTGCTGTTCTCCTACCGAGGTTCTCGTCCAATTTAAGCCGCATTAACGGGTGCTTGAAGGAATATCGACATAGCGCTCGCGAGACATCTCAGCGCCGTAGGCAATGCAGGCGAGGATGTCGGCTTCTTCGAGTCCGGGATATTCCTTGAGGATTTCTTCCGAGGTCATTCCGCTGGCTAGAAAGTCCAGGATCAGCGATACCCAGATCCTGTGCCCACGAATGCAGGGCTTCCCAAAACAGACGTTCGGATCGATGCTGATCCTCGAGAGCAGTTCTTCACGCGTCATGGCTTCAATATCTGTAGAAACCTTGTTTCCAGCACAATATAACACGTTTTGTAAGCCGGCAGCGGCCGCGCCGATGAGGCTTTACGCCTGAACCGCACCTCGCTCCGATCTGACGCGGCCGCAGGCCCACCCTGCAATCAGCCTGAGGTAATCTCGCGGATCCAAATCAGGGTCTTTCAGGACCTTGCTAAGAGGCGGCCCTTTGCTTTTGCAATTCCGTGGACTGAAGCTCAATGCTGCATTTCTCAAGCTCGATTTCCAACTGCGCCTCGACGTGCCGCGCGTAAGGAATGAAGTGGTTTCCTGAAAGCAGCATGGCGAACCCCAGGCTGAGCCTGCGCGAATCTTTCCGGCAACGCGTGACGAGCCGGAACAGAAACTTCCAATACGACATGCGATAGTTCGAGAGCAGGCCCTGGCGGAGCATCGAGCGCGCGATGATTTTGAGGATGGTCCAGAGCCTAACATCAGGGGCCTTCTGCGGATCACGCGGCTTCCATTGCTGGAGCGACCGAAAGCAGCGCTCGTAAAACGCCGAAGGCTCGTATAAGGAAGAGAGCGTTTCCTTGAAGCCTTTCAGCAGGACGGGCAGCGGCAGGTGAGTCTTGAAATTCGGCGGATCGAAATTGCTGGTGGCTGTGGTGTCCATCAGCAGCCGGCCCTCCTTCAGCATCCGGTCGTAGAGCGGAGTGGTAGGCGGCGCCACCAGAAATCCCGCCATGGCCCACGGAATCGCCGCACGTTCGATGAATTCGCGCTGCTGCTCGAAGATCTCTTCCGTGTCGGAATCGAACCCGATGATGAATCCCGCCGTTACCCAAAGGCCGCGACTCTGGATGAAATGGACGCAGTCCAGGGGATCGCGCCGCAGGTTCTGGAATTTTTTTGCCTCGGTCAGCGACTTGGACGAAGGGCTTTCAATGCCCATGAAGACGAAGAAAAAGTTGGCCTTCACCATGGCGTCGATCAGTTCCGGCTTCTGGGCAAGGTCAATTGAGGCCTCGGTGTAGAAAAACATTGGATAGCTGCGGCGCTTTTGCCACTGTTCGAGTTCGCGCGCGAGTTCGAGCGCAAGTTTGTGGTTCCCGATGAAATTGTCATCGACGATAAAGACCTCATCGCGCCAGCCGAGTTCATAGAGCGCGTCAAGTTCGGCAAGCACCTGCGCGGGTTTCTTGGTGCGCGGCCTTCTCCCATAAATCGTGATGATGTCGCAGAATTCGCACTGGAACGGACAGCCGCGCGAAAACTGGATGGCCATTGAGGCGTATTTCCCGATTTTGAGCAGATCAAACCGCGGCGGCGGCGTCTTGCTGACGTCGGGCTTTTCGCTGATGACGTAGAGCCGCCTGGCAGTCCCGCGTTCGATGTCTGCGGCGATTTCCGCGAATGCTTCGTCCGGCTCGCCCACCACCACATGGTCCGCCCACCGAAGGAGAAGTTCCGGTTCGCTGCTCGCAAACGGGCCGCCGACGATCGTCCGGGTGCCGAGCGCCCGCGCGCGCAGCAGGACTTCGCGCATGTCGTCTTTCTGGACGCGCATTCCGCTGACCATGATGAGGTCAGCCCAGCGGATGTCCTCATCGCGCAGTTCTTCGAAGCAGCGGTCGAGCAGCCTCAGCGTCCAGTGTTTCGGGCAGAGCGCGGCCACGGTCAGCAGGCCGAGCGGAGGGTGGTTCGCTTCAATGCGGATAAGCTTCAGAACGCCTTCGAAGCTCCAGAAGGAAGACGGAAAGCGGGGCCACACAAGAAGGACCTTCAAGTCGCGGCCGAGCGGGCGAAATTCCTCTGCGACGTCCTGCGCTTCTGCAATGAGACACCCGGAGGTCCCCTGAACCTCAGCCGGCTTCAGCATTTCATCTTCCCCAGCCGATGGATGTAAGCAGGGACTACAATAACACCTCTCAAGTGCATCTACCAGCAAAATGCTGGAAAAAACGATTTTTGTTCAGGCATGACGGCAGGGCTCCCCCAACTACGACGCGAGGTTCTTTTCGATGCGCCGGTCGGGGACGAGCCACATGATGGCGACAACGACATAGCACATGCCGGCAATCCACGTCCTGACGAAGGCCAGCGGAATGGCTGCGGCGTAGATGACGATGGAAATCTTGCCTTTCACGTCTCTGCCGATGGAAGTCGCCAGGGTTGAGCCGCGCCCGTGCAGCGCGATGAGCGTCCGAGTGAGGATGGAGTAGGCGACTGCCGCCAAGAGCAGAACGATCCCGTAAAGCGCCACAGGCCATGCTGCAAAGTGGTTTCCACCCATCCAACTTGTGGTGAAGGGAACGAGCGAAAGCCAGAACAACAGGTGCAGGTTGGCCCACAACGTCGCGCCGTTGACGTGCTGGATGGCGTGCAGCAGATGGTGATGATTGTTCCAATAGATGCCGATGTAAATAAAGCTTAGAACATAGCTCAGAAACACCGGCACGAGCGGCCGCATAGCCGCAAGACCGGTACCGAGCGGCGATTTCATTTCCAGAACCATGATCGTAATGATCACCGCCAGCACCCCGTCGCTGAAAGCTTCCATGCGCCCTTTGCTCATTTCTCATGTCTCCGGTGGGCCCAGCCTTTTCGCGATGGGCCTCGGCGCTCCTGAGGTGCCCGCTGCCACCTGCTTAACCACGTTTTGCCTCGGCCCCTGAATCAGTGTTGCCGATGTTTTCAGAGCGATTTTAACCCGGCACGCGAAAATCGGCCTTTTAAATGTGAGCCACCCAGGGCGCAGTTTGCAGTTGGCCGGCAAAGTCACTTTACTTCCCCAACGTTCCGTGCTATCCGTGATCTTGCTGAGAAGGAGGGCTAGCCGATGAAAATAATCTTCTCTTTAGCACTTGCGATGATTTCAATGCCTCTTATGCCCGGTCTGGCGGCTGCGCAGTACAGCTACGTTCACGAGTGCGCGGAAAGCGTAGCGAACCAGTTGAATATTTCGACGCTCGACGTAAACACGCAGCTTGGCCCGTTCACCCCGAACGAGACCCGCATCGTACTGTGGCGCTCGCGGCGGGGCGGCGACCGGAACGGCTTCTGCGAGTTCAACACCGACACCGGCGAACTGGTGCGGAGTGAAGCGGGCGACTACACAGGGCCTGTGGATGAGAGCCGCGGCTACACCCAGCGCTCGATGGCATACGGCGGACCGGCGCCCGAAACCGCCGTGAAAGCTCCGCGCGTCAAGGTGGACACTTCCGGCAAGGGCGACTACAACGGCCCCAACGGCTCGTTCCGCATTACGCGCGGTTGGGTGGATACCAAAGCGCCGCAGACCACGGTGGCGCTCAGCGGCGAGCACCATTTCAAAATCAACTTCTACGGATACATCACGCAGCAGAATGGCAGCCGCGAATTCACCATGCAAATCAACGGCTCCGACCAGGGCGACGCCACGGGCACAGCGACGTTTCGCCTGAACGATGACCGCAATGAAGTTGAGTACATCAGCATGACCGGCCGTCTGAACGGCCGCGACTTCAACGGCAACTTCCGGCGCTGAGCCGCAGCGTTGTGCTGTACTCCACCGCGTGCGCAACTGGAATTCACGCGGCTGAAGGGCATCATTGGCGTGACAGACGGCAACCTCGGCGCACACCTCTCAACTCTCGCGCGGTCCGGTTATCTTGAGATGGAGAAGGATTTCGTGGGCAAGAAACCGCGTACGCAGGTGCGCCTGACAAGAACTGGCCGCCGGGCTTTTGAGGATTACCTCGCGTTGCTGTGGGAAATTGTCGGGCAGGATTGAGCGAAGTTTCCGAATAAGGCGGCAAAAGCGCACCGTCGGCAACCACGTCCCCGATAGAGCGGAGTGGCTTGGTTCGGGTAGGAAAGGGTGCTACGCTTTAAAGGGGGGGATGGCATGCGGAAACTTCGTATCATTCTGTTTTCGCTGGCGTTTGCATTCCTTGCTGCTGGCGCATCTGCCTGGGCGCAGCGTGGCGGAGGCTTCCATGGCGGGGGTGGATTCCGTGGTGGCGGAGGCAGCTTCCACGGCGGTCTTGGCGGCTTTCGCACCGGTCACGGAGCGGGAAGCTTCCACGGCGGATTCAGAGGCGGCTATCGCGGCTACTCACGAGGGCATGGCGGATTTTACGGTGGGCGCGGCGGCTATTATGGCGGGCACGGCGGATACTACGGCGGCCGGGGTTACTACGGACATCGCGGCTACTACGGCGGATTCGGATACGGCTATTATGGACGCGGCTTCAGGTACCACCGCCACGATGGCTGGGCATTCAGTTTCGGATTTGGCTGGTGGCCGTGGGGTTACTGGCCATACTGGGGATATGGTTACTACGTTGGATACCCCTACTATTGCTGCTTCCCGTACGGCTATTATTGTTACGGCTGGCCCGGTTACGGAGCTTACGATGACCCGCCGGATCCACCAGAGGACGAAACCAGCACGCCATCTTACTTCCAACGGAACGCACCTGCGCCTGCGGCTGCTGCCAGTGACGCTGACGGCCAATGGCATCGTTTTGGCTCGCCCGCTCCAGTGATACGCAGAGACCCGGCGCAGTCCGCACCGCCATCGCAGACGGTTGCCCCGTCAAGCACAGAAAGCAATGCAATAGCAGACGGCCAGTGGCATTTCTTCAGGCCGCAGCCGGCTCCGGTGGTGCGCGTTGCACCGCGTTCGCCGGCGCCTTCCCGGACGGGCACGCCCGCACGCGTTTACACGGCGTCGCTTGAAGCGGGCGAATGACGGCGGTATCTGATGCCGAAATCCGGGCGGTCGCTTAACGCAGAGCGGTTGCCCATCACGCGCATTTTGCGACTCTGAAATCTCAAATTTCAAATCCGCATCAGCGGCTGCTGCAGGGCCCAGTGGGGTTCCCATAACTTGTCACGCAGGCGCCGGCCTGGCAGAGGAGAGACCAAATGCATTTTGAGATCAGAAGGCGACACGTCACGATCAAGCTGAGCGATCAGAGCCTGCTCAACGCGGAAGTCCGCGCAGAAGAGGCGCAGGGGCTGTGGCTCACGACAACCGAAGACAAGGAGCTCCCGGGATTTCCCAGCGGCGTGCCGGAACCGATTATCTTCGTCCCTTTTACCCAGATGATCTGGATGGTCACTTCTTCCGCGCGCCAGCCTGAGTGAAGTTTGTCCCAGGCCGGCCGTCGCGCCGCCCCGTTGTCACGCGTCGTTTATTGAACCCTCAAATTAGTGTGTGAATTCGTAGAACTTGAATGTAAAATGCCCCTGCTCGGGACAATAACGATAAGCGGAGGGTTTGCTATGCAGTTATTCGCGTGGGACTCGGTGCGCAAAGAGCAGATGAATCCAAAATTCTGGCGAAAAGTTGTGACGGGAGAAAAAATGACGGTGGCCCAGATTTTCATCGCCAAGGACGGCGTGGTTCCGGTGCACCACCATGAAAACGAGCAGATGTCCTACGTGCTGGAAGGCGCGCTGAAGTTCGATATCGGCGGGCAGGAGGTCATCGTTCGAAAAGGGGAGATCGTCCACATTCCGTCGAACGTCCCCCACGGTGTTGTGGCCCTCGAAGATACGTTTGATATCGAAATCTTCGCCCCGGTACGCACCGACTGGCTGACCGGTCAGGACGATTATCTGCGCAAGGGCTGACTGCAGGGCCTTGGCAGGTCGCGCCTCGTTAAGCGTTTTCGCGGCTGAGGCGCTGGCGGCTCAGGGACAGAGAGCTTCAACGGAATCTACTGTCAACATTCCAACCACAATCCAACGAAAACTGGAGGCGAGAGAATGGACCTCGGACTGAAAGATCGAGTTGCAATCGTGGCTGCATCAAGCCAGGGACTGGGCAAAGCTGTTGCGCTCGGGCTCGCGCGCGAGGGCGCAAAGCTCGCGATTTGCGCCCGAACGGAGTCAAAACTCAACCAGACGGCGGAAGAAATCCGGCGTGAAACCGGCGTTGAGGTCCTGGCGCGGCCCGTTGACGCTACACAGTACGAGCAGGTCCGGCGCTTTGTTGCCGAAACCTATGACCGCTTCGGGCGCGTGGACGTGTGCGTGACGAACTGCGGAGGACCTCCCGCGAAGCCGTTCTCCGATACCACGGTGGAGGATTGGCAATCGGCCGTGAATCTGAATCTGATGAGCACGCTCTATTTCGTGCGCGAAGTCCTGCCGCTGATGCAGAGGCGAAAATGGGGACGCGTGGTCACCATCACTTCCGCTTCCGTCAAGCAGCCGATCGACAATCTGGTATTGTCGAATTCCGTCCGCTCAGCCGTCAGCGGACTGATGAAGAGCCTGTCCAACGAATACGCGAAGGACAATATTCTCGTCAACAACGTCTGTCCGGGTTATACGCTCACATCCCGGCTCGACGAACTTTCTTCCCGGCTGGCAAAAGCCGAGGGCGTTGAGCCAAAACAGATTCAGGACCGCTGGGCCAGCCAGGTACCGCTGGGACGGCTGGGCCAGCCGGAGGAATTGGCCAATATGGTGGTTTTTCTCGCCTCGGAGCGCGCCAGCTACATTACAGGTGTCTCGATCGCCATCGACGGTGGCTACGTTAAGGGCATCTATTAAGCACGGATCAATCCGGCGCCCCCAGCCGATGATTTCTGTATTCATGCGCGCTGGACTTCCACGAATTTCGAGACGACCTTGTCGAATCGCCCTGTAATTCCGTACAATGGGCCGAAGGGGGAGGGGCATCACAAGGTGGATAAGGAGGAATTACTTTGCGCACTTCGATTTGCCGGATGCTCATCACCTCGTTGGCCTGTATCCTGGCGTTGATGGTTCAATCTTCTTCGCTTTCAGCGGCCCAGGAACACGTTGTCTCTTCAGCGGAACTTGAACAGGCAACCGTTGCTGCTTCCCGCTCGCGGCAACAGAACATCAGCAAGGTTGAAAAGTTCTTCGCTTCAAAGCATGCGGAGGCTGCACTGAAGTCCGCTCACCTCGATCCCGTCCAGGTCAGCAAAGCTGTGCCGACGTTATCTGACCAGGAACTGGCGCGGCTTGCTTCTCGCGTTGACAAGGCGCAGAAAGATTTCGCCGCCGGCGCACTGACCAACCAGCAGATTACTTACATCCTGATTGCGCTTGCAACCGCGGTCGTTGTGCTGATTGCAACGCACTGAAATCCATGCGATGCGCAGGAAAACCGGGCGTCTTGCTTCCGATGCTGCTCCTCGCGGTGCTGGCGGGCGCCCTGGCGGCGGTGCCGGGAATCTGGCTGGATGTTCCGTTCGTCCATCAGCAGGCCGAGGGATGCGGGTCGGCGTGCATCTCAATGGTGATGCAATACTGGCTGAAGCAAGAGCGCGCGGCCGTCACGCCTGCTGCTGACGTTCATCGCATTCAGCAAGCTCTTTACAGTCCGCAAGCCAAAGGCATTTACGCTTCCGCCATGGAGCGTTACTTTCGCGAGAACGGCTTTCAGGTGTTCGCGTTCGTCGGCACACCGGAGGACCTGCGGCACCATCTCGCGAAAGGCCGTCCAATCATCGTTTGCCTTAAAGATTCCGGCGACTCAGGGCCGCTCCATTATGTGGTCGTGGCCGGGATCGACGATCGGGAGGGCGTTGTTCTCGTGAACGATCCTGCGCAGCGCAAGCTCCTGAAAATGGATCTTAAGGATTTTGAAGCCCGTTGGCGCCCGATGCACAACTGGACCCTGCTTGCGGTCCCGAGGCCGCATTGACGACCCGCTTCGTGCTTTTCTGTTTTCTGCTGACGCTGCCCTCAGCGGCGCTCTCGCAAGGCTCCTGCGTCAAGTCCTCAGACCTTCAAAGGCTTTTCAGTCAGCGACTCTGGAATGACGTTCTCCGTGTAACGCAGCGATGCATGCCGGAAACCGCAGACGCCGATTACTATCGCGGCCTGGCATATGCGCGAATGGGGCAATGGGATGAAGCGAGGGCGGCCCTCGCCGCGGGCGAAAAGAAATTCCCGCATGACGAACGTTTCCCCGTGGAGCTTGCGGGAATTGCATTCAAACAGAAGCGCTTCGGTATGGCGAAGAAAGAGCTTCATCGCGCGCTTCGCCTGGACCCGCATGACCGTTACGCCATCAACTTTCTTGCGACGGTTTATTTCCTCGAAGGCAATCAGGAAGCCGCGCTCCAATACTGGAACCGCATTGGCATGCCCCGCATTGATGAAATCAGAACGGACCCGCAACTGCGCGTCGATCCGGCGTTGCTTGACCGTGCATTCACCTGCGCTCCCGCCAGCGTGCTGACGCTCGACCAGTACCGGACCACGCTCGAGCGCCTTCGGCAGCTTGGGATTTTCCCGGCTTTTCGCCTCGACCTTGTGCCGCAGCCGGGCGAAGCCGGCGAAACGTTTGACCTGGTCCTGAGCGCAGTTGAGAGAAGCGGATGGAGCGGAGGCAAGGCGGCGGGGTTGATTTCAATGCTGCGCGGCCTGCCGTACCAGACTGTGTATCCCGGGTCCTTTGCTCTTACGCCTTCCGCCGTAACAATTGATTCGCTGATCCGATGGGACGCGCAGAAGCGCCGGGTGGCTGCTTCCGTTTCTGGACCTCTTGCGGAAAATCCAAAATACCGATTTGGTTTTTACGCGGACGGCAGGAATGAAAACTGGAACGTGTCCCAGACATTCCATCGTTCGGTGCCTCTGCTCCAGGCCTTCAATCTGGAGAAACTCGAAGTGGGCGGCGCAATCCGATCCATCGTCAGCAGCCGCTGGAACTGGGCGGCGGGGCTCGATGTTTCCGATCGTCGGTTTCGCAATCTGCCGGCCGGTGCTTCGGTCGCGGATCCAACCTTCACCAATGGCGTCGCGGTGGAAGCCCGCGCGCGCAGCGATTTTGCGCTGTTGCAAATGCCGGAGAAACGCTTCACTCTTGGTTCAAGCATCCAGGGAACCTTGGGCAACTTCTATGCACAGGGTTTTGGCCGTTTCGGCATGCTGCAAGGTTCGCTGGGCGCGCGCTGGTTTCCCATGGCCCGCGGAGACGATTATGAAGTGACGGAAAACTTTTACACCGGCAAAACGTTCGGCGCAGTTCCTTTCGACGATCTGTTTATACTCGGCCTCGAGCGTGACAACAATCTGCCACTCCGCGCCCACATCGGGACACACGACGGCCAGAAGGGAAGCGCACCTCTTGGCCGCGACTACCTACTCTCAAACTGGGAAATCGATAAGAACGTCTATTCGAACGGCTGGTTGAAGCTGCGGCTCGCGCCCTTTGCAGATACAGGGAGAATTTACGGCCGCAGCGATGGCTTCGGGTCCCGCCGGTGGCTTTGGGATGCCGGAGGGTCGGTGAAATTGAGCGTGCTTGGCGGCGTGTCGCTCATCTTTACCTACGGGAAAGATCTGCGGACCGGCAAAAACGCTTTTTACTTCACAACGGCGAGCGTCGGCAGCCTGGATTTTCTTCCGTGAACGGTCTTGCGGAACGCTGCGGCACGACTTTATACGTCTCACCAAGCAAAGAGCGAATTGTCATGGTGTTCCGAGCGACGAGTTTCAGTATTTTTCTGGTGCATGCTGGGAAAGAGCTCAGAACCAGTGATCTCGGGCGAAACGAGAAATCTGCTTTGGCCCAAGCGCCAGAAAACAAAAGCAGGTTCCTTGGGACCACAAAGAGCGCCAGCCCTCGGAATGAAAACGCCAGAGACTTTCTGCGCAACCAGTTGAATGGAGCGACGGACCCGCTCGCTGCACTCATGATGAGAGGCACGAACTCTCTTCACGATTGGCGATGTTGATCCCGAACGTGTTCGCAACTCCCCTCGAACAACCAGAGCAAAGCATGCCCATCAGGCATTTTCGGATTCTGCTTCTGCTGCGCGGACTTTCACGCCGGCGAGTTCTTCGAGAAACGTAACGACAGCGGCGTAATCCAGATCGCCTTTGCCCTGCGCGCGGGCGGAAGCGTACACTTCCTTCACGGCTGCTGTTACGGGCATGGGAACGCCCTGCGAGTAAGCGGCTTCCATCGCCAGCGTCACGTCCTTATGCATCCACTTCAGCGGAAAGTAGGGCGTGAAGTCGCCTTTGAAAATGAAGGGCGCCTTGAAGTCCGTAAGCGCTGCGCGCGCCAGGCTGTTCTGAACGATTTCGAACATCACTTCCGGTTTCACTCCGGACTTGGCGGCCAGCACAAATCCTTCGCAGAAAATTTCGACCATGGTGGACTGGATGGCGTTCTGCGCGAGCTTGGCGGAAAGCCCTGCTCCGTGCGCGCCGCAGTAAATGTGCTTTTTCCCCAAAACTTTCAGCAGCGGCAAGGCCCTTTCAAACGTTTCGCGGTCGCCGCCGATCATGAAAGTCAGTTCGCCCTTTTCAGCGCCGTGCTTGCTTCCCGTGACCGGCGCATCAAGGAAGCTTGCCTTCCTGCCCGCCGTTGCACAGGCAAGCCTTCGGCTGACCGCCGGGCTGATGGTTGCCGAATCAATCACAATGGCGCCCGGGCGGACGGTCTGGAGCACTCCGTCCTTGCCCATAATGACTTCTTCAGACGCAGCGGAATCGCTGACGATGGTCATTACATAGTCAGCGCCGCGAGCTGCGTCGGCCGGGCTTGAAGCCACGCGCGCACCCGCCCGTTCAAGCGCGCGGGCCTTGTCGTGCGTCCGGTTGAAAACGCTGACTTGATATCCGGCCTTTACCAGATTCATCGCCATCGGTTCTCCCATAATTCCCAGACCAATGAAGCCAACCGATTCTGCCATTCAAAGCCTCCTTCGGAAAAGCCCGGTTGTTAATTGCTGCCGAAATCCAGCCAGAAGCGCACGTCGCGGACATTGTTGCCGGTGTATCCCGTGTCGAGTGTATCACCGAGCGTACGGAAGAAATAATAAGAGTCGCTCGCGGCAAGGTATTGCTCGGGATCCAGCCCCAGCGCGCGCGCACGTGAGACCGTCTGTCCGTCAGCCACGGCTCCGCTCGATGGGCTGTTGCCATCGCGGCCGTCTGTGCCGGCGCTCAGCACCACGCGGTCCTGATGCTCGATTTTCTGTGCCGCGTAAAGCACAAACGCCTGATTGCGTCCTCCCATTCCCGGGCCGGTGACCTTGCAGATGACTTCGCCCCCAACCACCAGGGCCACCGGCTGCTCCGGATGGTTCCGGGCGAGCGAGTCCAGCGCTGCAATGTTCCTGTCGGCCACGTCGCGATAATCCGCATCCCAGTCGCCTGAATCGATTTCGCAGTGAAAGCCGTGCCGCTCGAGTGCTTGCTTCGCCGCTTCAACAGCATCGCGATTTGAAAGCAGGCACAGGTACTGCGAGTGCTGGAAGCAGGCATCGCCGGGCTTGGGCGTCTCCCTGAGCGTGCGGCCCTCGAACTGTTTGCGGATGGTTTGCGGGAACCTGGGAACCAGGCCGTTCTCTTCGGCCAGCCGGTAACACTGCTCGACGGTTGAACCGTCCGGCATCGTGGGGCCTGAAGCAACCATCGACGGTAGCTCGAGCGGCACATCAGAAACATAAATCGTAAGCTGCCGCGCCGGGTGTGCCGCCTCTGCCAAACGTCCACCCTTGACGGCGGATAGATGCTTGCGAAGAACATTAATCTGTTCGATGGGCAGACCGCAAGTGACAAGCACGCGGTTGAATTCAATCAGGTCCTTTAAGGTGACTTCCGGGAGAATGGGTTGTTCGAACAGCGCCGACCCGCCGCCGGAAATCAGGAAGATGACCACATCATCGGGTGTAAGCCGGGACACAATCTCAAGTGCTGCGCGGGCCGCTGCGACGCTGTCTTCGTTGGGATAAGGATGGCCGCCTTGAAAATAGCGAAAATGCTCGAGCCTCGTCGCCGGAAGTTCAGGTGCCACGATGATGCCGGAAGCAATACGTCCGCCGAGGATTTCATCAAGTGTTGCAGCCATTCGCACGGCTGCCTTGCCGATGGCGATCACATGCGGAGGTCGCGCGAGATGGACGTGGGCTTCCCCCGCGATGAGTGTTTCGCCCTCGTGCCTCAGTTTTTCCACCATCGCTTTGCGGAGATCGATGGCGGAAATGACCTCGTGAAAAACCTGGCGGGCAATGTTCTTGCCCTGCCTGTACGAAGGCTTGGAAATGCTTAAAACCTGGTTTTGAGTGCTCATGTCGTACTGATTGGTTTCTATTACCCTTCCTGTCCGCTCGATCCCGTCACAGCATTTTCATTATTGAAAAGCTGGACGCAGATGGCAAGAGACGGCAGCTTTCCGTCCGCCGGTACGGGTGGTCAGGAATAGATCTCCGGATTCACAACATTGAGAGGCCGCTTGCCCGCCAGCATGTCAATAAGGTTTCTGACGGCCAGCGTGGCCATCCTGAGCCGGGTCTCACCCGTGGCGCTGCCAATGTGAGGTGCCAGAACGACATTGTTCATGCTCAGTAGGGCGGGGTCCACGCGCGGCTCTTCCTCGAAAACGTCCAGGCCTGCGCCGGCGATTTGCCTGTTCTTAAGCGCATCGACGAGGGCGCGTTCATCCACCACCGGGCCCCGCGCTGTATTGATGAGGATGGAGGTCCGTTTCATCATGCCAAGAGCTTTGCTGTCGATGATGTGCCGGGTTTCCGGAGTCAGCGGGACATGGAGGCTGATGAAATCCGATTCACGAAGAAGCGTCTCAAACTCGACGCGCTCAGCGTGCAATTCGCGCTCAACACTCTCAGGAGCGCGGCGGCGGGAATGATAGAGGATGCGCATCTGGAAGCCGCCCGCGCGGCGTGCCATCGGCTGCCCGATTCCTCCGAAGCCCAGCAGGCCAAGCGTTTTGTGATGAACGTCAAATCCATGCAGCAGCCCCCACTGCCAGCGCTCCCAGCGCCCTTCGCGCACATAACGGTCGGCTTCAATTATCCTGCGTGCCGTGGCGAGCAGCAGGGTGAAGGCCAGATCGGCGGTCGTCTCTTCGAGCGCACCGGCGGTGTTGGTGATGGGGATGCGGCGCTCGTTGCAGGCACACACATCGATGTTGTCGTAGCCGACGCCGCAATTCGAAATGGCACGGAGCCTGGTGGCTGCGCGCAACACATCCTCATTCACCCGAGTTGAATTGACAAGGATGCCTTCAACGTCGCGGCACGCTTCGGCTAGTTCCGAAGGCGGCATCGCGGCGTCCTTTTCATGGCTTCGGACTTCGCAGGCAGTTGACAGCATTTGCAATGCAGGCGGAGGCAGGGGGCGCGTTACAAAAACTTTGGGCTTCATATTCTCCTTTGCGGCTGATCGTCAAGTTCGAGTGGTTTGATATCACGTCCGTGCAGGTTCAGTCAACCGGCAGGCGTCCTGGACAGTTGGATCGCCGTCTGTTGCTTCAGACCTCTCCTGTGCCGACAGGCCGCTTGTGACCTGAAACGATCAGCTTTCCGGCAGCAGGTGCACGGTTATAATGGATGCCCGGATTGCCATGGAACATGGAACGCATTCAGATTCTCTTCGTGCACTCCAGGATGAAATTGAAACATTCATCCGGTCACTTGCGCACCCCCTTGTCGTTGAGGACGATGTCGAATTGTTTGATCTCACTTCGGCCAGTTGGCGCGTGGACTTTCAATTCGACAAATTGCTTTTTGAAGCGTGGAATTCTTCGCGGACTTTCACGCGGCGCGTGGAGGAAGCTGCCTATCGCGACGACGACAGGCTCGGGGTTTTTGTGCGCAGGCCTCACGCGCGGGAAACGTCCATCCTTGAATTTCGCGAGTTCCAATCCAAGAAGCGCCGGAGCAAGCCAGAGGGGCGGTCCACGTACCGACGGGAATTCGTTGCGATGCTTCAGCAGGAATTTCCGGGTTGGCGCTTTGAGAATGTCAGCAATCGTTCTGATCGTGAGCATTCCTTGTCCACCTGGTACACACGCGGACTGATGCGGCAGGGCAGAACAGGCTGCGCGTTCCTCGGCCTCAGCAAAGACGAGGCGCCTGCTGCCGCTGATTCGGTGCTGGCCTTTGGACTGATCTGGCTCAATTGGTTGCGCGAACGCGCATCGGCGAAAGCCACAGTACCCGGGCTTCGGATTTATCTGCCGTCAGAAGCTGTTGAGCTAAACGCACAGCGTGCGTCCGCGATCAACCGTCGTGCAGTGAAGCTGGACCTGTTCGAGTGGAATGGCGGTAAGGAACGCCCAAATCGCACCGATGAGAAAGCGTCGATTGTTGAAGCACGGCTTGTGCCGCATCGATTGAATGAGGGGCTCGTCGCTCGGCATCGCGGCTTATTGCGCGAGCTTCTTGGAGAAACGGTGGATCGTCTTATGCTGACAACGGACAGTTCGGGGAGGTTCGTCTCCGTGCGCGTTGCCGGTCTTGAAATCGTGCGCATCGAAGGAGACCTGTCACCGAAAATCTATTTCGGTCTGGAAGGAAGCATCCGCAGATTGAATGAAAGCAATGCAGAAGACTTTCGCAGTTTTGTCGCTCATGTGCTCGATCGTCGTAATGCGGAAAGCGGGGATACTGCTGATCTCTTCTATCGTCTGCAATCCGAGCGGTGGCTTGAAAGCATGCTGGTCAGCGACATCAGCAGGATCGACCCGAACCTTTCGCCGGATTTTGTTTATCCGCAGGTCCCCGCATTTACGCGGACCGACCGCGGCGTGATCGACATTCTGGCGATTACACGCGACGGAAGGCTCGCAGTGATCGAGTTGAAGCTTGAGGAGCAGATCGATCTTCCATTCCAGGCACTCGACTATTGGCTGCGTGTTGAGAGATTGCGGCAGATGAAGAGGTTCCAGGACTACGGATATTTCACCGGGGTCACCATCCAGGACGCGCCGCCATTGCTCTATCTGGTCGTTCCAGCTTTCCGATTCCACTCCACCACAACGAGCCTGCTGCGCTATCTTGACCCGCGCATCTCGGTGGTGCAAGTTGGCATCAATGACCAGTGGCGACGTGGCATCAAGGTTCTGTTCAGAAGAGAATTGCGATCGCGGATTTAAAGTGAGCACGTGGAAGGACTGCAGGCTCAATCCGCCCCATTGCTACGCCACGGTCACGCAACAATTCAGAATGTCCGTTCAGTATCAAGCAGCAGCGTGACCGGTCCGTCGTTGATGAGTTCAACGTCCATCATCGCGCGAAACTCTCCCGTTTCGACCCTTACTCCAAGACTCTTGAGCGATTCGACAAACGCGTTGTAGAGCGGCAGCGCTTCTTCCGGCGGTGCTGCATCCGTGTAGCTTGGCCGGCGGCCCCTGCGGCAATCGCCATAGAGAGTGAATTCAGAGACTGCCAGAATTTCGCCGCGTGCTTCGCGAACGTCGAGGTTCATACGCCCTTCGTGATCGCTGAAGATCCTGAGTTGCACAATTTTCGCGGCCAGAGTCTCTCCCGTCGCGAGCGAGTCCTTCCTGCCGATCCCAACCAAGACCAGCAACCCGTGGCCAATCCTTCCAATAACTTTGCTTTTTATCCGGACCTCCGCGCGCTTCACTCGCTGCACAACTGCTCGCATCTGCCCTTTCTCCTTTCACACAATCTACGAGTAACGGCCGCAATTCCATCGAGCAATCTGGTAAGGCGCAGGTCGCTGCCTATTAGGGGAAATCTGGTGGTGTGAAATTCTTACCCGCTGCTCATTCATAAAACAATTTCTGGAAAACAGCCGAGAATCAGCTCCGCACAGAAATTATATCTTGTTGTTACTGAACGACTTATAAATTTCCGTCCCAAACGTCCCATTTGTCCCCATCGTCCCATTTTGGGAGGTTAGGCTAGTTTTGTAGATGGGGAACGGGCTGGGCCGCAGCGAGCGGCCGGCGCGGAGGGGGTCCCGTCGCATCCAGGGGGAGGTGTGTCTTGCAGACGCAGATGAACGTTTTGCCGACGGCGCCGCAGCCTGATTTCGACCGCCCGCTCGGTCCTGCAACTCCGGGTCTTCCAGCCGAGCGCCGCCTGGTCCAGCGCGTTTTCGAGCGCTGCGACGAGGTGATTGAGGAGGCGTGCGCGGCGTCGTCGGTCCCGCCGGAATTTCTGGGCGCGCTGGCGGCGAACGAGAGCGGCGGCTGCGCGGACGCGACGCGATTCGAGCCCGCGGTGTACCGCCATCTTCAGGCGGTTGCTGAAGGCCGCTCGCCGGCGTTCGGCACCGTCACTGTGACTGAGCTCAACCACGAGGTCGCCGAACTCCTCCCGGCAAATGACGCCGCTCTTCACGCGCGTTATCTGACCGACGCGTTTGCAGCCGCACACTCGAAGGACCTTCAATCCGCGACGGACGAGATCCTGCGCGAGCTTGCCACTTCCTGGGGATACACGCAGATCATGGGCTATCACATGATCGGCCGGCCGGGCGAAGTCCGGCAACTGCTCGAGCCGCGGTTCCATTTCCGCATGGCGATCCGCCTGCTCTCGGAATTTATTGTCGATTACCAGGTTGATCCGCGGCGCGAATTCGCGCCGATGTTCTGCTGCTGGAACACCGGCCGTCCCTACGGCCGCACGTTCGATCCGAATTACGTGGAAAAAGGCCTGCGGCGGATGCAGATTTACCGCCAATTCCGGCAGATCCGTGCGGCACGATAGCGGCGCCGTCGGCGGCTGCCGTTCAGGCGGGAAATGTTAACCATCTGGTTAAACAAAAAGGAGGCGAAAGATGAATTACCTGGCAACGTTTTTCGGCGGATTCACTGCGGGTGCGGTCCTCACCGGGATTTTCCACCACCGCGCGGTGAAAGAAATTCTGAGCCTGCGTGCCTTCCTTCGCGCGGAACTCCAGAAGCTCGAGGCAAAGCTGTAAGGGAATTGCAGGATTCGTGATCGGGGGATTGACTCATTGGCTCATTGGCTGATTGGCGGTCCGGCATGCTGCCATTTGCCGAGGCATGCGGGCAATCGGCTGATGCGTCAATCAGACCATGAATCCATCAGAAATCTCAAATGGCAAATCTCAGATTTCAAACGGTCCGATCACTCGGGTGCTGAATTATCCAACGCGTTGGGTGCTCAATGAGGCAATACATCCGGCAGCTTTTTTCCGAATCCGGTGAAGCAAGTTTCGGACGCACAGGCTCATTTATCGGCCTGCTGCTTGGCGGCGGATGGGTGTCTTACCTGGTATGGACCACGCATCATCTTCCGGACCTGCAGGGTCTGACGGTGTTTATCTCCACGCTCTACGGCCTCAGCAAAACCGGCGAGACCGTGCAGCGCGTGGCGAACAAGAAACAGTGAGTGAATGCGCGAATGATCAAACAACTTTGGCAACGGGTTCCCTGGCAAGCGTGGCTGGCGCTGGTCGGCGTGCTGCTGGCGGCTTTCTGGCTCCGGCAGCATGACGCCGACGTTCGCCGGCGGGCGCAACTCGAACAGGTGCGGCAGCAGACGTCCGCGCAGATCGCCGCGCTCAAGCAGCAGGCCCGGCAGGACATCGAGCGCGCCAACGTGGAAAACGCCAGAGCCGTTCAGAAGATCGAGGAGCGCCGCCGTGCGATCGAACAACAGAACCAGCGGCTGGCGGTGCAACTCGACGAACTGCGCCGACGTGCGCAGGTCCAGGCTGATCAGGTGGCCACCCTTCCCATCTCCAGTGTGGTGACCCGGGTGGCCGCCCAGCTTGGATTGCAGGCGCAGGATTTCCGTTCCCCTCAGGATGGCAAGCCGGCCGCGCTGGCGCTGACGGATTCCGGCGCGCGGAAGGTGGCCGCGGCCGTTGTGAACCTCGACGCCTGCCGCTCCGAGAGCAACATCGAGCAACAACAATTCTCGAATTGCCAGGCGCGCGCGCAGGCCGATGAGGCCGCCATCGAACGGTTGAAAAGCTCGGTGGCAAGCCTCAACGACGCGATTGCGGCCAGAGACAAAATCCTCGCGCAGCAATCCGCCGAGTGCAAGGCCGAGTTGCGCGCGGCGCGGGGCACGTTTCTGGGCCGTCTGGCCCGCACTGCGGAGCATGTGGCCATCGGGGTGGCAATGGGCTTTGCGATTGGAGAAGCGGTGCGATGATGCCCGAAGATTTCGCCCACATGGCGGTGTGGTGGGGGCCTGGCGTGCTGCTTCTGCTCGCATTCAGCTACGGCCTGATGCGCCTGGCGCAGCTCTGGATTGAGCGCACGCTCGACGTCAAACGCCGCCAGATGGAGAGCGTTTTTGGCATGGCGGAGCATTACGTCCAGCAGTTCCTGAACGCGCAGCGCTCGCAGGCGGACGCGCTCTCGCGCCTGGCATCGAGCGTCGAACAGAGCGATTCGCGCGACAGCCTTGAGCACCAGCAGATTCTTGTGGCGCTGCGGGCCATGCACCGCGACATCGAGCGGATGGCCCAGCGGCCGGAGGAGGGCCGAGGCACGGCAAAACGTGCCACAACGATCGAGCAGTAAGGACCAGCCAGAACAACAGGAGCGAAAAAGGCATGACGAGCAGCGTAAGGCAAAAAGAAATCGTAAGAGGCAAAATCCTTTATTACCTGAAACTGATCTACCCGCAATCGGCAACCCTCCCGTTGCTGCAAGGCGAGCTCGACATCTTCGGCTATCCCGTGCCGCTGGAAGACCTGGATTTCCATGTGGCCTATCTGGCGGAAAAGGGCCTGGTGAACGTGGACAACATTCGCGGCCCGCGCGCGCGCCGCTACATCACGCTGGTGAAAATTTCCGCCAAGGGAATCGACTATTTCGACGGCCGGCTTCCCAGGGACGAGGGCATCTACCTGGAGCCGGATATTCAAGAACAGTGACAGGTGAAAGCGACGGGGAATCACCCAATGCTTCGGCGGACAACGACGATGGTGGAGAAAAAACGACAATCCGGCTGTGAAGGCGGAGAGGCGGCGCCGGCAAGCCGGGCGGGGAAGAAAACACCCGCGGCGGGACGGCGTGCAAGCGCGGTGAATGACGCGGGGCAACTGCCGGCCGATATGCGCGAACTCGCGGAGCGGATGCTGGTGGAAGGCGCAACGTTTGAGGACGTCCAGGACTCGCTGAACGAGCGCGGCGTGCCGGTGACGCTCCAGGCCGTGCAGAACCTTTATCGCAGCAATCTCGAATTGCAGAAGCGGCGCATCCAGTTCCAGGTGGAGCGGGCGCAGGCGCTGAAGGAAGCTCTGGCCAACCCCGGTTCCGTGGACGCGGAACTGGCCTATGCCGCCATGCTGACGGGCCTGCAAAGGCTCGAACGGAAGGACGGCGGCCTGACGCTGCGTGACGCCATCCGCGGAACGCTCGAGCGGCGCAACATTCAACTGCGGCGCAAGCTGCTCAACATGCAGATCGAGCGCGAAATCGAGGAAAGGAAATTCCGCAGGACGCGCCTGCACGCGGAAATCGCCAAGCTCCAGCTGACCCGGACCAAGCTGGCGCAGTTGCAGGAGGAATTGAAGAGGCAGAAAGGCGGCGCGACGCTGGGCCCGGCGGCGATGGAGAAAATCCAGGAAATCTACGGCCTGCTCCAGATTCCCGTGGTCCCCAGGGATGTTGAGCCGGTGGGGAAAGTTGATGAAGAGTGATTCAGGAGCGTCGATCGGCGGGGTTGAGGCAATCAGTTAAATCCTCAATCTCAAATTTGAGATTTCAGATGGTTCCCGTGATGCCTGAAAAGCAAAACGAAAAGCCCGGCAAAAAGACGCAGAAACGAGTTCGCGCACTCGACAAGGAAAGCCCGGGTAGGGGAGCCCTTGGGGCTCCCGAGCGGGAGGGCAAAGACATCCCGAACGAAAACGCACGTGGTAGGGGAGCCCTCAGGGCTCCCGAACGGGAGGGCAGAGGCATCCCGAACGAAAACGCACGTGGTAGTGGAGCCCTTGGGGCTCCCGAGCGGGAGGGCAAAGCCCTCCCCTACGGAAATGCACGGGAGGGCAAAGCCCTCCCCTACCAAAGGCGGGTGGAGGTGGTTTCAAACCCCATCCGGCTGCTGCCGTATCAGCGGCGGTGGGTGGAAGACCGCTCGCCGCTAAAGATCGTGGTAAAGGCGCGGCAGATCGGCTACTCGTTCTCGGCCACTCTGGAAGCGCTGCTTCGCTGCCTCGAGTGCAAGACCACCTGGATCTTCCTCTCAAAAGGCGAGCGGCAATCCAAGCTGCTGATGGAAAAAGTGCAGGAGCACATCCAGAGTTGCGGCATCGTCGCCCAGGCGTTTGAATCGACTTTCTTTGAAGGCGCCAGCCAGAAGCAGCTTGAAGTGCGGCTGCCGAACGGTTCGGTGATTTACGGCCTGCCGTCGAATCCCGATACGGCGCGCGGTTATACGGGCAACGTCACGCTGGACGAATTCGCCTTCCACGCCGACGCGGACAAAATCTATTCCGCGCTGTTCCCGACCATCACGCGCGGCTACGGCCTGGAGGTGATTTCCACTCCAAACGGCCAGCAGGGGAAATTCTATGAATTGGCAAAGGCGGCAGGAGTCGTGGGAGAGCCTTCCGGGGCCCCGACGGCAGACGCGGGCAAAACAGCGCCGCAAGAGGGCAGGGCGATTCTCTCCCCAACCTGGTCTCCACACTGGTGCGACGTGTACGAAGCCGTGCGACAGGGGCTGAAGATCAACATCGAACTGCTGCGGGCCGGTTGCGATGACGAATCGACGTTTCAGCAGGAATTCTGCTGCCAGTTTGTATCGACGGCGGAAAACTTTTTTCCTCCAGAGCTCCTTGCCGCCTGCCTAAGCGCCGAGGCCAGAACGGATACCCCGGCCCACCTGCTGGCCTCGGCGCGCGGCGTAATGGGCAAGGGATCTCGCTGGGCCTTCGAGGGAGGGCAGAGCCCTTCCCTGCCTGAGTATTTCCTGGGTATCGACGTCGGGCGGCACCATGACCGCACGGTGTTCTGGCTGGATGAGGTGACTCTCATCAGCAGCGGCGATGATGCTGGGAACGCGGATTTGAAACCTGCGGAAAACCGGCTGGCCGTGGCGCGGATTGTGCGGACGGTGGAGCGCGCGTCGTTTGCAGAGCAACTGGAATATGCGCGCGAGCTGATGCGTCTTGAATGCGGGGACGGCACGCCGCTGGTCCGCCGCGCGGCCATCGACGCCACCGGAATCGGCGCAATGCTGGCGGAAACGCTGGCGGAAGAATTCGGCCCGCGCATCGAACCGGTGACTTTTACGGCGGCGGTGAAGGAAGACCTGGCGTTCCGCACCAAGCGGCGAATGGAAAAGCAATTGTCTCTGCTGCCCGACACGCGCGAGGTCCGGCGGGCGTTCAGCGCCGTGAAGAAGATGGTGACGCCGAGCGGCAATCTGCGCTTCGACGCCGTGCGCACGGCCGCCGGCCACGCGGACGAGTTCTGGGCCAAGGCGCTGGCGGACCTGGCGGCGGAGTCCGCGCCGGAAGCAGCCGCGGCGAATGCGTACCTGACGGGTGGAGCGGCCATCATCAATCCAAGGGCTTTTGTTGAGCTGGAACCGGGAGCCATGTTTGACCTGTGAGATTTGAATCTGTGATTTGCGATGGAGTCATTTACTGATGATTCGAGGATGCGATCAATGAAACTCGGACCGCTGGAAATTTCCTGGAAGCCGACCATGATGTCTGAATCGCAGGTGGACGTGCCGCTTGAGCGCACGACGGCAAGCCTGGAGACCCTGCCTTCGGGCCTGCCCGGCACGCCGATCTTTCACGGATTTCTTGAAGACTTCGGCGAGTACAATCCGCAGCTCGAAGGGCTGACGGCCATTCGGACGTATGAAAAGATGCGCCGGTCGGACGCGCAGGTGGCCGCGACGCTGCTGGCGTGCGAACTGCCGATCCGCGCGGCGAACTGGGACGTGATGCCGGCAAGCCCGGACCCGCTCGACCGCGAGATTGCGCAGTTTGTGAAGGACAACCTGTTCGGCGGGCTGGAGTACGTTTCGCCGTCGGGGGCGAAGACCTCACAGTGCTGGGACGAAGTGGTGCGCAACGCGCTGCTGATGCTGGCATTCGGCGCGGCGGCCCATGAGGAAATTTACGCGATTGACGGCGACCGCGTGCGCCTGGCTCGCCTTGCGCCGCGCCTGCCGATCACGTTCTACCGCTGGATCACGGACGTGGACGGGGAAACGCTCCTGGCGCTGAACCAGTACGGATACCGCAATTCGAACTTTGAGAGCGTCGAGATCCCGGTGGACCGGCTGGCCGTCTTCACCTTCAACAAGGAGGGCGCGAATTTCTTCGGCCGATCGATGCTGCGGCCCGCCTACATGCACTGGTACATCAAGCACAGCCTCTACCGCATTGACGCGATCGCGGGCGAGCGCAACGGCCTCGGCATCCCGACCATCGAGCAGGCCCCGAACGCTTCCAAAGAAGACCGGCAGGCGGCGGCCAAATGGGTGACGCAACTCGCCGCGCATGAAAAGACGGGCATCGCGCTGCCGGCGGGCTGGAAACTGACGCTCCAGGGCGTGCAGGGGCAGGTGCGCGACCTGTTCAATTCCATAGAACATCACAATATAGAAATATCCAGAACGGCTCTTGCCTTTTTTATGAACCTCGGCCAGAGCTCGAAATCGAGCGGCAACCGCGCCCTGGGCCAGGAAATGACCGACTTCTTCTACCTCGCCGTGCAGGCCACGGCGGAGCAGATCGCGCGAACCATCACGGAAACCGCCGTGCGGCGGCTGGTGGATTACAACTGGGACGGCGTCGAGCGGTATCCGACGCTTACGGTGTCAAACATCCGGGCGCGCAGCCTGGATGAAACGCTCACGGCGCTGGCGCAGCTTGCCACGGCGAAAGTCGTTGCACCCTATCCGGAACTTGCGCAGCACGTGGCGAGGGAACTGGGGCTGCCGCAACCGCCGCAGGAGGAGTGACGAGCAAACGGGGATTTGAAATGTGAAATGTCGCATTTGAGAAAGGGCGATTTGAGATATGACATTTCACATCTCAGAGCGGGTCATGTGAATGAGCAATTGCATATCTGAGAAAGGGCGATTTCCAATGTGAAATGTCAAATCTGGGAAAGGGCGATTTGAAATGTGAAATTTCAAATTTGAGATTGGAGACGACATGCTGAACAGGCTGGTACACGAAACAACACCTCGATTCCTGGCCGCGCTGACGGCAGAGGCGGGCGGCGCGCCCGGACGCGTGCGCGTTCCGCTGGCCGTCACGGGAACGTGGGTGCGAGGGTCCAGTAAATTTGCGATCACGCGCGAAGACCTGGAATCGATTGTGCGCAATTTTCGCGAGCGGCAGAACGGCGAAGTCAACGTGGATTATGACCACGCGAGCGAAATGCCGGAAGTCGCCGCCGGCGGCCCTGTTCCATCAGCCGGGCGGATTGTCGGCATTGATCCGCCGGAAGCCATGGGCCGCCGCATGATTCTGTGGGGCTGGTTTGAGCCCACGGAACGCGCCCGCGCGCTGGTGCGGAACCGCGAGTATCGCTACATCTCGCCGGCCATCGACTGGGGCGCGAAAAACAAACGGACCGGCAGGCCTCAAGGCGCGACGCTCACTTCGGTGGCGCTGACCAACCGGCCGTTCCTCGAAGAAATGCCGCAAATCCGGCTGTCCGATCCGGCGTACCGCCTGGTCGACGCAAGCGCCGGAACTACGGACGCCCCCGAGGGCGCCCCATCAACAGGAGGTCCTATGAAGAAGGTCAAGCTTTCCGTCGCCGACGGAAAAATCACGGTCCATCATCCGGATTTTGCGGACGAATACTACGCCGATCCGGATGATGCGGCCAACGCGCTGGCAGAACTTGGCACCGCGCCGGACGCCACGCCTGACACGGGCGACACTGAAGTCCCGATGGAGCAGGCGGCGGCCGCACTTTCAGAAGCCGAAGCGCGCGGGAAATCGGTCCCTGCCGTGGAAGTCTTCCGCGCGCGGGTCGAGCAGGCGCTCGATGAGGCCGTGCGCAGCGGCAAGATCCTTCCGCGCCGCCGCGACGACTGGCGGCGCATCGCCCTGGCGGACTTCGGCACGTTCACGCGGCTGATGTCCGAGCAGCCTGCGCGCATCCCGCTGCGGCCCGTGGGATTTTCCGGCGGCGTGCCGGAGAACGTCCAGGCGCAGGTGAAGTTCATGGCCGAGCAGCGGATGCGCGAGCGGGGCGTCAGCTACGGGCAGGCGCTCACGGAAATCGGCCGCGAGCAGCCTGACCTGATCCAGCAGTACCGGCGGTCGGTGAGCGGCGGCGAATAACCGCAGCGAGAGGGCGGGGCTGTTGATTGAGTGGATAACAACGCCACGCCCCTGCACCGTCCGAACACCGACGGCGAGGGCCAGTCAGCGAGTGTTTTCGTAGGGGCACGGCATGCCGTGCTCAAATCACCGGGCCGACAGTGTCGGTCCCTACAGGAGGAAATCTGTGGCAGGAGCAACATACGTTCTCGACAAGACATACCGGATCACCAACGCGACGGGCGTGACGCAGTATCGGGCCGTCGTACCGGGCGCCAATGACGGCGATTGCCAGTTGCCGACCGGCGCAAACCAGTTCGCCTGGGGAATTACGCAGGAAGACCAGCCGAACCAGAATGAAAACGTCGTGGTGCGCAAGTACGGAATTTCGCGCGCGTACGCCGCAAGCACGATCAACAAAGGCCAGTACGTCGAGGTGGCGGACGCGACCGGCGCGCTCCAGGCGGCCGACCTCACCACGGTGCCGGCGTCGGCGACGGTCCACAACATCGTCGGCATAGCTGAAAGCTCGGCCAACGCCGGCGAAGTGTTTTTCGTGTTCCTTTCGCCCGGCCCCGTGGTTGTGCCAGTGAGCTAAGGCGATTGACAGATTGAATCATCGTGGCCATAGCTCGTTGAGCCAATCCGCCAATCGGTCAATGTCTCAATGTTATTGCGGGTCAGGCCCTGGCGGTCAGCAGCCGGGGTACTACGTCGCACTCCTGGCAAGGCGACCTGCTGACAGGTCTCCGCGTTACGCAGCCGTCAGCGGCCAGCAGGGAAATGTTTGCTGAACGCTGATCGCCGAAGGCCGACAGCCATCGCTGAAAGCCGGCGGCTGCATCACCCGCGCGCGGAGCGCCAGCCGGGAGTGGACTTGGAGAATGATCATGCCAGACATTTCGATGGTACATGTTGATCAGGCGCTGACCAACGTTTCCATCGCGTATCGCAACGCCCAGTTCATCGCGGACCAGGTGTTCCAACCGATTCCGGTGAGCAAGCAGTCCAACAAATATTTCATTTACTCGAAGGACCGCTTCCGCATCATGGATGACGCACGCCGGCCCGGAGCGCGGGCAAATGAAATCAACTGGACGCTTTCCACGGACACTTACTTCGCCGAAGGCCACGCGCTGGCGCAGGCCATCCCCGACGAACTGCGCGCCAACGCCGACCAGGCGATCGACGTGGACGTGGACACTACGGAAACCCTCACGGACCTCATCTATCTCCAGCGTGAGATCCAGGTGGCGTCCGTTGCAACCGACCCCACGGTGGTGACGCAGAACACGGTCCTCTCCGGCACCAGCCAGTGGTCCGACTTCAACGATTCCGACCCCATTGCCGCCGTCGAAACGCAGAAGGCGACGATCCAGCAGCAGATCGGGCAACCCCCGAACGCGCTGCTGGTCGGCTATCCGGTCTTCCTGCAACTGCGGCAGCACCCGAAAATCATCGACCGCTTCAAGTACACGCAGGTCGGCATCCTTCAGCCCGACCACCTGAAGTCGGTCTTCAATGTGGATTACTTCCTGATCGGCGGCGCCATCAAGAACGTCGCCAAGGAAGGCGATCCGGACAACTTCCAGTACATCTGGGGCAAGAACGCGCTGCTGTTCTACAAGCCACCCACGCCTGGACGCCGCACCGTCTCGCTGGGCTATCAGTTCACGTGGCTCTTCGGCGCCAACACCAACGGTTTCCTGGTGAAGCGCTATCGCGATGAGTCGCGCACGGCGGACGTGGTGGAAGTCCAGCTCTACTACGACGCCAAGGTCGTCGCGCCCAGCGCCGCGTACCTGTGGCAAAGCGCCGTGGCGTAAGGCCATGGGCGATTGAGCGATGGAGGATTTGCTGATCGCAGAATTTGCCCATTGCCGCATTTGCCGGCCCGGGACGCGCGCCTTTTGCGCCTGCAATAAGACGACCGGCCAGTGGATCAATGGGCCAATCCAGAAATCGCTCAATCGCCCGGCCGCTCCATCGCAAATGATCTCAGGAGGTCGCAGTGAGTTTTACAACCGTTGACGCCGTTGCCGCGCACTATCCCGGATTCCAGCGCGGCGTGACCAACCAGAACCCGAGCGACGCGCAGATCCAGACCTGGATTGACAATCAGGCGGCGCGCATCACGGCGATCGCCGCGGCAAGGGGCTTTGATCTGACGGGCCTCGAAACAGTCAATCCGCAGGCGTACGCCGTGCTCGCGCTGATCAATGAAAACGGCGCGGCTGCCGACCTCGGTGATGCGCTCTTCTCCCTGCTCGGCCCGGGAACGTCGGCGCAGGGATGGGCCAATCCCAATACTCTGCGGAAGAGTTTCGAGAACATGATCAGCGAACTCAGCCAGGGAACCTATGACAAGCTCTTCGTTTCCGCGGCGCGCACGGAGGACGTTTATCCGGCGTTCGGCGGCATCGCGGGCCAGGAAACCGACCCCTCCGACCCTGAAACAGACAGCAACCTGCTCTTTCGCAAGAACGACGTTTACTGAGGTCTGAGTCATGGGTCGTAGCAAGGGGTCTTTGGCGTGAGGCCGGCAAGAATTGGAAATTGGGAATTGCAAGCCCGTGTGCGCCAAAAATCCGCCAGGTTAACCGGCAATCGGCAATTCGTCATTGAAGCACATCACTGCAACAGGGCACGGTAAGCAATGATTCGCTTTGAAGGCATAACGAAATCGGATGCAGTTGAAAGCGGCCTGAACGTTTTGCAGGCGCAGCTCAGCGATCTCTCGCCCGCAATGGCGATGATTGCGGAGGATGCCCGGCAGATGGCCGCCGATCAGTTTGCGAGCGCGGGAGCGGCAACCGGCACGCCCTGGGCGCCGCTTGCGCCTTCAACGCTTAAGCATAAACGCGGAGGCGGCGGCATCCTGCAGGACACGGGGGCGTTGTTCGATTCGCTGACCGATCCGGAGTCCGCGAACCATGTGGAAGCAATCGACAGCCACTCGCTTGCGATCGGCACGGACCTGCCCTATGCGATGTACCAGCAGTCGGGCGCAGGCTGGGGCTTTGGCGTAACCCTGCCGCCGCCCGGCCCGCACTGCGGCCACGGCGTTCCCATGCGGCCGCTGCTTGTGCTCGCCGCGGACCGGGAGGACAGGTGGGTGGGCTTTGTCCTTCAACAGCTTCAATCGCACCTCAACTTTCCCGATGGTACGGCACTCGGGGCCGACGTGTGAGTTCTGAATGATGAGTTATCGAACAGAACAGATTACGAATACTGGACTCGATCTCTGGTCGGGTCCCTGATTCATCACCGCTGTTCATAGCTTCGCAGTTGGTAACTCGTAATCAGCAATTGGAATCCCGTTCTCTGTGGATGAAACGATGATTCAAAAATACCAGGCAACTTTTGCCCGGCCCGTGGTTGATCAACTGATCGCCATTTTCCAGCGCGACCAGCAGGCGGCGCTTGACATTGTGAACGCCACGCGGCCGGCGGGGCGTCCGCTCACGCCGTTTGCGGCCTTCCTCAAAGAAGCGACGCTCATTCAGAACTGGCCGGCGCTGGTGCTGGTGGCGCAACAGGTCGATTTCGACCTTTCCAGCGATATCAGTCTGCGCACGGAAACGATGAGCTTCTATTGCGCAATGGCCCTGATTGGAACGGACCCGGAATGGCTGGCCGAGGACGCTATGGACATGCTGCGCGTCGCGGACCTGGTGCTGACCTCCGTGCCGCTCGAGGACTTTTACACGCCGCTGCCCATCAGCCACACCACCGTTCCGAGCGGGACAACAGCGGGACTCGATCCTACTCTTTCGCGCGTTCTCGATCTTCGTATCACGCGGCACAACCTGGGCGCGCTCGTCACGCGGCGCGGCGGGGCGCTCGCTCGCGGCCCGCAGATTGAGTTTGCCATCGATCTGGAAGAGCGATGACGGCATGAGCGGAGTAAAGCGTGAGGGACTAAACGAGAAAGTCAATTACAGGTTACAGATTATCAACGCAGGTACGGATTGCGCCGGGGCGCAAATCCGGATGAGGCGGCGGGGCCGAGGAATGCTGGGAGGGGACACGACGATGCAGAGAAGGGGAAATGAAAGGATCATGCGGCGAATAATAAAAGCGGCGCGGCTGTGCGCGCCGGTCGGCATGGTGGCGGCGGCGCTGGCTGTAGCGGCGGTGCTCCCACCACCGGCGTTTGGACAGACCACGACAACGGTGGCGGACACAATCCATGGGCCGGACGGCAGCCTGCCGAACGGCCAGATCGTGATTTCAGCGACCTCGACCTTCACGGCCGCTGATGGCACCGTGGTGTTTCAGGGAACGGTGGCGACCGTGCCAGTGACGAACGGGGCGTTCAGCGTGGCTCTGGTCCCTAATGCCGGTTCAACGCCCACGGGCACGAGCTACAGCGTGACCTACAAGCTGAACGGCGTGGCCTATCGGACTGAGACGTGGGTCGTGCCGCAGTCGGCTGCACCCGTGAAGCTGGCCGACGTGCGCAGCGCCGCGCTTGGCGCGCCGTCGCAGATGGTTGCGCCCTCGCAGTTGCCGACGGTGATCAATGCATCTTCCATCCAGGACAAGGGCGGGCAAGTCTTCAACGTCAAAGCCTATGGAGCGACAGGTAACGGAACCACAGACGACACAGCAGCAATTCAGGCGGCCATCAATGCCGCCAATACAGCAGGCGGCGGAACGATCTACTTCCCTGCCGCGACATATCTCGTGGCTGGGGCACTGACGATTCCGTATACGGCTGGTACGCCGCCCGTGCAGGTTCCATTGAGGTTTACTGGCGCTTTGATGGATGCCAATGGGGCCTCGTGGGGAGCCGCGCCGCAGCATGGGGCAATCCTCAACCTGACGGAAACGTCCAACACTGTTGCCAAGATTGACAGTCGCGGGGCAGGGGCGCTTGAGATCGACCACCTGACCCTTGAGGATACGGGAACGGACTCTATCCCGTTCATTCAGGTCACAAACACAACGCTCAGGGCGCACGACCTGAACTTCACTTCCAGCCAAACAGGAACCGCCAACACGCAGGATGCAATCATCCTGGGCGGTACAAACGTTGCCGATCTCGGAACTGCCAATTCTGATGCTCCGTTTCAGGGCTACGGCACGGTGATCCGCGATAACTTTTTTAACCGCGTTCGCCACGCCATTGTGGGCAACACCTACGCGAACGGCGTGCAGATCACCGACAACACCATCGGGCAGGGCAGCGGCAGCGCGACAGCGGGCGACGCTCCGATTCGTTTTAATGGCGCGGGTGCAGGTTCATCGGCGGATATGGGCAACTATATCGCTGGAAACCTGATTGAGGAGACCAACTACTACTACGGCATCCGGCTGCTGAATTCGCAAAACTTCAGTCTGATTGGGAATAACGGATTCGACTCCGGCACTAACACCAAGGCCGATGTTTATCTCGATTCCGGCTCCGACACGAATACCATCTCCTGCGGACAGACAGCCCTCAACGTCTGCGTCGACCCGGCCTCGCCCTCGCTCGGCTCAAACAACACCGTGGTGCTTTCGACCGTCGGCGGCCAACTCGGCAACTTCTTCAAGCTCGCCTCGGCGCAGGTTCCAGTGAACGACTGCTTCTGGATTGGCGGCCCGAACGGTGAGTGCGTTTACGGCGACGGCAGCACAGTGTACTTCCGCTACCAGTACAACAACGCCACCGACGATGTGCTGACCAGCCAGGGCTGGATTGGAATTCTGAATACCAACCCGCAAGTGCCTTTTGATGTTGCAGGGGCGATGAGAACTCGCCCGGTAGCCTTCGCTTCGGCTCCAGCCTGCTCTAGCACCACCGAGGGAGCGTTGCTGGCGATCTCTGATTCCACCGTCAACAGCTGGGGTTCGACGATCACGGGCGGCGGCACGAACCATGTTCTTGCTTTCTGCGATGGGACGAGTTGGACGGTTGCAGGGAAGTGAACTCGCTAAGTCATTTGTGATTTGCGATTGAGTGATCGAGAGAATGACGAATTGAAAGCGGCGATTGAGAAGCTGGACCTCGAATTCAGAAATCGCAGATTACGAATGATTCAATCACAAATTGTCATGGGAGGAATTTATGGCAAATGTTGATGCAACAAAAATCCATCAGGGGCCGGGCGCGTTATGGCTGAACGTTGCCGTTCCGGCGACGGGAAGCCGTCTGATCATCGACTCGAACGGAAATCCTACGTCGGGGACCCCGCTCTTCGCCGGAGCCACAGATGGTGCGGCGACGATGGTCCTGACTCCGAAGCTGGCGGAAATCACGGCAGACCAGGTGACCGGTCCTGTGGACGTGGTGTTGACGGGCGAAGCGGCATCGATTGAAGTGACGCTGAAGGAATCCGACCTCCAGAAGCTGAAGAATTACATCGTGAACGGGACCTTCACAACGGGTACGGACGCATCGCTGCCGGCAGGGTCGCAGAACTACGAAGAGATTTCCTTCGGCGGATTGATGGCGATCCCGAAGACATCGGTCGCCGTGATCTCTGCGCGGCGCGACGCCCCGGGAAAGTTCGTCGTGACACAACTCTATCAGGCTTATCAGGCCGAGGCGCTGCAACTGCCTTTCCAGCGCGCCAAGGAAACAACCTACAAGATCAAGTTCGAAGGCCTCGCTGACCCCACGCGGCCCGTGGGAGACCAGGTGGGGAAAATCTACAGGCAGGTTTAGAAATTGATTCATTGAATCCATCAGAAACGAGTCAGTGAAGTAGTGAACGGAGGTTCTATGCGGAAGGGCAATGGCATCGCAACATCGGAAAGCTGGCGGCAGGCGGCCAGAGCAGACCGCGTAAACCGCGCGGAGTCGCTGACCCTGCCGAGCGGGGCTACGATCCTGGCGGCACGGCCGGATCCGCTCGAATGGGTGATGTCCGGGCGAATACCGCAGCGATTGCTGGCCGTGGCGCTGGAAGACCCGCAATCGTCGCAAAGCGCCGGCGACCGCGAGTTGACGCGCGAAGAAATTCTCGATCTCGCCGGCTTCGCGGCCCGGCTGGTCGAGGCGAGCGTGGTCGATCCGCCCGTCGGCGACGGGCCGGGAGAAATTTCGCTTGATGAGATTCCCATTCAGGACCGCGCGTTCATCTTTGAGTGGGCATGCCGCGCGATGAGCGGAAACGAGGCCGGCGCAGCGGCGGGGAACGCGGCCGTCAACGCGGCAAATTCGGCACGAGAGGAGATCTCCAGCGCCCGGCTGGAGGGGTTTCGTCAGAACTGAAAACTTTACCCTGCTTGCCCTGGCCGCGGAACGATTCGGCTGCCGGCCGAGCAGCATGGTGGGCTTAAGCGACGCGGTGATCGCGCTCGATTTCGACCTGGCCGCGGCGGCCAGACTGCTCCAATGGGAGCGCGAAACCGCAAACGCCTTGGCGGAAGGTCTCGGGGAACCGTCCGGCGGCCGGCGGGCGAAAGACGTTCACTGGTAGCGCGACGGACGGACACGCGCACACGGGCGGTCGGCGAATCACTCCTGCGGAATCCGCTGAGAGGTATGTAAGAGCAGGTCGATAAAATCATGGCTACAAACAGTGCAGCAGAACTTTTAATCCGCATCGCGGCGGATCCGTCGCAGGCGGAATCGAGCATTCAGTCGTTCCGCACGAAATTCAGCGGCAGCCTGAGCGGCCTGGGATCCGACCTTACGCAGTGGGCGGGCCGCGGTACATCCAGCTTTGGGAGCGTGCAGAAATCGCTGCAAGGCCTGACAGGCAATTTCGGGCTGAGCCTGAACAGCCTGAACGCTTCGCTGAGGCAAAGCCAGCAGACGGCCGGCGCGTGGGGAGCGGGTCTCCACAACGCCTTTTCGAGAGCCCTGAGCGCCTCGAACGCGCTCCAGTCGAGCCTGCTCGGAAGCTTCCAATTGTTCGATTCCGCGCTGGTCCGCAACGTGGGCAACGCCAACGTCTGGCAGAAGAGCATTGGCCAGGCTTTCGAGAAGGCCGCGCTGACTTCGATCGGCGCCATTGCGAAGGAAGCTGTGGTGCGCGCCATCTATTCCACCGCGCTGGGATTTTATCTGCTTGCGATCGGAGATTTCTCAGGCGCGGCGCAGGCGTTTGAATCGGCGGCTGTGTTCGGCGCAGTGGGCGGCGCCGCAGGGCTCGCGACGCAGGCGCTGGCAGGCGGAAATTCCGGCGGAGGTTCGCGTCACGCTGGTTCTGCAAGCGGCAAATCCTCCGCTGGCAAGTCCGCCGCCGAAAAGACCACAGGACACTCTTCGAGCAGTTCGCAGAGCCCGCAAACGGTGCAGGTGATCTTTCAGGGACCGGTGTATGGCGGGCAGGCGGGCATCGACGAACTCGTGCGGCACATCTCGACCGCGGTGATGGAGCGCGATGTGAACCTGGTTGCTTACACCGTGGTTCGACAGCCTGCCACGCGCGCGTAAGGGCCCATCCCGCTGCAGATTGAAAAGCGCAGCCGCAAAACTGAGGACGGAACATGGCATATCCCAAGATCGTTTACACGCCCGCCGGTGGAACGGACCAGACGCTGAACTTCACTACAGCGCCGCGCCAGCAGCCCGGTTACGTGAAGAACGCCGTGCGGCACGACAACATCTCAACCTCCGGCGTGCGCGAGTCCGTGTTGGAGCGCATCGAGACGTTCCTTGAGCTCAACGTGGATTACATCCAGGCCGGGGCGGACCTGGCAAACTGGTCGGCGTTCCTGGATTACGCGCTCACCGGCGGACCATTCGCCTACTATCCCGACGCCTCGCAGAGCGGATTCATCAACTGCCTGCTGGAAGACACCAGCGGAACCATTGAGTACATGGCGCCCGGCATTTACAGCGTGAAGCTGAAGTTCAGGGAGAGCGTTTAGATTTGGATTCAGTGAGGGATTGGGCGATTGAATGAACGAAACTGCGAAACTGTTCTGTTGAGGGGAGTCGAGAGAGATGCCGCTAACGACGAATCCGAGCTTCAATGTGAACAACGCCGCGCTCGCCAAGCGGCCGCTCTATGTTGTGCAGATTGAGGGCGTCCTGGATATTCTGACAAGCTTTCGGCCGGAAGACATGAACGTTTCGCACACCGGCTACGGCGTGAACGGCTACGGCACAACGGGCTATGGGTATTGAATGATTGAGCGATGGAATGATTTGGGATTCAGGACTTCCAAGCTCCGATTTCTCAATCACTCGACGATTCAATGGCCCAATCGCCTGATCATTCAATAAGTTTGGGGGAGCAACTGGAATGGCAGAGGTCAGTGATTTCTATCCCGGCGATCTTGCAGCGGTGCTGAACAGGGAACTCGCGTGGATGCTGGCGCAGACGGGCACCAACGTCTCACCGTTTTCAGGCGCTGTGCTCACGACTGAGACTACCGCGCGCTTTGTTGAAGGCGCCGTGGACGCTGCCAACGGCGGCTTCGCGGCGCTCGCGCAGGATGTTGTTCCGAACATCGTCCTCGATCCGGCCGCGGGGGTTGCGGCCGACGATCAGGCTGGACCGGACGGGTTCCCTATTAACTACTCTGCAACACCTTTGGTCTCCGGCAATCTGCTCGTTAATCTTTTCACGCTCAGTTTCACCACTGCCGTCAGCGGCCGCACGGTCAATCTGACCCAGCCGGCCTCCGCCTACCGCGTGGACGTTTATTCCTGGGCCGGCGCTTTCTATTACCAGGGTTCGGCAACGATCGCTCCCGACGGTTCGTGGGCGGTGGCGTCTGTACAGCCGGGAACGGTGATCGCATTTCTAATGGACGCCAACACGACGCAGCCTGCGGCGGACTCATCCGTTTCCACGGTCACGGGATGGATTGCGCACTCGAACATGGGCGTGGGGACGAGGCTCCGTGATTATTTTGTCCGGGTAACGGTGAAGAGCGATGGCGAGGCCCTTCAGGAAGACAACGTTCCGATCATCGTGCAGGATTCCACCCACGCGCGCTTCGGCAGCAGCGTAGTTGTTGCAACGGGGACGCTGGTTGCACACGTCCTTTACAACGATCCTGTGCTGGGACCGGTTGATCTCTACTCGACCCTGCAGGCCGGTGCGGCGTATCCGGAGTTGCCGCGCGAAGTGGAGGTCCCTCCGGGCGATCCTGATTTCGTCAGCGGGCAGCAGCTGACTGTCTCTAACTTGCCAGCCGTGCAGAACCGCTGCTCGATTTACAGCGCGGCGCTGGCCGTTATCAGTCTCACCGTTGCAGGGTTGTGGGAGCAGGCGGCGAAGATCATCGACCGACTCAGTCAGCTTCTTGCCAGCCCGGGCTATCTGCCTTCAATCGTTCTTGAAGACGCGCAGGATGGCACGACGTCGCGGTGGTCACTCCAGTCCGGCGGCGGCTCGGTGAGCAACATTCTGGACAGCAGTGAACCGCCCGCGGCGTCAGGCGGATCGAAAGTGATTACTTTCTCCGCCACCACAGCGCCGGCGAGTTGGAGTTTCACCGGAATCGGGCTGCCCGATGCGATCGACTCCATGTTGCAGTGGCGGTTCAAAGCAAGCGCCGATTTCAAGTTCACGGTTGGGCTGACCAGTTCCACGAGCCAGGTGGCGTCCTTCGTGCTTGCTTCTTCAGGGATTGCCGGCTACAACTCTACCTCCAAGACGATTACGGCGGTTGTGCCGCTGGTTGCAAACGCCTGGCAGGTTTATTTCGCTGATCTCAACGCGACCATCAGCCGGTATTTGAGCGGCGAAACCGTCACTTCCATTACTTCGCTTTCCGTTGAGCTCAATTCCATCGGCAGCTTGAGTCTGGATGACCTGACCGCCGGGGCGCCCAAGCCTGCCGGTTCGCTTAACGCCTCGTACGACATCTATAACGGCCAGGTTGACCAGATGTCCATCCGCACAGGCGCTGTGGCCTGGGTGGCATATGCCTATGGGATTTATATGGAGCGGACAGGCGATTTTGAGCGTGCGGCACTCGCCCTTCAGAGCATGCTCCAGTTTCTCTTCTCGATGCAATCGAATGCCGCGGACGCGCGCCAGAACCTGATTACGATGGGCTGGGGGCTTTATCAGGACCCGGGCTATCAATTTCTGGCCGGCCCGATTTCAAGCGTGATGACGCGGGATAATATTGCATGCTACTTTGCCTTTGACAGGGCCTCGCGCGTGCTGCCTGTGGCTGCACAAAACCTGCTGACGCAGGGATTGATTACAACAGATCAATCCGGCACTCTCAAGACGGTTGCAGGCGCCGCAGCTTCGAAAGCCGGGGCAATCAGCACAGCACTTCTCAATCAGCTTTGGGTTCCTGCTTCGGGAAGCGTGAAAGGGCACTTCGCTCACGGTGTGACAGCCTCCGGCCTGGACACATCACTGGCGCTTGACTCTGCAAGCGGCTGGTCGGCGCTTTTCTGCCACGAAATCGGAGATGACGCCAAGGCTGTTTCATGCCTGGAGTTTGCGTACGAGAATTTCTTTCTCCCAAACCAGCAGGTTCTTGCCAGTTCGGCCGCAAATTCCTACAACGAAGCGTATCAGCAACTGACCCCATTTGACGGCTTCAAGCCCTATGCGGATTCGACGGGCGGCTATTCAGGATCGCCGAGATCGGTCGGAATGGAAGAGACCTGGACGATCCTCGCCGCCCTGCTTCGGTTGAGCGATAACACGGACCTGCAGACCTACTTCACCTCCAATTACGCAGGCGGTTTGACCTCATTCACAGCGCGTCTGGTGGAAAGCATGAAGATTGTTGCCGGAACCACGGCCGGGGATGGGCTGCTTTCTTATTCGCTGGCCTCCCGTGCGCTGCCGTGGGGAATGGCCGTGCGCAAGACGCTCCCTGCAGCAGCCTGGTTCTGGCTGACGGCCACGCGCAATGACATTCTGCTGGCAACATCTTCTTCCGACCTCGGCAGGCATCCATTCATGAAGGTCCCGCAGGGTGTGCATCAAAGCATCCAGCAATTGCAGGGACAGAGTTCCATCGGGGCGCTTGAGATTGACGTGATCGATGGCGGCGGATTCATGACGGGGCTTGCAAGTGGCGGAAAACTGGTGGGACGCAGGCTGACGCTGAGCGTCGGATATCCCGGGATGAATTCGTCTGATTTCGTGACCGTCGCAACACAGGAGATCGAGGGCGTTGAGGTCCTCCCCAACGGCGGCGGGTTCCGTCTCGATTGCCAGGACCTCAACCGTTATGCCAAATCGCAGATTTTCACGGTGGGCGATGACGGCGCGCCGGTCTCAAACCAGCATCCCCGGACTTTGCTGGCGAATCCGATGGATGTGCTCCTGATGGTAATCCAGAATGAACTCGGGCTGGGCCAGTCGCCATTGCTTGACCCTTCGGCGTGGAAGCTCTACGACCCTGCTCAATGGGATTCCACTTTCACATCAAACCCGACGCTGATCAACCCGAATCCTTTCCTTGACGTTGGCACGGTACTGTTTTACCGCAACGGAATTTTTGCCGGCTATCTTTTTGAATTTGTTTTCACGCAACCGGTGGAGGCCAAGCAGTTCCTGGAGTTTGAAATCTTTCATCCGCTGGGCGGTTATGCGGTCATTCTTGCGGACGGTCGCATGTCGCCGAGGTTCTTTATTCCGCCCTATTCTTTTGCCGGTCTCGCCTCGCTCAATGAGAGGAGCATTACGGCCCTTCCGAGCGTCAAGCCAAGCCCGCTGATCAACCAGGTGACTTTCCGGATGGATTACGATGGCAGCAAATTTCAGACCGAGTTGCTGTTCCTCTGCGCGCCTTCGCTTCAGCAGTTCGGTCTGGCCGGCGAAAACATCATCGAATCGAAAGGGATGAGGCTTGTGCGCGGCGGAGCCTCGCTCGCGGGAATAACGGCCAACCGGATTTTCCAGCGTTACGCGGGCGTCAATCCAGTCACGGGCTCGCCGCGCGGCGGAGCTCCCACGCTCAGTGTAACCAGCCAGTTTATGAACCTCACAATTGAGGCCGGTGACTTTGTATATTTTTCCCATCCGCTGCTGCCCAATCTGGAAACCGGCACGCGCGGAACCTACAACCGCATCATGGAAGTGATTGACAAGCAACCCAGTTACGCGCAGGGCAAGATGGCCTATCAGTTGCTTGACATGGACTGGATGGGGGCCAAAGCGCTTTCGCGGATTGCTCCGCAGGGGACGCCTGCATGGAGTGTGGCTTCAACTGCTCAGCGTCAGCGCTACATGTTCCTTTCGCAGGAAGCTTCCGAAGCATACTCCGACGGCACAGCGGGCAAAACAGTTTTTTGAAGGACGGACTTGATGTTAGCGGTGGGGTAAGTGTGGAACCCGCCGTCAGGGAGGATTAACGATATGGGTCAAATGACTTTTGCGACGGTCCCGGGCTTTGTGGATTTGCCTGACTCAGTTTTACAGGCGGACCAGCCGTTGACGGATTACGATCTGACGAAGATCAACAACAATGCGAAATTTGCCGCGGTTCGCCCCGAAGTCTTCTACGGATGGTACAAGAACGGAGAGACGGTGATCATCCCCACGAGCCCCGTGGATGGGTACGTTTACGCGCGGCAGGAGTTGGAATATGAAGTCGCCGCCTGGTGTTCGCGCTCGCCGGCCGGTGGTGCGGCGACAAACGGGGCCCTCCTCAAGCCCGCTCGGGCGAACGCCAATGACGCGCCGGGCACGCTTTTTCTGCTGGACTTCTGGGTGGAAGAGAAAAATGAGGCCAACCCCGGGCTGGTGCACTGCGAAGTCCACTACTGGGACAATGGGACCGAGTATCCGACCAACGGCGGGTTCGTGAAGGTGCGGACTATAGCAACACGATTGAGTAGTTGATCAAGGGATTGCGCGATCGACTGAATGAGACAGTGAGTTGGTCAGTCAATTTGACCGACCTCGAACCGCTCGATCACCAAATCAAAGAATGAGGAAACCCCAAAATGGCAGTCGTCAGGACAGTTCTTCCGCGCAAGGGAATCATCGAGCCCCAGCACGGGGCGAATTACGAAACCGACCTGGATACCAACTGGCAAATCATCGATAGCCTGATGCAGGACGCCAATGACGTGCAGACGGCCATCCAGGCTGCTCCCACGGTAACGGCCTGGGTGTCAGACCGGGGAATATCCGGCGTGGTCTCAGGCTTCACCCTTTCGACTTCTTCCACGCTTGTGCCGGGGCTCACCGCGGGCGTGCTCTACGCGCAGGGCTTTCGTTATGCTCCCGGTTCAGCCCCGACGCTCGTTGCGGCGCCGGCGAGTTCAACCAGTTATCTCTTTTATAACTCCATCAACGGATTCTATTACAACCAGACCGGAGTGGCTGGTACGCCAGGTGATGCCTTCATTGGGATCGTGGTGTCGAGCGCCGCCGCAATCACCTCCGTCACGCAAGCCACCCGGCTCTGGGGACAACTGGATGCCGAGCCCGGTGCGGTGGGGAATTTTACTCTGCCTCATTTGCTGGGCCGCACGCCTGCAGGCGTACTGATTCAGATGACGTCGAGCGGCGCCATCTGGTTTCAGTCGCCGACCATGTACGACAACATGAATCTCTATCTTGTCGCCTCTGATCCAACGGCGACCGCGAAGGTGCAAATATGGTGAAAACGATGAGTTCCGGATTCAAAATGATGAAATGGACAAGGACGGCACGGGCGGTCCTTTCAATCGCCGCCTCGCTATTCGTAATTCATCATCCCAAATTGCTTTTCGGCCAGCAGCCGCAGGCGCCGAGCGGAACGCCGATCTACTCGGTGAACGCGAAATACGTGAACGGCATGGCGCCGGGCTACTGGCCGACGGCGGGCAGCGGACTGACCTTGCAACTGAGCGCGGGCACGGCTTACTGCGGGAACCCTCCGCTCCCGGTCAGTTATCCCGGCGGCTCTCTGGCGCTCACAGCGAACACGACAAACTACGTCTATCTGGACCCTGCCAACAACTGTTCACCGGCCGCCAGCGCGTCCGCTTTCACGCCGGGGAAAATTCCCATTGCCGTCATCGTGACCAACGCAACGTCTATTACCTCCATCACCGACGTCCGGACCTGGTTCACGCCGCAGCCATGCGCAACAAGTTCGGCGGGCGCGGTCAATTGCGCAGCGTCAGGCACCAACCAGAACATTGCGCTCACGCCAAGCGGGAATGGCGCTACCCTTGTTACGAACCTCATGGACAAGGGCGGCCAGGTGTTCAACGTCAAGTCTTACGGGGCGAAAGGGGACGGAGCGACTGACGATACCCCGGCCTTCCTGGCGGCTTTCAACGCAGCGGTTGCAGCCGGAGGCGGGATTGTCTATGTTCCGCCGACAACCTCATGCTATCTGTTTAATGAAACGCTGAATCTCACTGGCGGAGCCTCGGGGCTTGCTTATCAAGTCATCTTTCAGGGGGCCACAGGGAATTTCCCTAATGGTTCCAAGATCTGCGGAAACACAGGAAACTCTCCCATCATTGACACTACCGCAATGGGTGGAGTCAGTTTCCGCGATCTGGTCTTTGATGCGACAGTGTCCGGCCTGAGCAATCCCAGCGAAATTGGATATCTGTCCGGGCGTTCCGCTTCCGGGGTGTCGGGGCAGGAAAACAAGATTCAGGACTGTACATTCAAGCTTCCCAGGCACACCAGTGGAAGCGTGGTTTCTTATGGAATCTACCTGTACGGGGTTGAAGTTCAGTATTACGAGCGGGACTGGGTGCAGGCCGATTATCCGCTTGTCGTGACGGCTACCAACCACTTTGGACTGAACAGCACATTGGATCCCTGGGGGAGTGGCTCTCAATCAGAAACACAAGACAGTTTTATTGATATGGAGCTCGAATCGGCTGGGCTGGGGCCGGCAGCCTATTTTGAGGGCACTTCCGACATGACCCTCACGGGGCATAGCTGGAACTTGAGCCAATCTTCAAGCTACAGCTCATCGCTTTTTCAGTATGCATTGGATTTCGAAGGCAACAACTCCAGCATGTCTGTCAAGTGGCGGCAGGAAGGCTACCCTGGCTTCCTCTATGTCAACAAAAACCTGATGTACTCGACCATCGAGGGCACCACGGCCCCGGGCCCAACCCCGCCGCTCCACGCCGTCGAATTTACCGACAACACGTCTGTGATTGGCAACGACGTGTTTCGCATAGGCGACGGATATGCAGCACCTTCTTCAAATTATTTTTATGATGCTACCGCAGCAAGCCCCAACGGGGTTTATGCCCTGGACACTGTTACGTTCTCCTGCGGGGTTGAGCAGAATTGTGCGAACATCCCTATCAGCGGTTATCTGATGGACGTGCATTACAGCGGAAGTGCCGGCAATGCGCTTCCTGCGTTCACAACCGCAGCTTTCGGCACCTTGATGCATTTCCCTGACAGCACGGCCCAGATCCGGTATGGCGTCGGAGCGCCCAGCGGAAGCTGCGTCACGCCCTCGCTGTTCCTGAGGACTGATGGGGGCAGTGGTTCAACCCTTTACGTTTGCGAAAACGGCGCCTGGGTGGCGAAATAATGGGGCGCATGACAGCAGCTTTGAAAGCCGTTAAATTGCCGGCGGGCCTTCGCCGCGCTTGAAGTCAGACTCAAGATTTCGAGCGAATGGCCGAAGAGAAAATACCTGGGAAATATTGCTGGTCTACCTGATTGCAAAGAGACCTCTGGATCCGGCCGGCGGGGACGGCATTTGAGTCGTAACGGTCTGTTAGAGGACGCGGCACAGCATGGAATTCAGACCTTCAATGCGGCGAAGCGCACGCGTTTCGGTGCGAATTCCCGTGGCCGTCACTGGAACGCTTCCTGACGGAAAACCTTTCACCGAGCAGACCTATGTGATGACCGTCAGTAAGTTTGGCGCTCGGCTGAAGTGCAGACATCCGTTGACCCTGGGCATGCAAATTCGCGTCAAGCCCAATGCCGCGAATACGGACGGATTGTTCCAGGTGGTGTGGGTGGGCGGTGCGCTCAATCCGGGCGAGGCCGGCATCCAGTATGTCAAACCCTCAAACCTTTTCGGCGTGGCCTTCCCAGACTGATTTTCGACTCGCCGATTTTAATAATTCCGAAGCGGGGCCGCAGCCGTTTGGATGCATAAAGTCGTCGGCAGTTCTCTGGCAAATTTCCCGATTCCGCATTAGAATTCCCTTTGTGGCCACTATCCCCAAACAACCGTTTCTGGTTCGGGAATGCTTTTTTGCGGTTGTGGCACTTGCGTTGAGCACCCTGCCCGGCCTTTCCCGCCTCGTTCTGGCTTCACAAGATCAAAACCCGCCGCAGCAGGACGTTTCGTTCTCAGTTGAAGGGACGATTTCAGAAAAGTCCGCTGGCAAGCTGACCGTGGACAGCGGTCAGAACCTTCTATTTACTGTGAAATACGATTCCACAACTCAGATTCAGCATGACGACGGAAGCGCTGCCCAGGCTTCCGATCTTCGCGTGGGCGTGAGGATCCTGGCAAAGGGCGTTCTGACGGAAGCCGGTGACGTGATTGCGAAGACCATCACGATAGAAGCGAAGTCCAAGGGCCACGCAAAACCACCCGAGGGTCATCCTACCGCGGCAGGTTTTCCCAAATCGTGAATGGCACTCCCATTTTTCTTTGTCGTGCTTCGTTATAAATAAATCCGGCGGCGGCTACATCCCACAGCGCAATCCCGCATGATTTGAAGATTGTGACCTCCTCGTTTGATTTGCGTGATGGTTTGCTTCCTTTCACGATATCCTTCAGTTCCACAACTTCGTCCCAACTGCGATTGATTGCCGCCAATCCCTGAATCAAGTCGCCGGCTTCTCCTTGCGCCTGTTCACGGGAGTCCACGGCGATAATGGCAGCCGCGCGGAGGGCGGCGGCGTCGAGTTCGCGGCGGTTCGCCATATTGGCGCCGATGGCGTTCACATGAGTTCCCGCGCGCAGCCACTCGCCGCTGACGACCGGAGCAGCGGAAGTCGTGGCCGTGACGACAATATCGCCGAATCGCGCTGCCTCCTCGGCGCTTAAGGCAGGCTCGACCGGAAATTTGAGGAGTGCGGTCATTTCTCTGCAGAACTCCGCGCGGCGCTCCTCATTGCGCGCATAAACCCGCGCGGCTTGGATGGGGCGGACACCGGCGACGGCCTCAAGCTGCGTCCGCGCCTGCCGTCCCGCGCCGATCAATCCCACTTTCGAGGCATCGGGTCGGGCCAGATACTTCGTCGCCACCCCGCTCGCCGCTCCGGTGCGGATCCGGCCGAGATGATCGGCCTCCATCATCGCGAGCATTTCACCTGTCTTTGTGTCGAAGAGCAGTACAAGAAACCGCGCTGCACCGGAGGTGATCGTGTAGATTTTCATTCCGGCGCGTTGCCCGTCCGCCATAGCCGCTGCCATATAGTGGAGCGAAAATCCGGGCTGGAAGAGCCGCTGGCGCGACTGATTCACAGCCGTGCCGTCATGCTGGGCCACGAAGCTGGCCTCGATGCATTCAATCGCCTTCTGCATCGGAAAGAGCATTTGAACATCCGCTTCAGTCAAAAAAAGAGCCATCGTTTCTCCTATCGTGTCAATGGACCCAGTGGAAGATCGCCCATGCTGCCGCTGCGAGCGCAACAGCGAGCGCTAAGTACGGAAAGGCGGAGCGCAAGAATGGAATTTTGTACAGAAAAGATGTCTGCCGCCAATGTTTATTTTGAGGATCCAGGACCGGCAGAACCAGTTCCCACACGGCATCGACGAACAGCTTCCGGGCGGCGTCGCCCAGTTCCGCGCGGGCAAGAGAAGGCGTGCCGATGTAGCCCATGCGATTTCCCAGACGCAACGGGTAGTTCCTGCGAAGCGCATCAATCAGACGGAACTTTGAGGGTTGCAAGGCGGTGTAAGCAGGGCTCACGAGGTGGGGCCGAAGCAGAAGGATCAGCGAGGTTTCCCACATCCCAGCGTGAGTGTCTCCGCGGAGTGCTTCTCTTTCTTCCGGCGTAAACGAGCGCCCGAGGATGGTCTCCAGCCGGTTCGAGTATTGCCCGCGCATGAACCTCCACAAAACCACGCCGCTCACCGAAAACATTCTCACTCGGTAGCGCCTTGAGACCGCGGCGGCGGCTTCTTCAAGCGCTACGATGTGGCGGGGACCTCCGTGTCCATTCATCACCAGGATGTAGCGGAAGCCGTGCCGGGCCAGGGCCGCGCCATAGTCGCGCACGGAGTTTCGCACCGTGCGCATGCGCGCCAGCAGCGTTCCTGCGCGGTCAAACGCCGAAGCGCCGATGGGAAGGTCAGGGCCGATCAGCACCGTCCATTCCGGCCTGGCTTCGATAATCCGTTTCGCCACCTCCTGCGAGACTGATCCCGCCGTAATAAGATCGGTCCCGACGGGAAGATGCGGTCCATGCTCTTCAAGCGGGCTGGCGGTGAACAGGACTACGACGCGGTTGCGGTCGAGCGCTTCAAGCTGAGTGAAAGCAAGTTCCTCGAGGCGATAGATGCCTCCGGGCACAGGTTCGGGCTGCTGGCCGCCGATGGGTGAAGCAACTTCGGACATTTCGGAAGGACGCTAATGCACAGGATCGGCTGAGCGCCTGCCAGCCAGGCTGGCAACAGGTCCTGATTGTTCAAGTTCGCGGTCGATTCTGGCGAGCAGGTCTTTGCGCCTCCGGACAAGACCGGCCAACCGGAACGGGCCGACGGCTTTCAGCAACAGCGTGCGCGCCCGATGCCGGGCAAGCCAACGATACCGCCAGAGATACGCGCCGGAAACAGGCAGCGTCAGCGCGTAGTATCCCGCAGCCGCCCGTCCCCACCAGAAGTGGACCACAAACACCTGAATGGTGTAAAAGCTGAGGACGATGAATATTCGCGCCAGCCACTCGGCTTTCGGGTCTCTTTTCGGATCATGTTTAAACAGTTTATTCGTGGAAAGCACTATTCCCGCCGGAAGGTGATTGATCAGGCCGTAAAGCGCGACAGGGAAACCAAGGACGGTCTCAAGCCATGCGGCTGCCACTCTGACCTGGGACGATTGCCACTCCCCCGAAGTCTCAACAATAAGCCGCTCCAGTGAGTGACGCCGCTTCGCTTCGCGGTAAGCGGCGAGCGACTCGCCAAGGTCGATCAATCGTGCAGGATCCGTTCGATTCTGGTGATCAAGCCACCGCCGAGCGAAACCACTGAGCTGGAGTTCCTCCGGCCGCTGTTGCCATTCAGGCCGTTTGGACCATTCTGCCTGAAGATACTCACGCGACAAGTTTTCAAGTTCGCTGGCTAAATGCTTGAGTTCTGCCGCTTGAAGGCCGAAGATGTTTGTACTGATTGCGGCCTTTACAGCCTCCACCAGGCGGAGTGACGCTTCCCCGACATCTTCGCCGACCTTCGGAAGGAACTGGTCTGCGTGGATCGGATCGTCAACGTACGCAATCGGCGCGGGCCCTCCGATTCTTGCGTGGAAGAGCCAGTGGATCGGAAAGATGGCAGGCTGGACGCGGCCCTGCCCTTTAAGGACCGTTTCCACCGCAAGCCTTGAGGCAAATTCCGCGACGGGTAAGTTCCCAAAACCGCTTTGTGAGTTTTCACCCGCAAAGATTGCAGTCATGTCCTGATCTGTCAGGGCGTTCAGGCACGGGTTGAGCAGCGCATTTTGTTCTTCAGGCGTGCCATCGAAAGGTTGGATTCCCAGCGCCCAGCACGCCAGGCGCCTGAAGATGCCACGGAGTTCTCCTGACGGAACAAGGCAATGCACCTGCCTGTCGAGCGCAGCAATAAGAAGAATTGCGACATGGAAACTCTTTGGGTGAGTATTCAGCAGGATGGCCGGGCCGGCCTCTTCAAGCCTTTCCTGCTTAAGCATGCGCAACCGGGGAGCCAGCAGCAGAACCCCAAAGCGGACAACGGCCCGCATCAGACGGTAAGCGAAGGGAGCGTTGCCGGAAGTGATAAGGGCTGATCTTTTCAGTCCCACAGTCTCTCCTCTCGATATACTGCCTGCACTGGCTTCGAGAATTCAATCCTGCTTCCGACTTGTCTTCGCAGGCATGGCAGTGCTTTCCCATCCATCCACGGTGCCGATCGGCCGCACGATGGTATCGAATAGCCCGTAGACGGCCTGGAACTTGCGGCCTTTTTCGTCCACCAGCCGCAAACGGAAATAGGGAACGTTATTGACGTGCTGGACGGTAATCGGGAAATGTCCTTGCAAGCCGCTTTTGACAAATGACGTGACATATCGGTGCCTTTTCACCCACCAGGTGAATACGCGAATGTGAGTGAAATCGAAATCGACGGTTCCTTCGCGGTCAGCGACCAGGTATTGAGGCACGTCGTTGTTTCCGTCCTTCACCGTGTTCAGCACGAGCCACGCGACCGTGTTGTAATCCACCGTATATTGTGAAAGCGCCTGCGGAGGGTCCAACGAGACCATGCGGCCCAGCACCCATCCTGCCCGAGATCCAGCACGAACCAGATACCACGCGTCCGCAGCGGGAGGCGATGACGAGGCAGGCTTCACGCTGCTGGATGCTGTGCTCCTTTCCACGATCCGCCGGTCGAAAACTTCAAGCGGCTGGCCTTCGGTCAGCAATCCGAGTTCCGGCGCGTCGCGTCTGGGTTCGAGATGAATGTTCACCGCCAGTTCCGCATGACCCGAAGCCTGGACCTGTTCTTTTGCGAGACTGGCGAGCAGCTTTTGTCCGGCTTCGTAGATTGCTGATGGAAGGAGTTCTTTGGTAATCACCCATCCTTCCGCGCCGTCGCTGGTTCGAACCTTTGCCCAACTGCCTGCCTTCCTCAGGACGTCGACGCGGTCGCCGTACTTCATCACTTCAAGCGTTCTGTGGACCACCGCAGGGGTATCGAGCAAATCAAGCGACGGCGAGATGACGTACGCCACCTCGATAGGTGTCTCGCGGTTGCCTTTGTGAATCCAGCGAAAATAAACAACAGCCCCCGCGGCCAGTACAACCACAATAACGATGACCCGCTTCGTTCGGATGGCTCCCTCCCCTGTTTCAGAGCAGAAAATGATTGATCGTGAGCCGTGAAACCCCTACGAGTGCGCCCACGGCCCCTGCGCAAACTCACCTTGTAGTTTACAACCGGTGATGACGAAATGAATGTGTTTTCACCGCCCGGCGGCGCCGCCGATAAAATTGGCGTTACGCTTGGCCAAATCCCGGCAAGCCTTCGTAAAAGTTCCAGGCAGGGGCCGTCTTAAGTTAGACTGGAAAGCGGAGGCTGCCACGAAAATCGAACATCTCATCCTTACCGGACCCGAGGGCGACATCGAGGCGCTGCTTGAATGGGACCCCGCATGGCAGCCGCGCCAGGTTGCCATTGTCTGCCATCCTCACCCTCTTTACGGTGGCACGATGCACAACAAGGTTGTCTTTCGGGCCGCCAAGGCCGCCACGCATCTGGAAGTCCCGGCCCTGCGCTTCAATTTTCGCGGTGTGGGCCGGAGCGCAGGCAAATACGCTGACGGGATCGGTGAGCGTGATGATGCCCGCGCCGTGCTGGATTATCTATCAGAAAGGTTCCCGAACATTCCGGTGACGATGATGGGCTTCTCTTTCGGCTCTGTGGTGGCGCTGGCGGTTGGTTCGGAGGACGAGCGGGTCTATTCGTTGGTTGGCATCGGCCTGCCTGTCAATTCCACGAATTTCAGCTTCCTTCACGGCGTCCAGAAGCCTAAATTGCTGGTGCAGGGAACGGAGGACCAGTTCGGCTCACGGGAAAGGATCGAAAAACTATTTGAAACTCTGAGCGAGCCGAAACGGCTGCTTTTCGTGGAAGGCGCCGACCATTTTCTGACAGGCAGGCTGCACGAAATGCAGGCGGAAATTCAGGGATTCCTCCGGAGCATCTTGGATCAATTACAATATTCGTACAGTCAGCGGAGTTCCTGAACAGATCTATTCGCGGAGTGAATCCATGGAAGACTTTGACGATGATAGCGAGACCGAATCGTTCTATTGCCCGAACTGCAAGATTGAAGTTGAAGACCCGCTGGTATGCGGGGACTGCGCGGCGGTGATTTGCCGGCGGTGCGGCACTCCGCTGGAAAAGATCGATGAGTTAGGAGTCGGCTGATTCGGGAAGTTCCGCCGGGGCAAAAGCCCTGCCGGCAAAGCCTCCCCTTACGTTCTTCCAGTGAATGGCGCAGATTACGCGCGTTCGCGAACCTCAAAACGCTACAAGGTCTCTTGCGGCCTTGACGACATCCGCCACCTGAGGTAATGCAGCATCTTCCAGAACAGGATGGTAAGGCACATAGACGTCCTTGCCTGCGACGCGGCGCACCGGCGCATCCAGAAATTCGAACAGCTCATCCGCGATGCGCGCTGCGATCTCTGCGCCGTAACCCCAGGAGATGCAATCTTCGTGGACGATCAACGCCCGGTTCGTTTTCCTGACTGAGGCGCTGATGAACTCCCAATCATACGGCTGGAGCGAGCGCAGATCGAGGATCTCCGCGCTGATGCCTTCTTTTTCCAGTTCTTTTGACGCCTGAAGGGACCGCTGCACGAGCGAACCGTAGGTGACGATCGTCAGGTCGCCGCCTTCACGTACGAGCCTGGCCTTGCCAAAAGGAATCATGTAATCGGGGCCAGGGTAAGGCGCGCGATTGTACGTCTGCCGGTAAAGATGCTTGGGTTCCAGAAACAGCACCGGATCATCGCAGCGGATGGCAGTCCGCAGCAGGCCGTTGGCATCAAGCGCATTTGAAGGCATCACAACGCGCCAGCCGGGAAGGTGCGTAAAGATCGATTCGCCGGACTGGCTGTGAAATATCGCGCCGCCCGTCAGATAACCGCCGATCGGTGCGCGCAGCACCAGCGGACAACTGAATTCATTGACGGACCGCCACCGCATCGTCGGAACTTCATTCCGAATCTGCATGAACGCCGGCCAGATGTAATCGAAAAACTGCACTTCAACCACGGGCTTCAAGCCTCGCGTGGCCATGCCCACGGCACGGCCAACGATGCTGGCTTCCGCAATCGGGGCGTTATGGCAACGGGCGCTGCCGAAATGCCGCTGCAAACCGTGCGTGACCTTGAAGACTCCGCCTTTGCCTTTTAACCGGGCAAGGTCTTTTTCATGGCTCAGGTCGGCGACATCTTCGCCGAAAACGACAATGCGCGGATCGCGCGCCATCTCGTCCCGCAGACAGGCATTGAGAAGTTCCACCATGGTCTTCGGCTCGCCATGCGGCTTGCCGGGATGATCAAACCGCTCGGAGGTCGGATCAACCGTGGGCGAATAAAGGAAGTCCATAAGCCCCCCGGGATCGGGAGGCTCCGCGGCGAGGGCCTTATCAACGGCCTGGCGAACTTCGTGCTCCACTTCTGTTTCCAGCGCTTTCAATTCTTTTTCAGTTGCGATACCTTCATTGACCAGATGTTGCGCAAGCCTGCGCAACGGATCCATCGCAGCCTCTTTTTGCCGCACTTCTTCCGGTTTATATGCCTTCTCGTCATCTGACATCGAGTGGGAGTAGGGCCTGATCACATGGGCGTGCAGCAGGGCCGGCTTTCTTTGCTTTCGCACGTAGGAGACGGTTTTCCCCGCTGCCTCGTAACTTTCAAAGAAGTCCGTGCCATCACACTCCACCGTGAGGAGGCCGGGAAAGTTCTTCACCAGGTGCGAGATTTTCCCGCCGGCGGTCTGGTCGTCCGTCGGTACGGAGATGGCGTAGCCGTTGTCTTCAATCAGATAAAGCACCGGCAACTGGCGAAGGCAGGCATAATTCATGGACTCCCAGAACTCGCCTTCGCTGGTTGCTCCGTCGCCAAGGGCAGTGAAGGCGATCTCTTCAGCATGAAAACTGGAAGCCAATTCTGCTGCTTCAGGCACGCGCGAAAAGTATGTAGTCGCTTCCGCGCAACCGACAGCTTGCAGCACCTGCGTGCCTGTAGCGCTCGAGGTTGAAACGATGTGGAGCGCTTTCGAGCTCCAGTGTGAAGGCATCTGGCGCCCGCCCGAGTTCGGATCATCTTTGGCGCCTACTGACCCGAGGAAAATATCAAGCGGCGACATCCCCAATTGGAGGCAGAACGCCCGATCGCGGTAATAGGGATAGAACCAGTCAACTCCGGGCTGGAGATGCATTGCCACCGCAACCTGGATGGCTTCATGCCCGACGCCGTTGATCTGAAAGTAGCAGCGGTTCTGCCGCTTGAGCTGGATTTCCTTGTCGTCGATCTTTCTTGCCAGATACATCACGCGATAAGCGTGGAGAAGCAATTCTTTTGAAAGCTTGGGTGGCTTGTATGTCGAAGTGACAGTGGCCATTCCGCTCCTTTGGAAAAGGATTCTCTTGTTAGATTACATCTTTTTTCCGCCTGATTCCCGCCACTTATTATTAGAATTGAATGAGGCAAAGTCAATTGCCACGAGCGGAAGGTTCTCGTTGGGCGTTGGGATGATCTCGGATTTAACCATGCTTCGATGCAGGTTGCTGAAAAAAGGCTCGAATCCCTGTCATTGCGGGTGAATCACTACCCCGACGGGACGCGGCAAAAAGAGAAATCTCCTTCTGCCCAAGCGACTGGAAACAAAAGCAGTTTCTTTGGAATGACGACGACGCAGAGGTTTTCAGCATCCCCCCAGTTGTGGGAAACTGCCGAATGACCGGACTCGGAAAGGGGCAGATGAGGGCGGACTGTGGCGCGGTCGCGAGTGCCCAGCGATGATTTTCCCCTTGGGTGCCCGAGTGGGATTATGGTAGCATGAGCGAACAAAAGGCGAACACTGCCGCGACAGTCAAGCCGGAGACTCACATGAAAGTTTCGTCACAGACGGACTTGCTTCCTCAGCCCCAAGAGTTGCAAGGCCGGTTCCATGATGCAGCCTCTATTGAGGCCGTTGTCAGAGAAATTCAGAATGGCTTTAAAGGTTCCCGGCGCGAGGGCGGTGTGACTGCCGTGCGGCATTATCCCGCCCGCGAAGCGCGCCTGGTTCCCTTTCCGAGTTTTATCCCCGCCCGTGTTGCGGATGCCCTCCGGTCAAGGGGCGTTGAGAAGCTCTACTCGCATCAGGCCATCTCCGCGACCCTTGCGCAAGAAGGCAAGAACGTTGTAGTGGTCACGCCCACGGCTTCGGGTAAAACGCTTTGCTACAATCTTCCGATCCTGACAGCCCTGGCTGAAAATCCTGAGGCGCGGGCGCTCTATCTTTTTCCGACCAAGGCGCTTTCGCAGGATCAGTTGGTGGAACTGAACCGCTGGACGGAAAAACTGGGCGACGATCTGAGGACTTTCACCTACGATGGCGACACCCCTCAGGACGCGCGCAAGGCGATCCGGGCACGCGCGAACCTGGTGATCACCAATCCGGACATGCTCCACACGGGCATCCTGCCCCACCACACCAAATGGGAGCGGCTGTTTGAAAACCTTCACTACGTGGTCATCGACGAATTGCACTACTATCGAGGTGTTTTCGGCAGCCATCTTGCCAACGTTATCCGGCGGCTGAAGCGGATTGCGGGGTTTTATGGCAGCCGGCCGCAGTTCATATGCACCTCCGCAACCATCGCCAATCCGACTGAACTCGCCGCGCGCATTATCGAGCAGGACGTAGCGCTAGTGGATGAGAACGGCGCGCCGGCTTCGGAAAAGTTCTTTGTGCTCTACAATCCGCCCGTCGTCAATCCGCAGCTCGGCATCCGCCGCTCCTATTTGAACGAAACGCGCCGCCTGGCGAAGGTCTTCATGATGCGCGGGCTTGAGACCATCGTTTTCGCCAACTCGCGCCTGGCAACAGAAGTTCTTGTGACGTATCTCAAGGAGGATTTCGCGCGGCGTCCTGTGGGGCCGGACGTTGTGCGCGGCTACCGCGGCGGCTATCTGCCGATCGAACGACGCGAAATTGAGCGCGACCTCCGCGAAGGCCGGCTGCTGGGCGTCGTGGCCACGAACGCGCTCGAGCTTGGCATCGATATCGGCAGCCTCGATGTTGCGGTCATGGCGGGTTACCCCGGGACCATCGCTTCCACATGGCAGCGCGCGGGCAGGGCAGGCCGCCGCGAGGGCAGTTCCGCCGCGCTGATGGTGGCTTCCAGCGCGCCGCTCGATCAGTTCATTGTGCAGAACCCCGATTACTTTTTCGACCACTCGCCGGAGCACGGCTACGTGAATCCGGACAATCTTCAGATCCTGCTGAACCATTTGAAGTGCGCCGCTTTCGAGCTGCCGCTGAAAGAAGATGAGAAGTTCGGCAACCTCGATCTGAAGTTGCTCTGCCGCCACCTTGAAGAAGTGGGTTTCCTTCACAAAACCAGCGACGGATGGCACTGGGTCTCTGAAAGTTATCCCGCGGACGCCATCAGCTTGCGATCGGTCTCTTCGGATAATTTCGTTATCGTCGATATCACCGGCGAGCCGCGCATCATCGGTGAAGTGGATTTCTCAAGCGCGTTGACCACCGTCCACGAGAAAGCCATCTATCTTCAGGACGGCCAGCAGTATCACGTTGAGCGGCTCGACTACGATGAGCGCAAGGCCTACGTGCGTCAGTGTGACTCTGAATACTTCACCGATGCCATTTCCTACACCAAGATTAAGATCCTGGAAAAGTTCGATTCAGCGGCGGCCGGCCCGGCCGTCAAGAACCACGGCGAGGTTCAGGTCAATACACAGGTGGTTGGCTTCAAGAAGATCAAGTTCCACACCATGCAGAACGTCGGCTCAGGAGAGTTGTCGCTGCCGGAGCAGGAAATGCACACCACGGCGTTCTGGCTGACACTGCCGCAGACGCTGCTCGACGGCATGCCCTACACGCGCGATGACCGGCTGAACGGCGTGCAGGGCCTTGCGCACGCCCTGCAGGCGATCGGCACGCTGCTGATGATGTCTGACGCGCGCGACCTTGGCGTGGCGGTGGGAGAAAATCTGGAAGTTGCGGAGGACATTGACACATCGCCTGCCGTCGCCGGCCGGACATCAGCGTACACGAAGATCTTCGAACCGAATATTTATCTCTACGACAAGTATCCCGGCGGCATCGGATTCAGTGAGCCCCTTTTCCGGCTGAGTACAGACCTGCTCGAAAACACACAGCGGCTGATTATGAATTGCGCTTGTGAGTCGGGCTGTCCATCATGCGTGGGGCCGGCCGGGGAAGTGGGAGCGAAGGGCAAGGAAGTGGCTCTTGCCATTTTGAGCAAGATGCTTGATTGACGCTGACAAGGCGTGCCAGAGAATGAAGATGGATAGCTCCAAGAACGGTTGGCTGCGCGGCATTTTGAGCGAAACCAGGCATCGGTGCATCTCTTCAGGTCCAAAAAGCAGGTATCGTTCGCTGCGATCACAAAGGGAAGCGGCGTTTTTTTATTTCCATGAACCTTGAGGAAAAACTTCGCGAACTCAAGCGATCGGCGAGCAAGACGCTGCGCGAGGACGCGCTGGAGCGCCAGCTTGAATACATCCGCCGGCTTGAGCGGCGGCCCAGGCGCGTTGCGGCGCAGCGCACACCGGAGGGCGTCGAGCGTTATATCGACGGCGAAGTCCGAAGCAATGATCGGGGCGAATATTTCCTTGCGAGCCAGCTTCTCCCTTTCGGTCGGCCTTATGGCAAGTTCTGCATTGGCGACGTCGCACATGCTGACCTCTCTCCGCTCGAACTGTTTTTGCAGGGCGCAAACATTCCGCCGCCGTCTTCCGTTGTCTATCTCGACACGGAAACCACGGGGCTTGCCGGCGGCACGGGAACGTGCGCTTTTCTGATCGGTATCGGCGCGGCCGATGGCCCGGGCTTTCGCGTGCGACAATTCTTCCTGCGTGATTTCACCGAAGAGAAGGCCGCGCTTGCGGCGCTGGCGGAGGCGCTCGAACCCTACGAGTTGCTTGTTACCTTCAACGGCAAGGCGTTTGACGTGCCGCTGCTTGAAACGCGTTACACGCTCGCCCGCATGCGCTCGCCATTTTCGCGGCTCGTCCATCTTGATCTGCTGCACCCGGCGCGACGGCTCTGGAAGCTGCGCCTTGAGAGTTGCCAACTCAAGACCCTCGAGCGCGAGCTTCTGGGTATTGCGCGCAACGGCGACGTCCCAGGGTCGGAAATCCCGCAGATTTATTTTGATTACCTGCGCACCGGCAGCGCGAAATGCCTTCAGCCGGTCTTCTTCCACAATGCGCTTGACATTGTTACCCTTGCCGGGCTTACCGTCGAAGTCGGAAGGGTCGTTGCGGCGGCAGGCGACGGCGCCCAGTGTGATGGCCGGGATCTCTTCAGCCTGAGCCGCGTTCTCGCGGACGCCGGCGCGGCGGAACTCGCGCGCGCCACGTGTCTTGAAGCGCTGGCACGCGGTCTGCCGGATTCGGTTGAGCCGCAGGCGATGTGGCATCTCGCGGCCCAGCACAAGCGTGCGCGCCGTTACAACGAAGCGGTTGATCTGTGGATGAAAATTGCCTGCCTTGATTCTCGCTTTGCCATCGTGGCGTGTGAGGAACTGGCGATTTACTATGAGCACCGCGCGCGCGATACCGCAAAGGCCCTGGAGTTTACGGAAACTGCCTTGCGACTTCTCGATCAAAATACCTGTTCGCCATCCTGGATGGAGCGGTTCGAGCGCCGCCGCCAGCGCCTGCTGCGCAAGTCGAGCCAGGCTGCGTATCTGGTTGAGTCGTAATCCGATCCACTTCGCGCAGGAAAAGAGGGGCGCACATCTCCGTGGCGTCAGGCACGGCCTTCCAGGGCGGGAGCCGAGGTGCCGTTTCCCCGGAATACTTCGTCCGCTACGACCAGCGCGTCCCAAACGGCGGGAAATCCTGCGTAGGGTGCAAGCTGCAGGATAGCTTCGGTAATCTCGCTGCGAGTCGCACCATTGTTCAGACCCATTTCGATGTTCAATCGAAGCGCGTTCGCCCGACCCAGCGCCGTAAGCGCCGCAATCGTCACCAGGCTGCGCGTTCTGAGATCCAGTCCGGGCCTGCTCCAGACCTCGCCCGCGACGAAATCTTCAATCATTTGGGCGAAGTCCGGCGAAAGCTTCAACCACGCTGCACGGGCCTCTTCGGCCCTCTCGCTGCCCATCATCCGTTGCATCATCTCAAAACCTTTGCCGCTCATGCCTTCCTCCTTCTGTTCGACCGCTCCGAAGCAGTGGCCTTCACAGGACCCAATGCTTACCGATGCAGTTTTTGCACAAGCCCGAATCCCGCGCTGACGTCAATCACCTGGCCGGTGATGTTTCGCGCGCGGTCTGAACACAAGAATAAGACCATGTCGCTGACGTCCTGAGCCGTTGCCATGCGTCCCAGCGCCGACGAACGCTCAAATTGTTCACGGATTTTGGCCGCCGGAATTCCCAGCGCTTTAGCTCGAGCCGCGATGACTTCATCGATGGCGGCGCCTTCAACCGGTCCCGGACACACCGCGTTGACGAGTATGTTGTGCCGGCCTACTTCCTGCGCAAGCGTAAGCGTGAAGCCCACCAGACCCCACTTGGATGCAGCGTAAGACGCCCGCATCGGATACGCCGTGCGACCGGCCGTGGATGCGATGTTGACGATTCGGCCTTGCCGTCGGGGTATCATCTCCCTGACGCATTCCCGTGCACACAGGAAAGCGCCTGTCAGGTTCGTCTCAAGCACCTTGCACCAATCGTTCGCAGACAGTTCCGCCACCGTCGCCGTTGGCCCTCGCACGCCGGCGTTGTTGACCAGGAAATCCACTTTGCCGAACTTGCGAAGTACGCGTTGCATGGCGAGCCGGACGTCCGTCTCACGTGAAACGTCCGCCGGCACCCAGAGAAATGCGCTGCCGAATTCCCGCAAGTCGCGGAGTTCGGCAGCATGCGCAGGGCGTCGTCCCAGGCCCGCCACCTGCGCGCCGGATTTCAGAAGATCGAGGGCGATGGCTCTGCCGATTCCGGAGCCAGCGCCTGTTACAACCGCGACACGCCCTTCGAAATTATTGTTTGCCGGCATAAATTGGAGTCGGAACCGGACCAATCCGCGTGAAAGTCGGATTTGCCGTCCTCAAATTGCCAGTTTTACCTTTTCCCCTTGGATTTGAAGACCACTTGGCGGCGCTCAACGGTTTGCTGGTTGGTCACTGAATTGTTCTGGATCGTCTGGAGTTCGCCCACAAGCTCCAGATAATCCGGCTCGCCCGGCTTCTTCCCGCTGCCGCGCCGGACAGTACCTGAAAAGTGGTAATACATTTCATGGATCCTGCGCGTGGTGAATTCCACCCGGTCGCCTTTCCGATCGCCGTTCACGATCGGGTAGCTCAGGATGGCGTCAGACTCGGACTGCCCCTGGAGGACATCGATATATCCCTTCAGCATCGTGTCCTCCTGAAGAATGGCCAGCGTGTTGTAAGGCTGGAGGAATTCATAATCGCCTGTGATGTCGCTGATTTCGCTTCCCGATGGTTGTGCTCTTAGAACGCTGCAGATTCCGAGCGCAGCGATGACGGCGGCAATCGCAGCGAGTTTAAACCAGGGCTTTAATGCCTGCAGGCAATGATGCGGGAGAGACTGGCGCACGGTCCTCGTTCGAATCTTCTCGGTCTTCATACAGCAGTTGGACATCTTCCAGAAAACAGTTTATTCCGCGATGGCCTGCCCGGCAAGTGGATGCCCCAATATGGTGTTGTTCGCTGCGTGATCTGCTGCGCTCCGTACGCGAAGTGTCTGGTGATTCAACGTTCGGCTTGCGTCTGACTTGCGGGCGATAACGCCCAGGGTTTGCCATCCAACCTGTCGGGAGGTGCTACGCCCAGGAGATTAAGCACCGTGGGTGCCACATCCATGATGCTCGGGTCGGACGAATCGAGCTTGCGGTTGATGAACAGGATCGCCGGTGTGTCCTTCGGGTCGGAGGCGCAATGATCGCCGCTCCACTTGCGCGTGTTGGGAACCACAATGCCGGGTGGAATCGCGCCGAGCGATGTTTCCCAGGAGGTGCGGTAGCCGGGCTCAAAATTGAGTTGCAGGTCGGGCGCGTCCTTGGCGTAAGGGCCGTGATCGATTTCGTGACCGAGCGCGACATCTTCAAGCACCGGCTTGTTGGTCCTGGGATCGCGGTAAGCGAGCAGCTTGCTGCGGATTTCCTCCTCAAGCTGGCGGGCTTGCGCGCCGGGTTCAACGATGCCGTAGCGCTCGCGCCCGTACTCGTTCAGATAAATCTGGCCCAGGCCAAGCGCGTAGGCGCGAGTCCGGCTCCAGTCAACGTTGGGGAAGAAATTCTGCTGGGTGTAGAGGTTCTGCAAAGTGTACTGCTGCTCCTGGGCGTTGGGGTTCTTGAGGACCATGTATCCGTTCTTCACAAGCCACGTGTTGGTGTTGAAGCCGTAGTTGAAGGCATGGAAGCCATGGTCAGAGACGATGATCAGCGTTCCACCGGGCTTCATGGCTTTTTCGACTTCGCCCACAACCTGGTCCGCACGTTCGTAGACTTGCAGAATGGCGTCGCCGTATTTTTTCGCGAGCACGGGGTCGTAGCGCGGGCTTGTGGGATCTGTCAATCGCCAGAACATGTGCTGGATGCTGTCCGTGCTGGTATAGACGGCGACCATCAGGCTGGGTGGGTCGTGCTGAAGCTGATCCAGCACCATGCGGGTAAGGGAATCCATCGTGCGGAACGAATCCTGCAGAAACACGCCTTCGCCGATTCGCTCTTCGTTGAGCGCCCAGGTGTCATGCCACCAGCCAAGCGTTTTAAAGTCGCCCCACTTCTTCGCCAGTTGCCTGCTCCAGCCGACGGGATACGTGATCGGCAGGGCCGGATCTTTAGGATCGATGTTCAGCGGACACATGTAAATCTGAACATCCGGCCAGGTTTCAAGCACAAAGAACCGGCTGATGGCGTGGACGGAAATGAATGGATTGATTGGAAACTTTTCGTTGAACCATCTGCTCCAGTGGCGGCTGGCGACGGTTTCCGTCTGGCCGTCAAGATGGATGGTGACTGAGTTCCCATCGGGCGAAACGTTGAACTGAACCGGAATCGAAATGCGGCGGTAGGCTTTTGTGGTGGGGTCAACCGGCCCTGAAATTTCGGCCTTGGCAGTACGGCCGTCAAATTGGAGCCGGATCAATTTCCCGCCGAACTCGGTGTCGCCGACCTCGTCAGCTGGAAGGTTGGACGCGAAATAGAAGAATGTTCCCCATGTCCCACGAATGTCGGGGACTCCCAAGCCGGCCAGGAGCTTTCCGCCAGGTACCGGGCTGGGAGGAAATTCAAGCGGCATCCGCAACACGGTGGTCTTGTATCCGGCGTCCGCGGCCGCTTCGTAAAAAGGAGTTCCGTGCCGTTCGTTGGTGACTTTGGGAGGCCTGATCGGGATAAGACCCAAAAGGAATTTTGGCTTCTGGTGTGCGACCAGGCCGATGCGCGGAAGGTAAGTTTGAGGATTGCGGGCGAGGAAATCATAAATGCCCGTTCCGCCGGGATTAAGTCCGGTTGCAAAAGACGCCCATGCCACGGGCGACTCGGGAGGGTTGGTCGTCGCCAGTTTCGCGAATGTTCCTGTCTGTGCCAGGCGGGCAAAGTTCGGAAGTTTGCCTTCCTGCATCCATTTGGCGGCAAGGTCCGGAGACATGCCGTCAAAACCCAGAACCACAATTTGCTTTGTGACCGGAAGAGTAGACTTTTGCCGGTGCGTGAAAAGCCAGGAGGCGATCAGGACCGCTGCCAGCGCAAGAAGCGAGACAGCAATGACGAGTTTTCTGTTTCGCGCGCTCAAACAGCGATTCTAATACCTGGTGCTCAACTCGTCGAGGGCAAAATCGCCTTGCGGCTCAAATTTGAGGCGGATTGGCTGAATGCAAAAGCCAGAGAACCTATTCCAGTCTCGAAAAAGAACGGTCGATGGTCAGCGATAGCGTGGCGATGGCATTTTCCGTGTAGTGGGCAAGGGCATCGCGGTAAAAGTTAAGGCTGCGTTCGCGGACGGAAGTTTCAGGCTCGTCGGGAGAAACCAGATGGTTCGTTTCATGCAGAACGATGCTGAGCAACCGCAGGCGGAATTGCTTGGCGTGAAAATCATTCAGGCGGCTTCCATGCAGAAACTTTGCATCCAAGGCCGTGTCGCTCAGCGGCAGTGCCTGCCAATCACGGACTCGCTCGAAAGCGATGTCCATTTCTCCGGCGTGCTCGCTGCCGAAGGCATCATGAGGCATAGCGAAAGGAGCTTCGCGGACGGAAACGTGGCGGTGTCCAAGGCATCCGCAGACGTTCGTGCGGTCGAGCTGAATGACCACCAATTGCGGGGCCCGGAACAATATTTCGTCATACTTTTCGCGGGTATGTGCGGGTGCCTCGATCCAGTCATGCTCCAGTGCTCGGGCCATTTCTCCCGAGTGCGCATCGTCGCGCACGCTGTAAGCGATCACGTAAAGGGGCCTCGAACGGTCGCGCAACGGCACCAGGCGATAACGGCGTCCTGAAAGCCACTCGCGCCAGCGGACGCTTCGCGGGCGCGATTCGAGGTAATTCCGAATGGCGGTTTGCAGATCGGATTTTTCAGGATGCATACCCGACCTCCATGCTTTTCAGCAGGTCCGAATTTTCGCGCTTCCGCAGCAGGCTTGCCACCCAGTGCGACCCGGTGTCACGCACTCGAAGCAGCGACACGCGCGAAAAATCAGATGCTCAACCCAGCTCAATCGGGTCGGCTTCCGAAGCCAGAATGCTTCGGCCCAGTCCCATCTGCTTCATCAAAGTGGGTGCAACGCGCGTGAGGGCAATCCGGCCGAGGTTCTTGCCGGGCTTGATTCCCGGCCCGGCTGCGATAAAACCGGCTTCCATTCCTGCAACGGAAGGCAGATGCCCGTGCGTACCACGGTCTTTCGCGTTTTCTATGAGGGCGCCTGCATGCCGGCCGGAAAAACAGAAGCCGGGAGCCGCATCCAGCATGAGCTCGGCGTCCGGATCGGCACCAAGAGTTTGCAACCCGGAGCGGTCCACGACTTCGCGGACGGCGCCGGTTTCGCTCAGCCTTGCAATGGCTTTCTCAAGCGATCTCCGGTTCTCAGTCGTTGGCTCTTCCAGCCAGTAAATTGCGAAGGAGCCGCCGGAATGAATGGCTCCGAGCTTCTTCAGTTCAGGCTCGCCGCGAGTGTTCCGGCCGAACAGGTCCTCATCCATCAGCGCCACCAGCGGCGCGGCATCCTTTTCCACGGGAACGAAACCGTGATCGGAGAGGACCACTACCGTGACAGATTTGTCCCCGTCAACGGCATCTCGAATTCTCCCGATCTCATGGTCCATTTGCTCGATGGCCTGGATGGCTTCCGGAGCAAACGGCCCGTGGCGGTGGGCAAGCTGGTCATAGAGCGCAAAATGGACCAGAAGCAAATCGGGCTGGTAGCGCCTCCAGATGTGGAGAGCCGCCTCAGCGCGAAGGTAGTCGGGCGAAAGGTTGTGGACATCAGGCGGCCGCCGGTTCTTTGCGTTACGCGCCGCCGACGCCTTGATGCAACTGAAAACTTCATCAAAAAGTCTCGGCGTGGAATACCGGGCCGCCGTTTCAAAATCATGATAAGGGTCTGGCGCGGCCGGGTCCCAGATTTCCGGAATGTTGTAGGTGATCCGCGCCCCTGCGCTGACCGGCCAGGCAATCGCGGCGGTCTTGCGTCCCGACGAGCACGCGGCGTCCCACAGCGTCGGAACGCTGATGGCACGCGCAAACCATGTCCACGGGCGGGCCTTCTCGGTGGGATCGAGAGAAGCAAGATGACTGTAGATGCCGTGCTGGCGCGGACGAACTCCCGTCACCAGTGTGGCGTGCGATGGGTAGGTCGTGGATGGATAAACACCTTCGACAGAGTCGGCGCTGGCTCCGCTCTCGACCAATTCAAGAATATGTGGGATTTTCAGTCCAAAATTCTTCGGATGCCGGTAGAAGTCCGGACGCATTCCGTCCGCGGATAGAATAACGGTTCGAGATGGAAATTCAACCTGAGTCGAAGCCATTTGTCATCGCTTAAGACCCGGAAGCTCACCCCAACGCTAATGATCAGTCTGCGACCTTTCCAGCCGCCCCCGGCCGGAAAGGAAAGCATCAAAAGGAGGCTCGCGATACAACCTCGTCAGCACGGCGTGTCCCGACTTCAGTGCCTGAAACGGCACCTCCGATTGGAAAGCCCCCTGTGCCTATCCTAAACCATATGGGCGAAGCGCTGCCAAGAGAATTTGGGATTGTGAGATTTGACGCGCGTTTCGTCGGGGGGATGGATTCACACGGGTGTTCCGGCCGTGCTGTCATATCAGATTAGAAACCTGGTTCGGCGCGATTTTTGTCTTCCCTGGCCGATGGACCGATCTCGTGGCTGAGCATCGCGGCGAGAAACAGGATCGGGAAAAAGAGCAAATACAGCTCGTTTCGCTGAATCAGCCACAGGTACAGCGGGCTGAAATAGAAGAGCGCGATTATTCCAAAAAGCAGGAATTGCCGGGATTCTGCGTCGTCCTGAATTTTCAAGGAATAGTCCAGGAATAAGATAAAGGGTATTAGCAGCAGAGTTAAATCATGCAATTGGAGGTGGTAACTCACGAGAATAGAGGTAACGAGTGCCAGCGCGAAACCCAGATCAAAAGCCTTTTCTGGCCGTATGCGGCTGATATGCCACTTTATGGCAGCCCAGACAATTGACGCCCCCGAAAGCAGAACGACGACCACTTTTTGATAGCCTGGTTGCAGCAGGCCGGTTCCAAGAGTCTCAACTGCGCCGCGGATGTTCGGCATCGTGTTAGATCCCATCCCAAGCGCAATCAGGGAATGATATGAAGTTGATCCTCTGACGAGATTCAAGAGAAATCCCGAGTAGGACATTGTCCCGTAAAACCCCGCAACTGGCAATGAAAGCAAGAAGAGAACGACTATTGAGGATGCGACGCCTCCCAGGACTTTCCAACGTCGCCACAACAGAAAAGGGACCAGAAAAGGCACAGTATATTGAAATTTGAAAAGGCCAAGGGCCAGAACAGTGCCTGCGCTGAAATCACGTTTCGTCTTAAGACAGACATACACAAGCGAGAAAATCAGGAGCAGCAAGACAGAGTCCTGCCCTTGGAGGATGCCAATAAATACGGGGAAGAACCCGAGAAACAGGAGAAGAGGAAGCGGGGCCCAGACGGCCTTCAGTTCCGTCATGTGGGGCTCAAGGAGCATTGCGGCCGCCAGCAAAACAAAAATGTTGACTATAACCCAAATGGCATAAGCCACGCGGTAAGAAACGTACGTCAGTGGAAGATAGAGTAATGCCTCGAATGGCGGATGGATATAAGGCAGTAGGTCGTTTTTAGACCTCGTATTTGGATACAACACCTCTTGGGCACGGATCTGTGTGCCGAGATCGTAAAGCCGATAGCCCAGCCCTTGACGCACCATCCATGCTGCGGTGTAAAAGGATGAAAAGTCGGCAAGCCCTCGGAAAGCATCCTCCTTGGCGCGCCAGAAAAGCAAGGCATGCAGGAGTAGCAAGAAAGAAAAAAACGCAAAGAGGACTTTGTGCAGATTCTTTCTCCTCATAAGGGGAGAACTAACTTTAGAGACAATTGCCGGGACTGTCAATCGAACCGGGGATTCTGAGGGGTGCACCGTCAATCGGGCCAGTAAACAATGGGGATCTTTCATGAATCATCAGCAAACAGTGGGACGCTGCCGCTGGTATTGGTTTGGATCGGTTGCGGGTCGGAGGGGCGCATGTGATGTGCGCCCCTCTGCACCTGGTTGTGCTTAGAAGCTGAGCTTCAGACTGAATTCGAATTGTCTTTCATCGATGCCTTCCCTTGCGAAGTCCTGCACGCCGGTAACGGTCATGAAGTCGCCGGGGTCGGTGACCACATGGGTGACAGGGTCGAAAGCATTAGCGTCGCCGAGGGAGTTATCCGGCGCAGTGAAGTGCGGCGTATTAGTGAAATTGAACGCATCCATCCTGAACAGGAGCTTAAAGCGTTCGGTGAGCGAGAACTCGCGCTGCACTGAAAAATCGTAATTCGCGGCTCCAGGTGCCCGCAGGGCGTTAAATCCCATCGTGCCGAGGCGCGGCGCGTTGGGATTCGCGAAGGCGAAGGGGTCATAGTAGTATTCACCGGTGCCGATCGCGCCGATGTGCTGGATGGTGGGTTTAACCTGATCGGCTGTCTGATTGCTGCCTGGGGTGCTGAAGCTTGCCCCATTTGAGTAGACGCTGAATGGGGGCCCTGACATGAAGCTTGCCAGACCGCTCACCTGCCATCCCCCGGCGATGAAGCTCATGGGCCCTCCGCCGGCCAGCCAGCGCCTGCCCTTGCCGAAAGGCAATTCCCAAATGTGCATGATCTGGAGATTGTGCGTGCGGTCGTAGTCGGTCACAGTCTGGTTGAGGTACATGAGGTTGAACACCTGGAGCTTTTCGTCGCCAGGGCTCGCATCGCTGTTGTCAATATTGGAAATGGCCTTGCTGTAGGTGTAGTTCACCTGCAGCATCAGGCCGCCCGTGAAGCGGCGTTGGAGGACGGCCTGGAGCGAGTCGTAATGTCCGGAGCCAACCGGAACGATGTTAATGGTCGGAGCGGTGCGGCCATAAGCCGCGAACAGAGGCTGTCCGGCGGAGCCGGCGCCAATAATCTGTCCCGCGTTGGTGTCAAGAAAGCCCAGCAGGCGAGTTTGCCGTGTAGCGACGTAACCGACCTGTCCGGTAAATCCCCATTTCAGTGCCTTCTGGAGCGTGAGATTCCACGATTGCACGTATCCGCGGTCAAACTTCTTCGGCGGATATCCGGCATAGGCCACGTCAAGCGGAAGCGGGATCACGCCGTTGCCAAGGTCCGGAGCGGAAATGGGAGGTATGCCCGTTTCAAGCGATCCTGCGGGGAGCAGCCCGCCCTGCCCGCCGGCCGGCAACGTGTTTGTCACATGAGTTGGAACCGAAATCGGGTAGTTGTTGCGTAGAGGTTCGAGGGCTTCGTAGGGGTCAGTAGTGATCCCGTATCCGGCCCTCATGACAAAGCTATCCGTGAAGCGATACGCAAAACCCAGTCGCGGGGAGAAGAGTCTCTTGCTGACCTCGACTCCACAGTTCGTGGGCACGCTTCCGAATCCGCAGAGCTGAATGGTGTTGTTTGCTGGGTTGTAAACCTCAATTCCGCGGTCTGAGCGCGCGGGCATGGGATAATACTCCCACCGCAAGCCATAATCTAACGTTAGCTTCTTGGTGGCGTTCCAGCGGTCACGCGTGTAGAGCGAAAAAAGGTTTGCATGGACATGATAAACGTCCGGAATCTGATAGTTTCTTCCCATTGCGTCGGGCAGACCGAGCAGGAACGAGGCAATCCCGTTGAACCGTGAGGTATCCGTTGTCGCGCTGCAACTGCCAGGCGAGCCCGCAACAGGATCCGTGCAATTTGCAGTGACACCCTCACCGAAGTCGAATCCTCCTTGCGCCCCATAGCCGCCGGTCAGGTCTTCCGCCTGGGTTTGATTGAGCGCCTGGGAGTACCATTCAAATCCAAATCGGATGTTGTGGGGTCCCTTGATCCAGTTGAAATTGGCTACGTACTGTTTCTGCGGATCATGCCTGTAGTACGGCATGAAGTTATCGACCTGGCCGATTGTGGAGAACCCAGAAATATCGAATTCCGGCCAGCCGCTTTCAAAGCGGCGAGTACCGTTGGTTCCCGGGATGCCCAAAACCTGGCTTCCAAAATTGGTTCCGAGGTCCCACGGGACCGACGAGGTTCCCTGTTTTGCCCACCCGAAATGTGCGTCCACCAGGAAGTTCGGAGTAAATGTGTAGGTGCCCATGATGGTCATCCTGTAGGTATTTCCGAACCCGTGGCCAGAGTTCCCACCGGCGCCAAAATGTGGACCGCCGGCATTGGTGGCCTCGAAGACGGTTGGCGTGTCGTTAATGTAGTGCAGCATGCCAAAAGTCCCGATAAGGTTGAACCGGGAATTAACGTTGTAATTGATTTTCGTATCCACCTGATTACGATGGAACGCACGGCTGCCTGAAATAAAGTAGTCGCGGTTAACACCTGGACGGTTGGGAAGTGGAATGTACGTAAGGATCTTTTGCGCGGTAGGATCAAGCCGCGCGGTGGGAATCATGTTTGCACACAGGCCGCTCGAGTTCGCGACTGCGGCGGTGCAGGCCGGATTGTAGAGCGGGCTGGAGGGATCATTCGACGCCATGAACTGCTGTCGCCCTGCTCCCGTGGTAGGATCGCCCGTCATAGGATCGTAAATGTCTGTCCCTGATGCGGAAAGGTCACCATTACGGATGGCCTGCGTGGGAACAGTCGCAAAAGTCTGAGCAGTGAAGTTGTTGAACAGGCCTTCGTAGCTTGCGAAGAAGAATGCCTTGTCTTTCTTGATGGGCCCGCCGACTGAACCTCCGAAGTCGTTGTATATGTATTTCGGCTTGTTACCGCAGTTCGTGCATGCGGCGTCAAACAGGTCTGGCCAGGCTTTGGTATGGTTGTCGCTGTGATACTCGAAGATGTCACCGTGAATCTGGTTCGTTCCGCTCTTGGTTTCCACGTTGATCGCCGCGCCGCCTGCAAAGCCTTCTTCCGCGTCGAAACTGTCTGTCACCACGTTGACCTGCTGGATGGAGTCGAGCGTGGGGACGTACGAGTTGACGTGCGGCAACTGAACGTTGTAGGTGCTTACGCCGTCAATCCGAGTATTGTTCTGGTTGTTGCTGGTCCCGTTCACGTTGAAAGCGAGCGAGCGGGCTGGGTTTGTGGGCACAGAATGCGCGTTGGATGGCGGGCTAAAGCCTGGCTGCGCACGGTAAAGCTGCTGATAATTCCTGCCGAGTGGGACTGGCAGGTTGGTTAACGACGGCGCGTCAATGTTGACATGAACCTCGGAAGTATCTGTTTGAAGAAGCGGCCGTGCGCCCGTCACCTCAACAGTCTGAGTGACAGCGCCCAGCGTGAGAGTAACGTCCACGCGGGCCACGGTGTTGATGGTTACCGGAACGTCCTTGCGCTGGTACGTCTGGAATCCCTGCTGAGTGATCTGAAGCGTGTATGTCCCGGCAACGATATTCGTAAAAGTGTAGTCGCCCGAAGTATTAGTTGATACCTCGGTGGAAATGTTGGTGGCCTGGTTGGTGATGCGAACCTTCGCCCCGGGCACAGCGGCGCCACTCGGGTCCGTGACGTGGCCGACGAGCGTGCCATAAAGGACCTGTGCTGAGCCAATCTTTGGACAGGCCAGTGCTAACGCAAGGGTCATTACCGTCCAGAGTGCACTGCGAAACAGGGTATTGGCTGTCTTGCCGCCTTTGGAGTCGTTCCGGCTCATTGATCTTTCCTCCTTAACCGACCGTCGGTAGGGTCACTGCTATAGAAATTTATGTAGCCGAGGTAGTTATAAAGGACGATCCAAAGCAAAACGGCACGACGGTGCCACTGACGCCTGCTTCTCAGCACCCCCTGGGGTAATGTGGATTAGAACTCCAACGCCCGACGCACAAATAACAAGACTGGCTGTGACCTATATCAATATCAGTTTCAAATGTCAAGATATTTTTCGGAGTATCTTTGAAAATTTGTGACAAACTTTCTTCGAGAGACCCCGACTGCTGCGGGTTGCGCGCAGCCTTTTGTTGTCTCCGAGAGATCTACCCTCCGCAATTGTACGCGCCTCTCAGGTCAGAAAAAGCGGCATGCAGATTTTGGGCTATTTCACCGGAGGTTTCTGACCCGCTTCAAAACAGGCTGGAACGGCAAGCGGGTGGGCCGCCCGCTGCATGTGACGCAATGGCGTCGGAGCTTTGGCGAGGTTTCGCATTCCGGCTCCCGTGTAGTAATATTAAAAATATCATTCACGGCGATGGGGTTCGCCATTACCGTCCTTGATTGGACTAATGACTCCTGGGCGCCAGCAGGCAGCCAGGAGTTTTTTTATGGAGCTTGTTGGTGTATAGAAAGGCGAAGAAATTTGCGAATTTTGCTGCTGATCTTGTTTGGTTCTGCGGGGACCCTTGCGCGTTATGCGCTTGGAGGTCTGATACAGTATCGGGCCGGTTCTTCATTTCCAGCGGGTACGCTCACAGTGAATCTGGTCGGGTGCTTCCTCCTCGGCGGCATCGGTGAATACGCGCTCCAGCATCTTTCCATTCCACCCGATTGGCGCATCGGGATCACGGTGGGTTTTTTTGGGGCTTTCACCACATTTTCGAGTTTTGCGTACGAAAGCTCGCGCATGATTGAAGACGGCGATTGGGTAAAAATGGCCATCTACGTGGGGGTCAGCGTGACGGGAGGTCTGTTACTGGCACTGACGGGAATCCATTTGGCTGACCTCATTTCATAGGAGAACACTGTGGAGCACGAGCGATTCGAAGGTGAACAGACCCTGATGAGGATCCATATCGGCGAGTCTGATCGATGGGAAAACAAGCCGCTGTATCAGGCGATCGTAGAGATGTTCCGACGCGAAGGGTTTTCCGGCGTTACGGTTTTGCGCGGAGTGGGAGGGTATGGGTCCAGCAGCCGCGGCCGCGGCCTCTATCACACCACTAACATCCTGCGCCTCTCGCAGGACCTGCCGATTGTTATTGAGACCGTTGAGAACGCTGAGCGGATAGAAAAGGTGCTTCCCAGGCTGGACGAAATGGTTGGCGGCGGGCTGATTACGCTCGAGAAGGTGCACGTCATTCTCTATCGTTCTGCCAAGTGAATCGTCGCTGCGGCTCGGTGCGGGGGAACCACACATGGCGGCCCAACCATTGTACTCACTGATCGGTCAGAACCATCGGAGGGTGCTTTCAGTCCGGATGCGTCTTCTGGAGGAATACGCGATCCGGTTGCTGGAACTCTTCCGTCCCTACGAGTCAGTCCTCACTTCGCGGGCCCCCTTGCCGAAGAAAACGGCAAACAAAGTCGAGAGTGAAATTGCCGCGCTGCAGGCGAAGATCCGCGATATGAAGGAAGAATTGGGCCTTGAGCGTTCGCATCGGAACTCCAGGCGCGAGGCCGCCGCCCTGGTCTCAACCATGATGACATACGTCGAGGAGTTGCACCCCCGTTACCTGAAGGGATACGGACCAATCCCCGAACCAGTCAGCACCTACTTGAAGGAGTGCCTCCAGGGACTTTCTGAGATCCTCGAAAAATTGAATCGGGCTCTCAAGGATGACTCATAACGATTTCCCGCCAAAGGAATTGTCGATAAGATTGAATTGCTTCGAATGACTGTACAAACCTGCGGGCAGTTACTCAGGAGCTTCGCGCATGGGTAAAGCGAATGCCAATCCGGTGCCGCATGCAACGGGTGTTGATATTTCCTCAAAACGACCGTCGGCATGGCTTAACCGAAACGTTTTCGGCATGGGGCTGACCAGTCTTCTTTCGGACATCGGGCACGAGATGGTCACCGCGGTCCTGCCGGGCTTTCTTACAGCCCTGGGCGTTTCTGCCGCCGCGCTGGGTTTGGTTGAAGGGCTGGCCGATGGCATGGCGACGCTGGCCAAGCTGGTGTCTGGATGGCTTTCGGATCGCGCCGGCCGCCGGAAACCTATTGCTGTCGCGGGGTATTTCCTTACGGGATGCACTGGATCAATTTTCGCGATCGCTTCCGGCTGGCCGCTGGTCCTCGTGGGGCGCGCGGTGGGCTGGTTCGGACGCGGCATTCGCGCGCCGGCGCGGAATGCCATCCTCGCGAGTTCTGTCCCTGCGGAATCGCTCGGCAAAGCGTTTGGGTTTGAGCGCGCAGGAGACACGCTGGGGGCCATCCTGGGCCCGTCGGTCGCCGTGGCGCTGCTGACGCATCTGCACTACCACGCGTCCGGCCCCACCAGACCTTTTCGGATTATTTTCCTTCTAACACTGATACCCGGACTCGCTTGCGGGCTGGTATTCGCACTGCTCGTCAAGGAGAAAGCTTTCCGGCCGTCAAAGGCGAAATTCCTTGCGGCCCTCAGGCAACTGCCTGGAAGCTACCGGCGTTTTCTGGTGGGCGTTGGCGTCTTCGGAATGGGAGATTTTGCGCACACGCTGATGATTCTTGCAGCCACCCAGGTACTTATGCCGGTGCACGGCCTCGCGCATGCAGCCGAGATTGCAGCGCTTCTGTATATCGGGCATAACGTTTTCTATGCCGCCGCGTCTTATCCGGTCGGGGCGCTGTCAGACCGGATCGGTCGCCGCGGCCTGCTGGCCGTTGGATATCTGATTGGAGTGCTGACGGCCGCGGGGCTTATTGCAACATTTGTCTGGCGGCTGGCGACGGTTCCTTTTTTGCTTGTCCTGTTTGCCGTCGGGGGCCTTTATCTGGCGTTTGAAGAAGCACTCGAAGGGACAATCACTGCGGACCTTGTTGTACCCGAGGTGCGCGGAACAGCTTATGGACTGCTGGGCGCCGTCAATGGCGTCGGCGATGTTGCAGCCAGCATCGTGGTTGGCGCCCTGTGGACCATGATCTCACCTGCTGCAGCCTTTGGTTATGCCGCCCTGGCCATGCTGGCCGGAGCTTTGTTGGTCTACCGGATGCGGTGAGTTGGTTGGCTCCTCAATAACCCTCGCCTCTGAAAATATAAATGCCGCCCATATGGACTTTGAGCACGATATCTTGGGAGCCGTTTGGATTCCAAAAGAGCACTCCTTTGTTGAACCCTGCGGCGTCCTCGCCGTGAAGATCGCTTTGAACGTTGCCCAGCCAGGTCTTTGCCCGAACTGATCTCAGGCGATAGAGCGAGGGGACATCGACTTCCACGTCGCCGTAATTGACCATGATGTTTTCATGGCCCACGACGCCCTGGATGCGAACGTCTCCGTCCACGCACTTCAGGACCAGGTTGCTGTCGTAGGGCATGTGAATGTGGAAGTTGACGGAAAGCCTCGATTCCCCCCGAAAGGGGCGCCACGGCCGGCGCGGCGGATATATCGTGCGAAGCTGGACGAGTTTGTCCTGGCCTTCCAACTGAACTCTGACCCTCTCGTAAAGATGCTCGGCACCCCTCTTCGACTTGGCTCGAACGATTTTTTCCGCCTCAATTTCAACGTGTGGATCGTCCCACCCGGTGATGTATATGTCCCCCGTGCGGACTTCCATGGTGAAAGTCCCGAATGAGAACAGCCGCACGCGGTAATGAGACGTCTGGCTGAATTCATCTGCTCTCAGCGGCGGGCTGAGAAGCAAAATACCTGCAAGGCAGGCGAGGAGCAGCGCTTGTGTGTGTTTCGATTCGAATTTTCCAAACTGTTTTCCCAACGGGCCCTGTTCACGCCTGCGATTTTGAATTTCCAGCCAGGCTTTCACGAACCGCGTCCATTCCGGGGCGCAGCGTCATTGCTGGGGCGCAGGTGTTTCGTCCGCGGGCTTTGCCCGGTTCTTGAGCGTTTCCACGACAAGTTCTTCTCTTTTGGCCTCGAGCGTCTTCCCCTGCTGGGTATATACGCCGGCCAGGAGCGAATGTGCTTCAACATCCTCGGGCGCCAGAGCGATGACCACGCTCAGTTCGGACTCGGCTTTTGACAGCCGGCCCTGCGCCAGATAGGTGCGGGCCAGGCCGAAGTAGGCCTCGTAAGCAAGCGGCTTTAATTTAGTGCCGCGCTGGAACAACGCTTCGGCTGAGTCATAATTCTTCTCGGCGAGTTCGGCATAGCCGGCGCTGCAATACACATCGTAGAATTCCGGATTGATGCCCAGTTCCTTCCGGTATTCTTCAAGCGCAGCGCGGTTATTGCCCTGGCTGGCGTAGATTTTTCCAAGATTGTAATGGACGAGCGGCAGATCGGATGACACGGCGAGCGCCTGCTTCAGTTGCTCCATCGCAAGGGCGTCCTGTTTCTGTTTTCGGTAGGCAATTCCCAGCATCAAGTGCGCCTTGGCGTTCTGAGGGCTTACGCCAATGTACGTCTGAAGCATTTTTGTCGCCTCGGCATAGTCTTCGGCCCGCATGTCCAGCAGAGCGAGGTCGTAATAGTTCTGCGGAATGGTCGGGTCCAGCCGAATAGCTTTGCGGAATGATTCACGGGCCTCGTCTTCGTGGCCGTTTTTCGATTCGGCAACCGCCAGCAGGTGCATCAGAATAGCGGAATCCGGGAACTGCTGGATCGCCTGGCGAGCGTCAGCCAGGGCTGTTTTGATGTTTCCAGTTGAAATTTCCCAGCCGATCTGCTGGATTAATTCGGTCTCCGCATTCTGTTCCCCAGTCGCACGCTTCGCACTGAAAAAGCAGAGGACAAGTGTGAGCGCACACGCCATTATTACGCACTTCGATTTTCCAGCCATTTCTTCCTCTCAGGGCATGTTAGGCAGGGTCCAGCAGGGAAGTCAATCGGTTGTTGTCACGGTGCGGGGTGGCCAAGCGCCTGGCGCACGGCCTGCTCCATCAGCGCGCGAGGAGCGGATTGCCCAGTCCAGATTTCGAACTGCCGCGCCCCTTGCGCCACCAGCATTTCCAGGCCTGAAATGGTAACCAGCCCGCGGCTGCGCGCCTCGGAAAGGAAACGGGTTTCAAGGGGATAATAGACCATGTCAAACACGACGCGGGTACGCAGGCGGGCGAGGTCAATGGGGTGAGCTTCGTTATGGGGCGCCATTCCCACCGGCGTAGCATTGATGACCGCATCGACATCAAGACCGTCGGCGCGTTCCCAGGGAACCGCTTCAGCATCGACACTGCGAGCGAGTTTCCGCGCGGCTGCCTCGCGGCGGGCGGCAATAAGGACTTGAGCACCCTCCGCTTTGAGCGCGTAGGCTGCGGCGCGAGCGGCGCCGCCGGCCCCCAGAATCAGGATCCGGCTTCCGGGAAGCCGCAGCCGCTTGGTGAGCACCTCAACGACGGCTGTTGAGTCCGTGTTCCATCCCATCCATTTGCCATGGCGAATCGCGACGGTGTTGCACGCACCAATCCTAGCGGCCAGCGGGTCCATCCAGTCAAGTTCCCGCATGATGGCCTGCTTGAAGGGCATGGTGATGCTGAATCCAGCGAATTTTAATGTTCGGGCGAATTTGAGAAAATCGCTCAGACGGCTGGTTTCGCAGGGCAGATAAAGCGCATTGACTCGCTTAGCCTGGAAGGCAGTGTTCTGCATGGCGGGCGACAGCGACATGGATGAGTGCGTTCCCACCACGCCATATAATTGCGTCCGGTCATCAAGGTGCTCGACATGGTAAACCGACCGCATGTGCTCGATCGCCAACTGGCCGCTTGCAACGGCACTATGATTTCCAACCGAAGCGTAAGTGAAAGGACTACCCCATTGGAAAGCCAGAACACGGGAGCATATGCCGGAGTTCCCCATCGCCAGCGCCACGAGCATCGGGCGGCGCCGGCGGTTCGCCTTCAACAAGTTGAGGATCTTCAGGTTGTCCTGAAGGTCGCGGGCACGGCTTGCAATTTTGACGGCTTCAACTGGAAGCCGAGACAAACGGCGGTAGACAGCGCCCAGGGCAGGAGTGTTTTCGTAGTTGTGATAGGAAACGATGACCTTCGCCGGTGCAAATTCCTTGAATGAGAATTTGCGCAGGGCGTTCACCGATTCGATCTCAATATCGACCCACTGGCACCCGGCGCGGGCTGCGGCCGCAAGAATTTCAACTTGTTTTTCAACCGGGCCTTCAAAGTGACCTCCGGCCTCGACACGCCGGCACGTCGCGATGGTTTGTGGGTAACGCAGATGAGAAAGGATTCGGTGCAACTCGGCTTCAAGCCCCGAGTGATCGCGAAGATAATCAAGTCGGAGTTCAAACCCAAGCGGCGCAGAGGTTCCAAGTGCCTCGATGTGGGCTTCGACCACATCAAGGCTCGGCGGAGCCAAAGACACAAAAATACGTGCAGAAGGAGATTTCGCCAAATCCTTTTCCGGGGCTCCCGGCCCTATCTTGTGAAGAACTAGCTCATTATAAAGCGCTTGCCCAGTTTCTGGCAAGATCATTCATCCATTCCGATGCCGGTGGGCAGTGTGTCAAAAGCCTCATTATTAGCTGTAACCTATTGATAAATCGAGATTTGTTTAGAACTGCCTGACGCGAAATTTGCGCCACAGCACGGAACTTTATAGGATTTTGAGCTTCGGGACGCGCTACGGGTAGCTTCCTATAACGTCAGATTTCAAGACCGGAATAAATCAAATATTGTAGAATCAGTATGTTAATGATAGAAGCGTGAAAAGGAGCCGGGTGAATCTGCTCATATCCGGCACCCAATGAAGCGAGAATATCCCAAACATCCAATCGTGGGAGTCGGCGGTGTTGTGATCAGGAGTAATCGTGTCCTGCTGGTTCGAAGGGGCCGCGAACCATTGAAAGGAGAATGGTCTCTACCGGGTGGAATGCTGGAACTTGGTGAGTGCTTGGAAGACGGGGTGAAGAGAGAGGTCATGGAAGAAACGGGGCTCAGGGTCCACCCACTTGCAGCTCTCAGTCCTGTTGATCGCATCCAAAAATGCGGCAACCGCGTTCAGTACCACTACGTCATCATCGATTTTGTTTGCCGGCCGGGAAGGGGTCGCCTGAAGCCGGCAAGCGATGTTCTGGATGCCCGCTGGGTCGAGCGTGAAGACCTTCGCGGATACCATCTTACCCGCAAGGCCGTATCAATCATCGCCGATGCTTTCGCCTGGCTCGAGAGCCGAGATCGTCCACGAGTTCGAAAGCGTCATTAGCTCCTTATTTAAGGCACGAGCTCACGCACAGACTTGGAGATTTGTCACGTAATCAGCCAGCAACAAATAAAAACCCCTGGCCTTGTTTCGCCGGCAAGGCCAGGGGTCGGATACTGATTGAGATTGGCATTCCCAAGGACCTTGGGAACTGGCGCTTCTTGCGCCGTGCCTTTATTCCTCTCTTAGCTAGGGAGAGGTGCTACAAATAAGCACCAGCGAGCGCCTAAGCCTCAGCACCCTCGCTACAGCTACTTTCAATTTGCATGGATCACCTCCTTTCTAGCGTGATTCCGATACTATAAGGGTGCTTCCGCGGAGTCAAGGAAAAAACTCCGAGGAAAGAAAAATCTTTTTAAGTCTGCGGCTTGTCCTGCCGGAGCGAATCGCTCTTTAGCCGGCGATCTTTGAGAAATGTCCCCGGCACAAAGCCGGTGCTGGGGCTGCCCGCACGGGTTAAGAATTCAAGGGGAGTATTGCCCCGAGCAGGCACGCCAGCGGAGGACGATTAAATCGAGGAACATGCGCATGGAATCGCGCAGGAAATGGACCTTCGTGGCCGGATCATTGTTCCAGCGGACGGGAACTTCCACGATCTTGCCTCCGAGCCGTTTAATCAGGAACAGCACTTCCGGATCAAAGCCGAAACGCTCGACGCGCTGTAATTCAAAGGCGCGCCGGGTGGAACCGCGGCGAAAGAGCTTCAATCCGCACTGAGTGTCATTGAGCGGCAGCCCGGTAAAAAGACGCACGAACAAATTGAAACAGCGGCCCGCAAACTCCCGCCGCCAGGGCTGATGCACTCCGATCAGTTTGCGGTCAAGCGCGCGCGACCCGATGGCGGCATCAGCGCCGCTTGCATCAAGCGCTGCAAGCAGTTTGTCCGCTTCCTCAATGGGTGCTGAAAGATCGGCATCCGTGAAGAGTATCAATTGCCCCCGCGATTCCAGAACTCCCCGACGCACGCTGTATCCTTTCCCGCGGTTGACCTCATTCGAAAGCACGCGCGCGCGAGGCCAAACAGATTGGAATTCTCTGAGCAGTTCCGGCGTGCGATCGCTCGAACCGTCATCCACCAGTACAACTTCGGTTTCAAAGGTCTTCGATGCGGCGTACTTGCGAACTGCGTCCAGCGTTTTGCCAATTCGCAACGATTCGTTGTAGGCGGGGATGACAATACTCAAATAAGGTTCGGCCATGGGGCCAGACTATAGCCCGAGGGCTGGATAGTTTGCAATGGAATTCAGACCAGCCGCGGGCTCCTAACATCATTCTAATCGGACATTTAACTGCCATTCCGCGATAGTAATCGCTCCTGCGGACCCTTGCTCGGCATTGTGATCGGATGGCGGCGCTCGAACGCCCGGCGGGGGAAGTGCCGTCAGCTGACCGTCTCCGGCCAGGCCTGTTTGCCGACGAGCGGAACAAACTGGCAGGCATCGAGTTCGCGAACGGAAAGTTCGCCGCCGTGCTTCGAGATCACCTGAAGAGCTTGAAGCTGAAGAGATCCGACGGGAATCACCAGCCTGCCGCCTTCCGCCAACTGGCTGACAAGCACCTGCGGCACCGCCGGCGCAGCAGCGGTCACGAGGATAGCGGCGTATGGCGCTTCCGCCGGGTAGCCTTCACTGCCGTCTTGGGAAATTACCCGAACGGTGTGATAACCCATCCGCGCAAGGCGCTCCCGCGCGGAGTCGGCCAGCCGCTTGACGCGCTCCAGGGTGATCACTTCTGCGCCCAGGTGCGCAAGGACAGCGGACTGGTAACCCGAGCCCGTGCCGATTTCGAGAACTTTGGTTCCGGACGCAATTTCGGCAGCCTCCGTCATAGCTGCTACCATGTAAGGCTGCGAAATGGTTTGTCCCTCTCCGATTACGATCGGCCGGTCCTCATAACCCGCCGCTTGGTCCGCAAGCGGCACGAATTCATGCCGCGGCACTTCGAACATGGCCTTCAAAACCCGCTCATCGCGAATTCCGCGGCGGCGAAGTTGCGATTCCACCATGGCGCGGCGTTCGGATTCAAACGGAATCTCACTCATAAAGGGTCCGCGGGGCGGATTTGCAAATTTAAACCTGACTATTATCATGGACCTCGCACGCGCGTGCGTCGAGCCTGTTTCGTAGTGCCGCGGCCTGTCGGACGCAAAGGTTATAATAAAGACTCAAAAGATGAACTTCGAAAGATACTCACGCCAGGTCCTTTTTTCGCCTATTGGCGCGGAAGGGCAAAAGAGGCTGATGACCTCGAAAGCCGTTATCATTGGATGCGGCGCACTGGGGACCGCGCAGGCCAACGCGCTGGCGAGGGCGGGAGTCGGTGTGCTCCGCATTGTGGACCGCGACTTTGTTGAAGAGAGCAACCTTCAGAGACAATCCCTGTTTGATGAGAGCGATGCCCGGGACGGCCTTCCCAAGGCGGTGGCTGCCGAGCGCAAGCTGAGAGCGATCAATTCGGAGGTTCAGATTGAAGGGCTGGTGGCCGACACGACCAGCCGCAACATTGAGGACCTGGTTCGAGGGTTTGACGTAATTCTGGACGGCGCCGACAACTTTGAGACCCGTTATCTGGTGAATGATGCGTCCGTCAAGCTGGGGATCCCGTGGATATACGGGGCCGTGGTGGCGAGTTCTGCGGTTACCATGACGATCCTGCCGGGTAGAGGGCCTTGTCTGGCTTGCGTCTTTCCCGATCCACCCAAGGGGCTGCACGAGACGTGCGACACCGTGGGAGTCATCGGGCCCGTGGCTGGCTGGACCGCAGCCATCCAGGTGACGGAAGCCCTGAAGGTTTTACTGGGGCGCGAACAGGAGTTGCATGGGACGCTCTTTGCATTTGACATCTGGCAGAACCGGATACAACAGGTCAAACCCAGGCGCGACCCTCTGTGCCGCACCTGTGGACGGAGAGAATTCGACCATTTGGATGATGTCGGCCCGGCACACCTAACCCTTTGCGGAAGGAACGCAGTCCAGATCCGCCAGCAGGAACCTCGGGCTCTCGACCTGAAAATTCTCAAGTCACGCCTTGAACCGTTTGGAACGGTAAAGGTAAATGAGTTCCTGCTGAGGTTTTCATTCGATGGATACGAGATGACGGTTTTCCCGGATGGACGCGCTCTGATCAAAGGCACGCAGGACCCTGTCGTAGCCCGCAGCCTCTACGCAAAATACATCAGCTCATAACTGGCCGGAGACAACGGCGGCACTTTCAGTTATTGCGAACTTGAAACCCGAAAATCCAGCACGTTGCTGAAAGAACGATTTTACGCTTGTCGTCGCGAGCGCAGCGAACGATCAGTGCATTGTTTTCAGAGAAGTGCAGAGATGCTTTACTTCGCTCAGCACGACGATTTAGCTGCTTTTCAGCAATCTGCTAACGGGAGCTTAAATTATATTCTGCGACGCTTGAACGATTGACCACCAACTCGCGGCTCAGCTCAAATTTAAGCTCCGTGCCAACCGGCAAGGTAAGGTCAGGTCCACGGCGGCGCAGGCTGTCCACCAGACCGGCGGCCCCGCCGATCAGTCCGCCCACAAAGGCTCCATGAAGGCCGCCGAAAATTGATCCAACCACAGTGCCGCCGCCGATCCCGATGCCCACTTCCTTGATGTCGCGCATGCGGGCATTCGGACCACGAATCACGCCCTCCGAGTTTGCAATGCTTGCACCGGGAGCACCGTAAGCTTCGAACAGGACCCCACTCATTGTAAATGTTTGACCGTTCGGCAACGCCAGAGTATCAGGAACCAGCAACATTTTCCCAACACCTTTGACGTGGCCAGGCCTTCTCAGGCTGGTGATCCGGCCGTGAATTGTGGAACCGGCTGGAATGATCTGGTTTTCATCGATGACGACAGGCTCAACAAGAGTGGCTGCAAAGAGTTGCCCTTGTTGGTTCATTGCAGTGGACAACGTTTCAGAAAGGCGGCAATTGAGGATAGTACCTGCCGGAACGGTATAGGTGGCAGCTTTTCCAGCCCATGCATTCAGAATGGCAAGGGTGGCGACCAGGACAGCGCGCTTGACCATGATTTCACCTCCAGAGCGGGTTTCATGGCCGGACCCTGGCGCTTTGTCCAGCTTGTGCTTGGGGACTTTTGGTGACAACCTGGCTCGATGGGATCAGCCGTGAGCCCCGGCTGCTGATTTACCAAATCCGATCGAGTTCCGTTTCAACCACCTTCCCAAATGGCTTATTGCGTTCCCTCCGACCGCGAGGCCATCTGAGTCGGGTTCTTCGGGATACTAATATATCCTGAGATTACGCCCTTGTCCACTTTGTTAACAACAAGCTCGGAGAAGTTGTGCGAGCCCCGAGTGGTGAAAAAGATTGGTTCATTGATTGTGCGGTGGCTTTTCTGGACCCAGACATCGTCAACCAGCAGATCCACTGTAAAGGTATGGTGCTTTGCGTTGGTTTTCTTCAGGTCCAGCCCCAGGTTGGCCAAGTGGATGGGATGATGACGGACGAGGGTGAATTCGTAGTAGTCTCGCTCACCCAGTTTTCGCAACGCCTCAATCTCATCATGATTGCGCGCGATCAGGGTCCCGAAGCGAGTCCGCGTCATGCCAAAGCTGTTGACCAGATCTTCTACGCTTTTCTTGGTTTTATTAAGGTCCGTCTTGGTATCCGAAACATCGGCTGTTAATGCGCCAAGTTGCTGCTGGTCCGCCTTCAGTGCAATTTCATGCTTCAGGTCGTCCATCTGGCGGGCGTGCTCTGACTGGAGTTCAGCAACCATCGCACGAGCGCGGCGCAATTCGCCTCGCTGGGCCCCCAGGTGACGGGATGCTTCGTCCAGTTCAGCCTTCAACGCCTCAAGCTGTTGCTGGTTTTCATGCTCAAGAGAAAGGAGCTTGGTCGAAAGCTGCTCGTTGAACTGGGCCGTAAGGTCCTTCCGCGTTTTTGCGTCCTGAGCCTGGATTGTCTTTCCAACTGCCGCAATCCTGCTGATGGAATAAATCTCCGCAACCATCAGTACGGCCAAGGCTATGAGAACTATCCTGGTCTTGCCGCCCAAACCTGGACTTGCGACGGAGTCCCCTCGCGGGTCACGCTGGGCAGGCATTTCTTCATTTGCCATCTTCTTGCCTCCTTAATTGTTGAGCATCCGCAAAAAACTGGGGAAGCGATCTCTTAAAATTCAGGCAATTGGAATTCCAGCTTTGGTCCTCGCTTAATAAAGCGGAAACAGTTGTCTTCAAGACGGACCCGAGAAACTTACTCGGTGGCGGGAGAGAATTTCTTACTTGACGGATGTAAAAACTGCAATGCTGGTAAGGATGCAGAGTGTGAAGATTTTTGCACGATTCTCGGCAACGGAACAACCTTGAAACTTTCAATAATTCTAACGTCCGACCTGGGTATTGGGGTCCGGATCTGAATTCTCGGTAGGTTGTTGTGAAGCAGGTTCCAATCTGCGCTCTTTGTGCTTGCGAACCCATCCTTCTTTGTTGACCTGGCGTGCGCGCCCCACAGCCAGTGATTCCGGGGGAACATCTTCTGTGATCACCGAGCCGGCCGCAACATATGCTCCTTTACCGATCCGGACGGGCGCAACCAGCATGCTGCCGCTGCCGATGAAAACGCCGTCCTCGATGTTGGTTGGGTTCTTCTTTTCGCCGTCGTAGTTGCAGGTGACCGTCCCAGCGCCTATATTTACCTGTTCGCCCAGAGTAGCATCGCCTAAATAGGTAAGGTGACGGGCTTTTGTTCTCTGTCCCACCTTTGATTTCTTGACTTCTACGAAGTTTCCAATTTGTGCGTCGCGGTCAATCACCGCGCCGTCGCGCAAGTGGGCGAATGGGCCAAGGATGACATCGGAGCTGATTGTGCATCCGGTAATAACCGTGCAAGGCTGCACCTGTACCCGATCTCCCAGCGTTGAATCTGTAATCATGGAATGCGCCCGTATCGTGCAGTCTTGCCCAATCCTGGTATTGCCGAGCAGGCTTACTCCCGGTGCGATGACGGTATCCTGTCCGACTTCGACATCGGCATCGATGTAGGTTGTTTGGGGATCAACAATGGTGACGCCGTCGCGCATCAGCGATTCAGCTTTTCGGGTTCGCAGCATGCGCTCTACCTGGGCGAGTTCGACCCTGTCATTGACGCCAAGAACCTCGCGAGCGTCCTCAACCGGAAGGGCGAGGACTCTTTTGCGGCGACGGTTGAAAATCTTGACGAGGTCAGTTAAAAGGTATTCTTTTTGTACGTTCTTGTTGGACAGCTTGTCCAGGTCCTTCAGGAGTTCAATCCTTGAGAAGCAGAGGATTCCTGAACTGACTTCTTTGATTTTCCGCTGTGCCGGGGTGCAAAGCTTTTCTTCGACGATGGCTCGCACGCTTTTTCCGCTGGAGCGCACGATCCTGCCGTACCCGCGAGGGTCGTCAAGCCGCATGGTCAGTACGGAAGCGGCAGCGCGGGCTTTATGGTGCGCGGCGACCAGTTTAAGTAAAGTTTCAGCCCGCAGGAGCGGGGCATCTCCCACAACGACGACGACATTAGCCCCCGTGCACTTCTCCAGTTGCGAACGAGCTTCCATCAGTGCATGGCCCGTCCCGAGTTGTTCCTTCTGCTCGATAAATTCAACTCCCGGCCGGCCGAGTGCTTCCTGGACCGCGGCGGCGTCATGCCCGACCACCATTAGAATTTTCTCAGCCCCTGCTGCCAGGCACGTCCGCACAATATAATCGCCCATCGGGCGGCCGGCGAGCGCATGCAGCAGCTTCGAGCGCTTTGACTTGAACCGGGTCGATTTGCCCGCGGCAAGGATAACAATTGAAAAGTCCTGCTTATTCATAGGATCCTTCATTAATCGCCGACAGCCCGATCAGGAAGCAACCTCGGGACCTTGCCGCCGTGTGCCGCCGGACCCGGCTGGTTGCTGAATGCGGATTTTACGCTTTTCATCGCGGGCACAAAGGACGATCGATGTATTTATTTTCGGAAAAATACAGAGATAATTCGCTTTGCTTAGCATGACAATTTGGCTTGTTTTCAGCAACCTGCTTGAACCCGCCGATTCATGCCAGCCCCTTCGGGTCCTATTCGATGGGCATTTTCCCCGCGGCGGGCGAAGCAGGTTAATTTTCGCCCATCCATGCTCCCCAGGGTTTCAACTTTTCGACGTTGTCACAGACTGCTTTGAGGGCCGCGGTAATCGGCACCGCGAGAATCAGACCTGCCGCTCCCCACAACCATCCCCAGAACATCATTGCTATCGTTACGGTCAGGGCGTTCAAGCTGACCTGGTGCCCAACAAACTTGGGAGTAAACACGTTGATGGCCAGGAAATGGACCACCAGGATGGTCACGGCGATGACGATAAACGGCGTAGCCGAGGCGTATTGCCCCAGCGCCATCATCAAGGGCGGCGCCATCGCCACGGCGACACCCAAATACGGGATCATGCTGAGAATGGCGGACACCGGCCCGATCAGAAGCGCAAAATGCAGCTTCATCAATGAAAACACCGGGGTGATCAGTCCGGCGGCGATCAGAGCAACCATAAGGTTCCCAAAAATGTATCGCCGAACCATGCGGCCAATCCTGAGGATAACGGTTTCTGCCTGCTCCCGATGGTTCTCAGAAAACAGGTCGAGCGTCCTCCTCCAGATGTGGTTTTTCCCGGTGAGCATGAAGAAAACGAGGAAGGGAATGAACATCACCGTGACGATAAATGTATAAACTGACCCAATGCCTCGCACGAGATACTGGCCCCAGTGCGACTCCTGTTGCAACCGGATGGTTGGAAGGCTCGTTTGCGGCGTGGAGGGCGCGGGTACAACCCCTGAAGCCAGCTTCTTGATGTTTTCGACCATTGCCTCAAGGTTGGCGAAAAGGTGCTTGAGCGGCTGGCCGTATGTGGGAAATTGCTGAATAAATGCAATCACGCGGTCATAAATTCCGTAAACGATGAGATAAAGCAGGGCTATCGAAGCGACCAGCATTAACAATGCCCCCAGCCAGCGCGGAATATGAAGTCGCTCCAGAAAACCAACCGCCGGTTCCAGTACAAAAGCGATAAGGATTGCGCAAATCAGAGTGATAATGATTGAACTGGCAAAGTTGATGCACGCGATGACAATCGCCACGGCAATGATGCGACCGCTTGCTGTGGCTATCCTGGTGGTTGGGAGAATTTCGGATTTTGTCTCAGGCATCGGCTGAACTCGCGAACTTGATTCTAGCTTGCAGGCATCGAAAATTCCACACCGCGATCCTGGCCCGGAAGGCATGTGACCCTAAGTAAAGATATTTGGATGCCGCTTAGGAATCAGGCGGATCGGGCTGCCTCTCATATTTCTTTACTTTCCAAGCGCGGGTCTCTCAGACAAAGTGGTGCAACGTGGAATTTCATAACAGCCAATGAGTTTTGTATTTGGGACGCGTATGGTTATAATGGGCAAAACTATGGAAAGCGATAACTCATGGCTTGATAGCCGCCCGCCGCGCCTTGGGGACCTCATTGATGACTATTGTCCACGTTGCAAACGGATCATGAATCATGCCATCGCGAGTTTTGTGGGCGAAAAGGTGGTCAAGGTCATCTGCCAGACTTGCTATTCCGAACACCCGTATTTCGAAGGGAAAGAACGGAAGAAGGCATCCAAATCCGCTTCCACAGCTTTTGACCAGGTGTTAGCCAAGATTGCTCCTCAGGCGGAATCCGCTCCGGCGGCAGCAACCAAGAAGCCCAAGGCCCGCCCCGGGAGACGCCCACTCTATCGCCACAAGGCGAAGGCACCTTCGAAGGAGCAGGATTAATGAGGCTGCCGCGATAGGATTTCCACTTCGCAGTCAGAGCGTAAACGATACCGGACGTTGCCCCACTCAATCGTCCGTGCAAAACCGGCAATCACAAAATTGCAGAGCATCACCCAGGGAACCAAAGGGGCGAGTTGCCAGTACCGATTTCCGAGTTTTTCCAAAGATTCCCGTTCTTCAGGAAAGATTTCGCGAGCGACGACGGTCCGAATTCTTCCCTTCGCCATTCCTAATCCGAGAACGACGGCAAGCGCGCCTGCGATGCATAGTTTCTCAAAGCTGGTTGTTGATGGACTGAATACGGCGATAAGCCCGCAGACAAACGTAAGCGAATAGAGCAGGTGCGCTGCAAGGCCCAACCGCCACAAATGTGGAGCATATACGCGAGTGATAATGATCTGGCGGTTCGTCCAGCGTATGAAGCTGACAAACGAGGAGTCCTCATGCGAAGCGAGCAGGCAGCGCGGCTCAAAACGGATCCTGCCGCCGTTTTCCCGAACCGCCCTGCCTAAACAATAATCATCGCTGACAGTTGAAGCCCAATAGTGCTCACGGACCTTAAGGTGCCTGAAGTCTGCAGCGCGAATGGCCATCGAGCCACCCCAGGGGAAGGCGCTTTCGCCTTCGCCCATCAGTGTTGCGATCGATGTGTCCCATGCAGCGCGGAGTTGAGAGACAAGACTTTCGCCCGGCAAATACCAGCGGAACCCGGTGCTGACCGTCACCCCCTGCTTTGCGAGCGGAGCAACCAGCGCCCGCAGCCACTCCGTGCCCGGGCGCCCGTCTGCATCAGCAAAAACCAGGACTTCGCTGTCCGCTTTGACCAAGTCAAGTCCGCACAACAGGTTGTGAACCTTCTGCCCTGTGCAGCGTGCGGGGCCGGCGATCTCGATCATCACGCTGCGGGGACTTGATGTGCTTTGCATCGAGGTTTTTCTTACAAGAACATTCAAGACCTCGTATGCGGGATCCCGTTGATCTTCCACCACCAGCACGAGATCGTATAGCGGATAATTCTGCGCCAGGAAGGCAGTAATATTCGCCTCAAGCGCGGGGCTTGCCCCTGTGACTGGAATGATGACCGTTGCGGGCGGTGCATAGTCGCCAACGGGTTCGGAACGCCGGCGCCGTACGTATTCGAGAAACCGAAACCCGTCGCAAAGCGACTTCACGCTTTGCGCCAACAGCATGATTGCCAGAATAATGAAGACGAGTAGTGCGTCGCCCATGCGAGAGGTTCGAGTCTAGCACATCTTTCGCACGTGCCTTCGCATCGAAACTATTGCCTCTATCGTCAGAGGTTACGCATAGTCAGGAAGGAGCTCTATTTGCATTTTTTGGAACTTAGCCTTTGGGTAATATTTGCCGCATGGATCGCGGCAGGTCTGTTTTCCCTCTGGAACATCAGGGGCGTTACTGTGTTTCGTCCGGATTCCTTCGTGGAATTGCCCGCCCGGTTTCCCCGTGTTTCCATTCTGCTGGCAGCGCGAAACGAGCAGGAAACTCTGCCTGCAACCCTTGATTCCTTGCTTAAGCTGGACTATCCCGACTTCGAAATTATTCTGGTGGATGATGATTCTGATGACCGCACGGGCGAAATAGCCGACGAGTGGGCACGGCATCATGGCGCAAGCGGCAAATTGCGCGTTATCCACAATCACGTGCTTCCGCCCGGCTGGCGAGGCAAAGTTCATGCCATGGACCTCGCGGTGGAAGCGGCCACCGGCGAGTGGATTCTCGCCACGGACGCCGACGTTGTTTTCCACCCGAGCCTGCTGCGCCAGGCTGTCGCCGCCGCGATTCGAAAAGATCTGCAATTTCTCTCGCTGACTCCCGAACTTGAGATGCAGTCCTTTGCGGAAAAAGTTGTTATGCCGGCATTTGGTTTTCTTCTCTTTATGCTATTCCCTCTGCGGCGAGTGAATAGTCCCAGATCATCGCGCGCGATGGCGGCTGGGGCGTTCCTTCTGATGAAGCATGACGACTTGAAAGCACTCGGAGGATATGCTCAGCTCCGCAATACTCTGATCGAGGACCTGCGCATGGCTGAACTGTTCAAGCGCAATGGCAGGCGCACTTATCTCGGACTGACCCGCGGCGTCTTTTTCACCCGCATGTATAAGAACTGGCGCGAGGTCTTTGAAGGGCTTGCACGGAGCGCCTGGGAAGGGACCGGCTGTTCGCTTTCAAAAGTCCTTGCCGGAGTGACAGGGGCCGTAGGTCTGGCCGTTTTTCCGTGGATTTCGCTGGTGGTCCTCTCCTTTGATCGCTGGTTCAGTGGAACGCCGGCACACAATGCGGCTCTCTGGGCGGCGGTCGCCGCATCAGCCGCGAGCGCTATTGTCTATGCCCCTGTCGTCGTTTTTGCAGGATTACCTGTCTTCTACGTCTTTACGCTGCCGTTTGCTGCCCTTTTCTATTCCGCTGTCTCAATCTCGTCAGCACTCAACAGCCTGGCAGGGCCCGGACTCAGTTGGAAAGGCCGCCGCTATCAGCCGCCGGCGGTGTGACAATTACGCATAGGAGTTGTTTGATGGGCGCAAAGAGATGGCTCATGTCCCTGAACGCCTGCCATCCCTGTGCTTTTGTGTTCTGCTAAGATAGGAAAGCCCATCGGGCTGGATCAACGCCTATGTTCTCCCGCCACCGACAGATGATGGGGGTGCTTTACCTGCTGGCCGATGCCGTGCTTTCTGTGGCCAGCTTCGCGTTGGCATACTGGGTCCGTGCCCGGTTCATTAATGCCCATCCGCTTTATCCCGACCCTAATTATCTCTGGATTATCCCTACCGCTATTTTCCTCTGGATCGCTGTAGGGCTCTTGACCGGATCTTATCGCGACATCCAGGAGGAGAACCTTCGGCGCGCCTTCTGGGACCCACTCAAAGCTGCATTCTTCGGGACCGTGCTGCTCTTCGCCACCGTGTTTGCCTTCAAACTGGCATTTATCAGCCGGTTGCTGCTTGCTTTCTATGCCGTTATCAGCCTTCTGGCGATGATTGCATTTCGCCTCGCCGCGCGCCGGCTGGGTGATCCTCTCAGGCGGACTTTTGGCGGCTATCGCGAGTTCCTCCTGGTTGGCGATTCGCCGGCCGTGGCGGAAATTGCCAAAGCCATTGAAGCCAATGAAAAGCGAGGCATGCGCATCTTCGGATTTGCGCGAATCAGCCGGCCGGCTGAAGAAACTGTGCATCCCGCCGACCTACGGCGCGAGTATCCGGTTTACTCCATCGAAAAGTTGCCTGAGCTTGTCCGGCGGCACGTGATTGATGAAGTCATTTTCGCAGCCGACAAAAGCGATATGGAAAAGATCGAAGACGCCTTCCTGCTGTGCGAGGAAGAAGGCGTAAAGACGCGCGTTCTACTCAACTTTTTCCCGCACGTTGCTTCCAAAGTTTATCTGGATCGGCTGAAAGAAATGCCGCTGCTGACCTTTACCAACACGCCGGAAAATGAGTATCTGCTGCTGCTGAAGCGCGTGCTCGACTTCACCATGGCCCTGGTGTTGCTGGTGCTCCTGTCGCCGCTCCTGCTATTGCTTGCTGTGCTCATCAAGCTCACGTCTGAGGGGCCGGTCCTTTACCGCCAGGTGCGCTGCGGGTTGGGCGGGAGGAAATTTACGGTCTATAAGTTCCGGTCGATGCACGCCGATGCCGATCTGCGCCGCGAAGAACTCGCCGCGTTGAATGAACTCGACGGTCCGGTGTTCAAAATCAAGAACGATCCCCGCTGCACAAAGGTCGGGCGCTTCATGCGCAAGTTCTCGCTGGATGAGCTTCCTCAGCTTGTCAACATTCTGAAAGGCGATATGTCATTTGTGGGCCCGCGCCCGCCGCTGCCTGAAGAAGTCGAAAAATACGCCGGATGGCAGCGCCGCCGCCTGCGTATGCAGCCCGGCCTCACTTGCCTGTGGGCGCTCGAAGGACGAAATCAGTTGAATTTCCGCCGCTGGATGGAACTTGATATGGAGTACATCGACAACTGGTCGCCCGGCCTCGACCTGAAAATCCTGCTGAAAACGATTCCCGTGGTCCTCCTGGGCCGCGGCGCAAGCTGATTCGCGGGCCGGTTGCCAGCCTACGTGGCGAGGCGTGAAACCTCTACACGGAACCAGGAAAGCGGCTGTTTCTACCTTTGATCACTCAGCGCCATGTTATAAGCCTTGAGCAGTTCGCGCTTTTCGGTCTCCCAGTTCAGGCTCTCTTCGATCCTCTTCCGGCCGCGCGTGCCGAGGGTACGCCGCAACTCTTCGGAATCAAGAAGGGCGATCACCTGCCGCGCGAAATCTTCGGGATCATTGGGCCGGGCATAGAGCGCCGCGTCGCCCGCCGACCTGCGGCCTTCGGTCAAATCATAGAGCACCACCGGCCGTCCGAATGCCATGTATTCCAGGATTTTGTTCATCGTGGATTTGTCGTTCATGGGGTTTTTCGGGTCAGGCGCGACGCAAACATCGGCAGTGGAAAGGTAGTTCCACATTTCCGCATCAGGAATTCGCCCCGTAAATGTGACCACTGAATCGATCCGTTTCTCCGCGACCAGGGCTTTCAGGCGTGGCAGGTCTGTCCCCGCGCCGATCAACGCGAAGGCAACATCGTCGCGCCCCGCTCGCCGGACGATGCAGTGGATCGATTCGAGCAGGAGATCAAGGCCATCCTGCGGTCCCATCACGCCGACATAGGCAACGAGCAGCCGCTTGCCGTTTTTGAGTTCCGGCTTCGGCGGCCCAATGCGGACCCTGTTCAGGTCAGGACAGCTTCGCACGATGAACGCACGTTCCGGCCTCATGCCGCCGCGGGTGAGGGCAACTTCGCGGTAGGACTCGTTGGTGGCGATCGATACCGTCGCGGTGCGGTACGTAAGGCGTTCCGCCAGACACAAGAGGCGGTAGAAGATTCCGCGCTTGCCGAATTTAGCCTCAAACAGTTCCGGGTTCAGGTCATGGTGATCAAAGATAAAGCGGACGCCAAACAGCCTGAAGAAAAGGCCTATCAGAAAGATCGTGTCCGGCGGGTTGGCGGCATGGATGATGCGGAAACGCGTTCTTCGGTAAGCCCGAAGCGCCAGCCGGAATTCCGCCGCGAGCGCCCAGCAGTACTCAATGATGTAGCCGAAAGGGCCGGATGCTTCCCACAGTCGGTGCCGATAGATCTCAATGCCCTCGCGCACCTCGTAGCGCTTTTCGAATCCGGGCCCGGTGGGGCATACGACAGAAACGCGATAGCCTGCCTCAGCCAGCGTGCGCGCCATCTGCCAGACGCGCCGGTCGGTTGGCACAGTAAGATTTTCAACGACGATGCAGACGGCAGTAATAGAAGGTTTCATGATATTTCGTTCTGGAACCAGGGAATAGCAAGCAGGGAGTTGGGGAAGACAGGCGAGCCCTCCTAACCTTTGCCCCTTCAAGGGAGTGGATCAGGGCGCGGGTCAACATGTAGCACCCCTCAGCAAGTTTCCTGGCTTGCTGCCGGATCTCAGGATCCCGATACGAATGAATGATGGAACTTCCCATTTCCTACACCCTGTTCTTTTCCCTCATCCAGAGCTCGAAATTGATCAGCGCCCAGATCTGCTTTTGCCGGTCGCGCACGCCGTCAAAATGCTCGCGCACAAAGTTCTCCATGTTGGCAACGTTGAAGTATTCACGCGAGCGCGCGCCGGGTGAAAGAAGCAGGTCCGCCACAAATGAATTTAGCGTTTTTCTGAACCATGGACCGACGGGCACGGTAAATCCTACCTTGCGCCGCCGCAAGGTTTCAGCGGGAAGATAAGGGCTGAGCGCCTGTCGCAGCAGGACCTTGGTGCGGAAACCCTGTGTGAGAAGGCGCACCGGGATGCGTGCGGCCAGTTCCACGAGTCTGTGGTCGAGAAACGGAACGCGCTCTTCGATCGAGGCCGCCATGGTCATCTGGTCGCCGCGCAGCAGCAGGTTGTCCGGCAGCCAGATTTTGAGATCAGCGTAAAGCATGCGCTTGAGCGGCGGCCGATCGCGGACCTGTTCGAGGTATTGCGCAAAGACGCGTGCAGGGTGCGACGTGTCAACCCTGGCCAGAAAATCCGGTGAGAAGAGCGCCTCGCGTTCCTCGCGGGAAAACGATGCGAACCACGTTGCCGAACGCTCCGCCTCATCAGGAATCGAGAGGGCTTCGAGCGCCAGCTTCACCCGGCGCTGGCGGTAGGGCAGCCAGCGAACAATCTTGCTGGTTACTTCCTGTGGAAACGCCGAGATCAGCCCGGCAAGTCGGTCCGCGGCATATTTCGGGTAGCCCGCAAAAAGCTCATCGCTTCCTTCGCCCGCCAGAACAACCTTGACGGTTTCCGCTGCCTTCAGCGACATGCGGTAGAGCGCGATGTCCGTCGGTTCCGCCACAGGTTCGTCGCGAAAGGCGACCAGCCGCGAAAGCTCGTCAGCCAGGTCGCGCGGACGGAGAATCACCTCCGTGTGCTCAGTCGCAAACCGTGTCGCCACGCGCCGCGCGTAAGGCAGTTCGCTGAACTCCTTCTCTTCAAAACCGACGGAAAAAGTTCGCAGCGGACGCACGCCCAGGTCAGCCAACATGGCAACAATGGCTGTGGAATCGACACCACCGCTCAAAAAAACTCCCAGGGGCACATCCGCCACCAGGCGCAGCCGCACCGACTCACGCAGAGTATCGAGGACTTGAGCGGCATATTCCTCGGCCGCCAGTGGAGTCTCATCCTCGCCGGGAATGTCCCAGTACCTGGCCTGTCGAATGCCACTTGCGTCGGCGATCAGAAAATAGCCGGGCAGCAGCTTGTTGATGTTGCGATAAAAAGTGTTCGGCGCGGGCACATAGCGAAAACCGAAAAAGTCATAGACCGATTGCGGATCGATTTCGATAGGCTGCTTTGAGAGTTGGCGAATCGCCCGCAACTCGGAAGCGAAAGCCAGCCGGCCGGGTTCCGCAAGATAATAAAGCGGCTTGATGCCGATGCGGTCGCGCGCCAGCATCAGGCGGCGATTGCGCCGGTCCCACAGCGCAAAGGCGAACATCCCGCGCAGTTGCTCCACCAGGCGATCACCGAATTCTTCGTAGAGATGGAGAATGACTTCCGTGTCAGTCGCAGTCCGAAATTTGTGACGGCCTTCGAGATGATATCGAAGCTCGCGATAGTTATAGATTTCTCCGTTGAAGGTGATCCAGAGGCTCTCGTCCTCATTGGAAAGAGGCTGATGGCCGCCGGGAAGATCGATGATGCTCAGCCGGCGGTTGCCAAGCCCCAGTTCGCCGTCCAGATAGAAGCCTTCGTCATCAGGACCCCGATGGACCATGGCATCCGTTGCGCGCTTCAGCAGAATCTTGTCCGCCGGCTCGCGCGTTCCGAAATTGAAAGTTCCGCAGATTCCGCACATACGTTGAGCCGGCCTCCAGGCCGGCATAAGTCCTGCAAGCTTTGTGCAAACACTATACCGACCCAGGGACCGGCGCAAAAGCTTGCCCGGCTAAAGCCGTGCGCCACTTGACGGAAATCCGTCTCCGGCGCCTGTGCCGTAAAGCAAATGGAACAGCGTCATCGCCATGGGCCGCGGGTAAGAACGGCCGTCCCGCAGAAATCCATAATCGCCCTCGGAATAAATGAAGCTGCCGTCCGCCTTCTGGCGAGCCATGACACGCGCATAGGCCCTTTCAGCCGGGCTGCGGTCCGCAATCAGTCCCAACCGCGACGCTTCATCGAGAGCGGCAGCCAGAGCTGCGGTGTAATAGTCCACTTCCGGCCGGCGATTAAAGCAATCGCGCGCGCATGCCCCGGAAGGCGTCACACCCGTTGCCAGAAAATTCGCAAGACCGGGCAAGATCGCCGCTGCGGAGTTCGTGTGTCTGATCCGCTCCAGCCACGCCAGCTTCAAAAACTGGAAAGCATTGTATTGATAGCACAGATAATGCTCGCGGCGGCGCTCATAGGGGCTTTCAACAACGTAAGGCAACTCGCCGCTTGGAAGCTGCACGCTGCGGACGAAATCAGTCAGGGCGTCCACGTGTTCAAGATAACGCTGGTCCCCTGTTGCGCGCCACAGCCTGGCGAAGACCCACGCGGCTTCCACGGAATTGTTCGGCACCTTGCCGCGCGGACGGTCGAAATAATTGATGGCTTTTCCGGCTTCGTGCTCCTGAAAGCCGATGTGGCCCGTCAGGAAATCGTACCAGCGGGTGGCGCCCTCAAGGAAGCGATGCTCCGGCTCGTACGCATAGGAAGCCAGCTGGCCGACCGCTCCCCAGTTTCCTTCCACCGTGGCGATCAAATGCCTGCGCTCAGGAAGCGGGTAAACCCACGTTCCGTCTTCACGCTGGAGCCTGACGGTGGCCTCGGTGCTTTCGAGAGCGATGTCACGGAAGGGGGACTCGCCGGTAACTTCATAGAACATCCAGTTCGCGAGGATCCAGTAGCCCTGCGTCTGAATAAACACGTAATCGTCACGCCACGGCAGGAAGTCGAGCCCGCTCTTCAGGAATCGCCACGCGCGCAGATTGAAGCGCACCCCCGCGTCCGGGCCGCGAAGCAATCCCCGGTCGTAATGACGCCGAAGCAGATATTCGTGCAGCCGCCGGGCCGCACCTTGAAGTTGTTCGCGAAACGGCATCAGCCAAGCAGTTTAACCCACAAATGCGAATCAAACCGGGCACATTGACCGACCTTTTGAGATTCAAGGCAGGCTGTAAGCGAAATGCGCAGAGATTTCAGAACTTCAACTGCGTGCTCGTAGAACCCGTTTTTTCTGCTTGACTGCCATGTCGTCCGATGATAAAAAGGTGCCGGGGCATCCCAAATTCATGTACGGCCAACAATCTCATGGGAGGGATTGCATGAAGTCCTATCTGATCACTGTTGCTACAACATTGGCGTTTCTAGTTGGAACAACCGCGTTTTCCGCTCAACACAAAACTCATCTTCGAAAGTATTCATTGACTGATCATCAGCTTGATAGCGTTACTGCCGGGACTGCCGACACAAGTTCGGCGGCAAGCGGCGGTGTAATTGTGGCCGATGATTCTACTGCGACCATCACCAGGAAGGGCACTCTGTCGCTGGATGGAGGCGCTCAGGAGCAAACCAAAGCTCTAAACCTGGTCAACTCCGTGGACAGCGGCGTCGCCAACGGGGTCAACGTATGGGACGGCAAGATTACCAACTCCACCGGCGTCGCTCCTACCCAATTGACCGTTAACCAGAAAAATAACGTCTCACAGACCGAGGGAGTCACGGCAAGCTTGCCGAGTTACGTCCGTCCTACGGCCAACGAGACGCTGACTTCGCAAGGATCGAGCCAAAGCCAGAGTTCATCCACAAGCAGCAGTACGGCAGACTTCAAAAATATCCAGCAAACCAGCCTCACAAGGGATCTTACTTCGAGTGGCTCCGTGGACACTCAGACTACCATCCTTGGTCAGGACATCAAAGCGGGGAAAGGGATCGCAGGGTCAGGCGACATCAACGTAAATTTCGATGCCGGCCAGGTCAATTTCTCAGCGACCGCTTCCGCCGGGCAGATCCTGAGCGGTGCGATCAATCTGGGCGTTCAATTGCCCCAATTCCAGGTCAAATTCGACGGTTCGATCTGCGCGGTTATGGAGGGATCGTGCCAGTCACAAGGGACGCTGAATGAGACACGAACCACGCTGAACAATCAGTCGCACTCGACGAGCGAAAGTTCTTCCATGACGTCGATGGAAGCGAAGACGTGGGACATTGCCAGGAACATCCAGGCCCCCATCACCATCACAGGGGCGAAGGCTGACTATATCGTTGCTGACAACTCGAAACTGAATGCGACAAACGATTATTCGGTCTCTCTGGATGGTACCACCCAGCAGAATGCCGAAGCGCTCAACCTGGTGAATGCCGCCGGGAGCATGGTGACAAACGCTGTCAACGTCAGCCGGACGCCCACCGTCGGGCCGGCGATCAACCTCAACCAAATCAACATCGTCAACCAACGGATGTAAGAGCAAGCACTCCGAAAATTCAGTGTCAGCAACCGGGCCCGCCAGCTGCGGCTGGCGGGATTACGGGGGAGCAGATGCGGAGAGCTTGCTTGATTGTCGCGTTATCCTTGTGGGCGAGCGCAGGCGCGGCCTTGGGTGCTCGCAAACCACTAAGTGACGCACAACTTGACAAAATAACCGCTGGCGGCATCAGCGCGATCGGCACGAAGGGGATGGACGCAGGCGGGGTTTTAGTGGGTGGCGGCGCCTCGGCTGTCATAACGACCGATTCGCAGGTTAACCTGACGGCTGAGGCACCGGGCCACTTGCGCGTCCTGAACCTGACGAATGCCTCTACAAGCAGTGTCTCTAATGCCGCTAACGTCTGGGACTCGCAAAGTGCGGGCGGTATCAGCGGCGGGGATGTGGTACACCAGTCGAACAATTTCTTCCAAAGTGGGCCGCCCCCCGCATCGGTCGCCCGTTGGTCTCTCGATGGAAAGATTGTCAACGAAAGTTCACAGTTCAGTTCCTTCTCTCTGAGTTCTACATCTCACCAGATGTTTAACAGCGTTATCGACCAATCATTTTCCAGCCAGTCTTCCATCATCAACACACAAGCCACAGTTCCCAGCTACAACCCATTCAACTCAGTTATTCACATCGGTTCGATTGCGCCGAACCCGTTCACAATTCCGCAATTCGGGTTTGGCATAAATGCCATCGTGGGAAGCGACGATACGAAATTCGGGTTTGCCTTGTCGGGGTCGGTCGGCCCGTTCAATGTGTCACCAGGCTCTGTGGATTTCGGGTCCCTGGACCTCTCGTCACCCACTCTGACACTGAGCGGGGGAACAATCTCTCTCCCCTCGATCAGCGGGGCAGCCTCCGGGTCGGGGGAGATCTGTTTCTTTGAGTGTGCGTCGGCCTCTGGTTCCGGCACCTTCACTGAAAGCGGGGCATCGCTTGGTCAGATATCGGTCCCGCCGATCTCACTTGGCTCAAATCCTTTCTATAATTTCAAAATCCAGGCCGGAGGTGGCGTCGCCGGCGCGGGATCTGGAACTATTTCAGCAAGCGCCGGGAGCGTGGGAGTGAATTTGAGTGTGAGTTTGCAAATCCCGCCTATCAACGGCCAGTCGATCTCAATCGGTGGGCCAGTTAATCTTGGCCCTTTTGGTACGATCAATATTCCGACAACGACCGTCAGTCTCCCCTCCATTACTTTTCCCTCATTTTCGACATCAATCCCGCTGGTGCAGGCCTCACTGGGCGGTTTCAGCGCCAGTTTCCACGACGCGGCGTTCTGCCTGGATGTTACAGGAAACAGCGCCCAATGTGGGAAGAGTTCAGCCTACTTTCAGGACACTTCATACCACGATCAGAGATCTTCCTCTTCGCAGACGACAACGACTTCAACACAACAGTCGAGCAGTTTCCAGACCAGCAGCCAGATCATTTATCCGGCGGTCCTGCTGGGGGCACGGGGCGGTTATCTGGCGCTGACCGGGGGCGCCCTGTCTTCGACCGATAATTCGTCGGTCAGGCTTGCGGGCCCGGTCGAACAGGGCTTAAACGCTGTCAACCTGGTTAACGCCGCTCAAAGTGAGTTGGTCAATGGGATGAATGTGGCGGCGGATTCCTACATAGGGTCCGAATTGCAACTCAGCCAGACCAATCTGGTCACGCAGGTCAAGTGAGGTTCATGAGAATGAGGACAACGACAAATCTTCCCAAGGCTCAGCGAAACAGGTTCTTTGCTTTATTCGCGGCTCTCGCAGTTCTGGCATGCGCGAATCCGGCCCAGGCGAAAAAGTACAAACTGACGAACAAAGAGCTTGATCAGGTGGTCGCCGGAGGACTTTCAACTCAGGTGGTTCAGAACGTGACCAATTTCAATTTCCAGGGATCTGCTGGAAGCAACCAGACTGTCGATGCGCAAGGCTCCATTCAGGTCAAGAAACTCGCTGACGCTTCACAAACGGCCGGTTCCCTGCTGATCCAGGACTCGGCGCAGCAGAACCTGCGCTCACTCGTAAACATCAATGCCGTGAATTCCAAAATTCAGGTCCTGATCAATATGAATGTCAACATCAACTCCACGGTTGGAACGCTTCGGCAGATCAATCTGACGGGTAAATATTAGGCATGAGTGTGCGTCGGCTGGCCATTAGCTTTGTGCTGTGCCTTTGCTGGCTGACGTTTGCCCGGAAAGTTAACGCGCAAGGCGTCGCGATCATACCAGGGATGGCGCGGCTGACGGTCCAGGTTGACTCCATGCAGCAATTCCGGCAAGCGCGCGTTGTGCGCCAGAAGTGGGATATGAGTTGCGGCTCAGCGGCTTTGAGTACGCTGATGACCTACTACCTGCACGATCCTACTCCCGAAACTGCCATTATTGTTTGGATCCTGCATCGGACGAGCCCGGTCAAAATCCAATCGCGAGGAGGGTTTTCCCTGTTCGATCTGAAGAGATACGCGGAAGCTCATGGCTACAAGGCTGAAGGTTACGGCGGACTCAAGCTCAAGGACCTGAAGGACATGGGACGGCCGGCCATCGTGCCCGTTCGCGTGAAGGGGTATAACCACTTTGTTCTATTCCTGAACTCCGTCGGGAAGCATGTCTTGGTGGCAGACCCATCCTTCGGCAATCTCACGATGACCGCCGACCGGTTCCAGCATATCTGGAAAAGCGGGATCGCGTTTTATGTATTTCCAGAAGGCTCCAAGCTTACGAAGAAACCAACGTCACCACAATTCGCAGACTATCGGGTTCCTGACGCAGGCGCTGTCTATCGCGACGCACTGGACCATCCTGCCATCCTTCCCAGGCGATAAACGTAATTATGGCGATTAAGAGTGCAACTGCTGGATGGGCCGTCGTGCTTGCTCTGATCATCCTGCTTGGCCTTACTGTGCCGGGGATTGCGCAGCAAGCATCCGCTCCGGCAAAGATCCCACAGGGAGCGCCGGCTCAGGCTAATCAGGCGGCAACACCAGGCGTCATCGAGCAACTGGAAGAGGCCATTGCGGTTCGCGATGAGGCCATCCGCAACCTGCAGGACCGTGTTGCGGCCCTTGAGAAGGCGGTGAAGTTGCTGGACCAACGGCTGAACCAGACGCAAGCCAGCGTAGCTGTTGCAAGCCAGCCCATTCAGCGCCCGACATCCCGCAGGTCATCAGCATCCCGTGAGTACCGTCGCGAAGAGCGCCTGGCCAGGGCTGCCCTCGACCGGGCGCTTATATCTCGTGGCGGGTTGCTCCTCCCGCCATGGACTCTCGAAGTCGAAAACGGGGTCACTTATTACAATTCGTCGTCTGATGCGATTAACATCGATGGTTTCACCATCTTTCCGATCCTTGTGGTGGGCAATATCTTCTCTCAACACATCCGACGTGACATTGTTCTTCCCACACTGACCACACGGCTTGGTTTACCAAAGGATTTTCAATTTGAGGTGCGGGTGCCCTACGGATATGAAATTGTAAGAGCGAACAACGCGGACAATACCGAAACAGTCCATCGTGATTTCGGACTGGGTGATGTCCAACTCGGGTTTACGAAGCAACTTACCCGCGAGCACGGCAGCGTACCAAGTCTCCTCGCTGATTTTCAATGGAAGACCCGCACAGGCCGCGATCCCTTCAGCCTGCAGTTTACCCAGCCCGCTCTCGGCACGGGTTTTAACAGCTTCGAAGGAAGTATAACCGCCGTGAAATCCAGCGACCCGTTGGTCTTCTTTGGCGGCCTTTCCTACGCGGCAAATCTTCCAATCACAGAAATGATCGCGAACTCCAGCCCGACTCTGAACAACCAACTGGTGCCCGGACGGATTAACCCCGGCGACACGGAGGGTTTTGAGGTGGGTTCGGCCCTGGCCCTGAATCCTCAATCCTCGCTGAGCTTTACTTACCAGCAGTTATTCACGAATGAAAGCACCCTCAATGGCCATCGAATTCCAGACTCGTTCTTTAACGAGGGTATTTTCCAGATCGGAGAATCCTACATTTACGCTCGAGGGCGGGCCATTGACATCGGCCTCGGCATCGGCCTGACCCGCGATGCACCTAACTTTCAGTTCACAGTCGGCTTACCTTTTCGGCTTTCGTTGTTTCACAACGCCCGCTGATCGTCATGCGCTCCTGACAAGGTGCTGCACAGTTCAGGCGCCAACATTGCCTCTGCGATGCTTCACAGAGTCTGTATCACGACACGGAACGGCGTGCCCCGTCCCAGCAACTGAAACGGCGGGTACTCATTCTTACCTGGTTCGATTGCGATCGGTCACGTGATCGTAGACGGCCACCACCTGCTTTGCGATGTTTTCGATCGAAAGGCGGGCGATGTGTTCGCGGCCGTTGGTGCGCGTCGGGTTGCGGCACACTTCGACGATCTTCGTGGCGATGGCGCCTGCTTCACGTGGAACGATAAAGCATCCCTCGGCTCCGCCGATCAGTTCGCGGACGTCGCCCACTTCCACCGCAATCACGGGCAGGTTGACGGCCATGGCTTCCTTCACGGCATTCGGCGAGCCTTCGATAACCGACGCCAGCACCAGCACGTCGGCGGCGTTCATGTAGAGCGGCATACGCTCGCGTGGAATGCCGCGCGCGTGGAGGATTTCAATGGCCGGGTCCACAACCCGCGCCTGCTCGACCGCCTGCTGAATCAGATCGTAGCGCTTGCGCTGCTCGGCAGGATCATAGGGAAAAAGGACGTATTTCTTTTTTAAATCCAGGCCCAGCACCCTGCGTGCTTCGTTACGATCGAGGGGGTGGAAGAGATTCAGGTCTACGCCGTTTGGGATCACGTGCGCCGATTCGAACCTGAGCCGCAGCTTCATCTCTCCACTCTTCACAATCACCGCGTCAACGATCCGCGCCAGCACGAAGCTTGACGCCTGAAAGAACCGGCCATAAACCGTAATGCGCCCGTCGCGGCGCGGGCGACCGAGAACGTCGTCGCCCATGAACGAAACGACCACCGGCACGCGGAACTGGCAGCGCGCCACCCAGCCGGAGAGGCCGAAATGCGCGTGAATCAGGTCATATCGTTTTTCTCGAAGGATGCGGCGCATGCGTAAAACCGCTCGCAGGTAGTTCCAACGCGATGCGCGGCCGTCGATAAAGAGAGTGTCGAACTCAACGCCGAACGGCCGCAGCGACTCCATCTGGCCCTGCACGAAGCTGCCGTAGCCGGGATCTGCTTCCGTTGGCCACAGGTTTGTCACCACAAGAACGCGAAAAGTTTTCATGGGTGAGAAAGCACCGTTCGGCGGGGATTCATGCCCAGACATCCTGCGCTCCCGACGCGCGCTACAAAAAGTGGCGAATACCCGGTTCGGAATGGTTCCATTTTCCTGCGATTGCAAACTGGTGAAGCCCTGCCCCGCCTCCTAACGGTGCGGCCTTCTCATCACAGCAGTTCGATCGCCCACCGCAGCCTGCCCGCCGGAACCAGGATGATTCGTCAGATTCGCATCCCAGTATATTTCCGTTACCAAAAATCTTCGACCCCGGCTGCGAATTTTCAATACAGATGCTGCGGTGAACGGAGCCTGAGCAATTTCGCAGCGAACCATCCGCTCCAAAACAGCGCAGAGTTATTGTGGCAGCAGGTGGTAACTGACGAACGCCACCTGTTTGCTGTCGGGTGACCAGGACGCGACATTGATGGTGCCCTGTCCGCCGAACAGCCTGGCGAGCGGCCTCGGTTTCATGTCGGCGATCGACATGATTTCGAGCATCACGTCCTTGTTCGCGGGGTGGCCCGTCACGTCCTTTGCGTAGGAGAGAAAAACCATCCACCTGCCATCAGGCGAAATGTGCGGGAACCAGTCATTGGTTTCGGTATGCGTCACGCGTTCCTGATCTGTTCCGTCAGGCCGCATGCGCCAAATCTGCATCAGGCCGGTGCGGTCGGAGTTGAAATAGATATATCGACCGTCGGGCGAATATTCCGGCCCATCATTGTGGCCTGCGTTTCTGGTGAGCTGGATTTCTTCGCCGCCGGCCGCTGGAATGGTGTAAACGTCGAACGCGCCGTTGCGCTCGCCGCAGAACGCGATGGTTTTGCCGTCGGGCGACCAGCCGTGGAAATAGGAAGGTGACTTGGCAGTGACGCGCCGCGGCGTGCCCCCCGTGAGCGGAAGGACATAGATAAGCGATTCGTGCCCATCCTGCGAATTATCACTGATGGCAAGCATCCTGCCGTCAAAAGAAATTCCGTGATCATTGTTGCACTGGGTGGCGAAGCCGGTGTCCAGAAGGTGTGGTTCGCCGCCATCGACAGGAATCACCTCGATGCGCCCGTTGCGGTTGAAGAGCAGCGATTTGCCGTCCGGAGACCAGTTGGGCGCTTCAATCCGGCCGGGTGTTGTATAGACCTCGCGGCGGTCACCAGACTGAATAGACACTGTCTCAAGCGTGCTGTAAAGTGTTGTGTGAGGCGACGCTTCACGCTGCAAGGTTGTGAGATCAACGTTTGAGAATTCCGCTGTCTCCACCCTGTTTTTGTCGTGCGAGCAGACACCGAGCCCCACATAAAACGGACCTTTCAATCGAATGCGCGGCGACCCGGCGGCAAACTGCATATGGCCGCGAGTTCCGACAAACATGTAAAAGTAATCACCGCGTTTTTCAATCCGCATGCGCTCAGGGGCATTGATGTTTGCCTGCACTTCGTGAGTAGTTCCGCCCTCTTCCTCCCGCCACTGGAGCGACGTAAGCCCCACGCCGTGCCGCGCAATATCCGCATAAACAGAATCCGGATCGAGGCTCTGGCGGACCATCAGAACGGCCTTGCGATGCGGATTGCCCCCTGTGCCTTCAAATGAAATGTCCGCCGCCAGGGTGACGTCGCCGGAAACCTTTTTCCAGACAAACTGGAAGTCGTCGTTCGAGAACCACATGTTTTCGCCGCTGCCGGAGACCGTATATGTACCCGTTGCCGGGTCATATTTCACCGAACCCGAATGAAGAACGGTCCCCACATCGCCGTGATTTTCAAACAGGCCAATGCGCGATGTGTTAACCGTTTTTGGAAGTGTGGTAACTGCAAGTGCAAGGAGAAAGCAACAAATCAATGAAAGCGAGCCGACAATCCTTCTCATGTCCATTTGCGAAGACCTCGAAGCAGAATGTCAGCAAGTATAACAGGATTGGCAACTCAAATATCCTGTGCAGAAGGGATGGGGAATCGTTACCTCGCGGAAAGAACGCACCGTTGCGCCATCGATTGATTGAGCACAACGAAACCAAGAGGCGGCACAAGTAGCCTTATTTGAGAGCGAGCCTAAGGCGCCAGCCACTTCATGCTGACAATTTCCTGCGAGCCGGCGTCCTTGAGCAGCAGCGGTGAGTCGTCCGGCGTAAGACCGAGCCACAAGTTATAGACGCCCGTCTGTTGAAATCCCTTCAAGCTCACGACCGGCTCAACTTTGCCGCTTGGGACAGCGACGCGCTCAATTCCTTCATCTGGACCACGACGTGAGAAATAAACGAAGCGGGCGTCATGCGACCAGCAAGGGTAACCGACAATCCCCTTGGCCAGCACCAACCACTTTTGTGTCTTGAAATCGAAAATGCTCAGGCCGCTGGAATCCGAGGGCATGGCGACAATGTATTTTCCATCTGGCGACCAGCGGGGAGAGAAAAGTCCGTCGGAACCCGGCAGTGTGGTAATCTGTTGCGTCTTCATGTCCAGGATGTGAATTGCAGTTCCATCAGCATTTGCCACACCGGCAAAGGCCAGCCGATCACCGTCCGGCGACCATGAGGGATCGGCCTGATTGCCGCTTAGTTTCGGCATAAGTTCCTGCGTCGCACCGCCTGCAGCCGGGACCACATAAATGCGGGAAGGCGCACCGCGCTCGGTGTTACTGTAAAACGCAATGTTAGTTCCGTCCGGCGACCATGTGGGCAGCATAGCGTACACAGGTGGAGAGCTAAGCTGAAGCTTTTCGCTCCCGTCCAATTTGGCGCGCCAGAGGATGCCTTCGGGATAGGTTACGTAAGCAACCCATTTCCCGTCTTTCGAAAAGGACACATCCTGCGCGGAAATGCCGCCGAGGAAAGGTACGAAGGCTTTGGCCCGGGCGTTGTAGCGCTCAAGTTCGCCGCGCGTGAAGCCGGCCACGGCAAACAGCGTTTTGCCATCCTTGCCCGGCAGAGGGTCAAAATAGGCGGTCGCTCCCGAAGTCAGTTGGACCGGTTCGGGGTTGACCTTGTGCCAGAAGTTGCCGGTCTCTCGCACGGCCCAGAGTTGCGGGACTTGGTTGGCTCCCTGCGGGCGGGCTTCGAAAACGAAGTATTTTCCGTCCCCGGTCCATGAGCCGCAGCATTCGCCCTCCTGCTCATGCCACCCGGGAAACATTTCGTGGAGATTCCTGCCGTCCGCTGAAAGCTCCCAGAGATGGCTGGTCCGTGTTTTGGGATCGACAAGGTTGATGGCGATTTTCTGGCCGTCCGGCGACCATACGGGCGGGTTTCCCTCCTGGCCAAAGCCTGCAAGCTGGCCAGGCAGGGTCGCCAACTTACGGGGAGCGCTGCCGTCGGCATTGGCAATGTATAAAGCGCTTCCACTGGTGTAAATCAGCTTCTGGCCATCGGGCGACCACGCACCGCCAGTGGCGTCGATATGGCCGAGGCGAACGGGCGAACCGCCAAGTATCGGCATGGCCCAGAGCGGTCCGGACGCACCACTCAGTCCGTGCATCTGTAAGACGAGAAGTTTGGAGCCGTCGGGAGAAACGCTCGCAATAGATGCCACGGCGCCGGGCAAAGTCGCGGCGACCGGCGCGACGCTACCTCCGTTCACGGACATCTGCGCGGCCCCAATGCTGGCGTCGTAGAGATATAGCCGGGAGCCGTCGGTCCCGATCAGCCACTTGCGGACCGCATCATTTGTAAGTTGCGTGTAGCTTGACACTGTGGGCGGCGGCAGCGTGGGACGAAACAGCCAGGCGAGCACGGAGATTGCAACGACGACCGCAGCGACCGCCCCGGATAAAGCTTTCTTGTGCCGTCGTGCCAGACCCGCAATCACCTGCGAATCGGAACTGCCGTGCTGAGTGCCGGAAGCGCTTTGCACTGGCGGTGTGGAGACGCCGGTTTCCGACCGGCCGGATAAGCCCGTCGCTACGCCGGACGCCGCAGACGCGGAACTGTAGGGGAAAGCTTCGCCCTTCCGTGGCAGCCCGAAGGGCTCCCCTACACGTGCACGCCCTGAGGTGGTGTCCCGCTTCAGGCGTTTCAAATCCGCTCGAATGTCGGAAGCGTGCTGGTAGCGCAGATCCCGGTCTTTCTCAAGGCACTTGGTAATGATGCGATCAAGCTCTGGTGGAAGATCAGGCTTGACGCGCTTGACCGGGGCGGGATCTTCAGCAAGGATCTTATGGAAGATCACTGCCGTGGTTTCGCCGGCGAACGCCGGACGTCCCGTGGCCATCTCGTAGAGCACGGTCCCAAAGCTGAACAGGTCCGTACGCGCGTCGAGTTCTTCTCCGCGAGCCTGTTCCGGACTCATGTAGGCCACGGTGCCCACCGTCGCGCCGGGGCTGGTCAGATGATCGGGTTCAATCGACGCTGTGGGCAATTCTGTGGCATGGGCATCCTGCCCATGAACACCCACGGGCGAGATGGCCGTGCCACTGGTTAATTTCGCTAGGCCGAAATCGAGAATTTTTGCCTGGACCGTCCCGCCCCGCGGGATTACAAAAATGTTTGCCGGCTTGATGTCGCGATGGATGATGCCTTTCTGGTGCGCGGCGTCGAGAGCGTCGGCGATTTCAATGGCGAGGTCGAGTAACACAGAAAGTTGCACGGGAAGGGTCTGCCCTCCCACGGGAGCGGTCCGCGCTCCCCCGCCGATCAAATTCTTCAGCGTCTGGCCTTCCAGCAATTCCATGGCGATGAAGGGCCGGCCTTCGTGCTCGCCGACTTCGTAAATCGTGCAGATGTTGGGATGATTAAGTGCGGCGGCCGCGCGCGCTTCGCGCTGAAAACGTTCGAGAGCCGTGCCGCTGACCTTCAGAGGATCATTCTGTAATTGTGCCGGGCTAACGCCTGGTTCCACATGCAGAAACTTCAACGCGACGAACCGTCCGAGCGTGATGTCTTCGGCCTTGTACACCACGCCCACCCCGCCGCTCCCAAGCTTTTCAAGAATACGGTAGTGTGAGATGCTGTTGCTGATCAACGGAAGGATCACCACCCAATCTTAATCTCATCATAGAAAGCGGCGGGATAGAAGTCAACGAAGGGGAAGGCCATTGTGCTGTTGCGCAACCAGGGCCGGCACAACCTGCGGTTATCAGCACGATTATTCCGGCAGGCGCACAACCGAGCCCGTGCTCAGGTAGTAGAGGGCCTTGATAATGGTGAGATCGCCGCTTGCAACTTTCTCTCCGAGCAGCCGGCTTTCTGCGAGCAGGGCTGCGGCGCTCTGATGGACGTTGGCCTTCTCGGCCAGCCGAAGGAGTTCATCGCCTTGGGCTGTGCCATAAACCCGTTCAATGGCAGGGCGAACCCTGGCGATGATGGATTCAAGGTTTTTTGTAGGGGCTTTCTGGCCGGATGCCGCTGCGGCCACCGCTCCGCAATTTTCATGACCAAGAATCACAAGCACTTTTGAATGCAGAAACTCCACTGCGTACTCGATGCTGCCCAGTGCCACCGCGTCAGCCACGTTGCCCGCCGTCCGGACCACAAACAGGTCCCCGAGGTTCTTGTCGAAAATCAGACTGGGTGAAACCCGACTGTCCGAGCATGCCAGCACGACCACTTGCGGGCGCTGCCCGCGAGCGAGCTCTGCGCGTCTGCGAACGAATTCGCGCGGCGCTGGATTTCCAGCCTGAAAACGGCGGTTTCCCTCCATGAGATCGGCCCAGATTTCATCTGGATTCGGCGCCGATGACATCTCGCGCTCGGGTGCGGGCGTCCGTTCTTTCAGTGGCATTGCGAATGTCTCCCTAAATGATGAATTTTGCGATGGCCGCTTCATAGCCCGCAGGCATGAACGCGTGTGGGCTGCTCCGAAGCCATCCTCAGAAAGCAGCGATCAGAGTTGCTGATGCCAGGCGATGCTAATCGTACTTCTCGTAGCTGAGGGCCTTACGGTCGTAGCCCATGGCCCGGAATTCGTGTGCGACGTCGTCGATCATTTTGCGCAGCCCGCAGATGTAAGCGTGGAGCCCCTTTTTCCCCGCCAGGTAACGGACGACGTGCCGCTGGACGTAGCCGGTGTGACCCGTCCAGCCGGGACTTGGGCGGCTGAGCGTGGGAACAAAATGGAAATCGGGATACTGCTCAGCCATTCTCTCGAATTCTTGGCGATAAAGGATATCGTTCTCCGTGCGCACCCCGAAGATCAACCACACTTCGGAACTGTGCGGTCGGCTGTATAGGTGCTGAAGCATGGCGCGGATCGGCGCAATGCCGGTTCCTGTGGCAATGAAAGCCGACACAGGATCGGGCGGCTCGCGCAGAGAGAAAAAGCCAAACGGGCCTGAAAATGCAATCTTGTCTCCGGGCTTCAGATTAAACAGCCACGAGGAGACGCGTCCCTCAGGAAGCATGTTCAGGCAAAGGTCGAACCCGTTGTCGGCGCGAGGTGCTGAGGCAATGGAGTAAGGCCGACGTATCTTGCGACCGTCCAGTTCGATATCGAGTGAGATGAACTGGCCGGGGCGGAACTCGAATCGGTGGCCGTTTGACATCTGAAACTGAAAGTGCTTCGTCCGCTCGTTCGTGTACCAGACGTTGCGCAGAAACGCTTCATGGCGGGAATGGTTCACGGCCTTACCCTGGTCTCCTCCGTAACTTCTCGAATGCGGCTAATGACCAGCGAAACCATTTCAGGATGGTCTTCGAGCGAACGGCCCACCTGAATTTCGACGTCCGGGTATTTCTCTTTTTCCGCCGCAACAAGTCTGGGAAGATCGCGGCGCAGGTGAATTCCCAGCGTAAGGAAAAACGGGACTACGACAATCCGGCGGAACCCTTTGCCGACCGCCTCGTGGATGGTTGGGCCCAGTTCCGGCTGGCCCGGCCCCAGAAACGAAGCACGAACAAAAGAATATCCGCCTGCATCCTTGATCCGACGCGCGAGTTCGCGCACGCCGTCATTGGCTTCTTCGACAGCGCTGCCGTGGGCAAACAAGATGATTGCCGGTTCCTCGTCCCTTATTGGGTTCGCTGAATCCATACTTAAAAGTCTATTTTAACTTAAATGCTGAAGATTTCGTAGAGGCAACGTGATCGGGCTCGTGAAGTGCCTGTCCAAATCACGAAGATATAAAATCATGCCCCGAACCTGTGGGTCGTCTGACATCGGCAAAGGGCCGCGGGTTTCCCGGTGTGCGGGCCCCTATAAGCCGTCGGGAAGGGAAGAGCCGAGCGGGGGGGGCCACCTGCCTAACTATTGTTGAAGGGTTTCGGTTCTCCGCGGGACTTGCCGTGCCGAGGCCACGGAGCTTTTCCGATGGCCGGTTTTGAAGGCTCACCGGCGGAAGCCTGGGTGGAAATCGTTCGATTGATGGCGGCGAGCCTCTGTTCGATGAACCTTTTGTAGAACCTGATTTTTGAGCCGAGGAGAATAAAACAGATGCCTGTACCCGCGGCAAACCCCAAAACGAAAGGCAGTATGAAGGTGGACCAACGGCTCATCTGGATTGTACCCGTTCCGGAGAAGTTGATGCTTTGAGGCCAACTCTGCTCTGGTACATCATCCCGGCTACTTAAGAGCTGGGACTACGGGAAAGCTCAGTTTACGCTCCTGCCAATAGTATATTAGTAATGCTCAAAATTCAACCAGAGTGTTTCCAAGTCGGGGGAAGTCAAGCAGATTTGGCGAGCCTGAAGGATCCACGGAAAGACAGTCGACGACTTTAGGCACTTTTCCGCTGATTAGAACAAGCACAGGTGGGGTAGTGCGCCGAAGGTTCGTAGTCAGCCCTGGTCGTTTTCCCATAATGTGCGGATGTTGCAGCGATCTTTTGCGACCCCGCCGAAAAATCAATCGAGGCAAGACGGCTTTCGATGAACTGCCGGTAGAAGGTGAGCCTGGACCTGAGCAGTAGAAAAACTGCGACGGAGCCCGATGCAAAACCGAACCCGAAGACCAACGGCATGCGGAGCCATGTGTTCATCCTCTTTCTCCTCAGTCCGGCAACGCGGAGTTTGAAGCTGTGACCAGACTTGACCATTACAACATCCTCAGGGCGGCAGTTCAGTGACTTCTGTCACATTTGCGGGTCATTGATTGTTTACTATTTACTTAATAACCATACCGGGCGAGACGCATCCGACCTTTTCATGCTAGGAAGCCCGAAGGCTCCTAAATAATCGGTAGGAAAGGAGAAAACGCCTAAACAGGGTGGATGATCCGTGCCAGTCGAGTGCCGTGCACGCGACTTCATATGAGTTCGACCCCAGGGAAAAAGTAAGAAATTTCAAATGCTGCCGTTTCCGGTGCGTCGGAGCCGTGCACGGCGTTGCGTTCGATATTTTCGGCGTAAAGCTTGCGGATGGTGCCCTCAGCGGCCTGGGCTGGATTGGTGGCTCCCATCAACTGGCGCAGGTGGGAGATGGCGTTTTCGCCTTCCAGCACCATCACCAGCGCGGGACCGGAACTCATGAACGTCGTCAGGCTTTCAAAAAATCCCTTGCCGCGATGCACGGCGTAAAACCCTTCGGCCTCTTCTTTGGACAGACGGACCATCCGCGCGGCCTTAATGGACAGGTGGTTGGATTCAAAAATGCGGATGATGTCGCCGATGTGGCCTGCGGCAACAGCATCAGGCTTGATGATGGTGAGTGTGCGTTCGATTGACATAAGCCTCTCTGTTTAGAAATTGAGTCAGACTCGATTGAGGTTGATTAGAAAATTACGAGTTTAGAGTTACAAACTACTTTTCTTATTATCGCAAATACTGCACATTACAACACGCCGATCTTAGGCTATGAGTGCGCCGCGGTCTGGAGTGCGTGCGCCATGGTTTCGCCGATCAGCGCCGGGCTCTCTGCAACGTGGATCCCTGCGGCTTTGAAGGCAGCAATCTTGTCTGCTGCGGTGCCTTTGCCGCCGGAGATGATGGCTCCAGCGTGACCCATGCGCCGTCCGGGCGGGGCGGTGCGTCCGGCAATGAATCCAACCACAGGTTTTTTGATGTTCGCCTTGATAAATTCGGCGGCGAGTTCTTCTCCGGTGCCACCGATTTCTCCGATAATGACGATCCCGTGCGTGTCCGCGTCGTCATTCATCAGCTTGAGTGCGTCAACGAACGAGGTCCCGATGATGGGATCGCCGCCAATCCCGATGCAGGTGGATTGCCCGATACCGAGCGCAGTGAGTTGGCCGACGGCTTCGTATGTAAGCGTTCCGCTGCGCGAAATCACACCCACGTTTCCGGGACGGTGAATTGAGCCGGGCATGATGCCGATTTTGCACTTGCCGGGCGATATGATGCCGGGGCAGTTAGGGCCGATCAGCCGCGTCCGTGTTCCCTTAAGGTAGTGCATCACCATCACCATGTCGAGCGTTGGGATTCCTTCTGTGATGGCGACGACCAGCGGCAATCCAGCTTCGGCGGCTTCCATGATGGCGTCCGCGGCGAACGGCGGCGGAACAAAAATCACCGAAGCGTTTGCGCCGGTCTTTTCGACAGCTTCGCTCACGGTGTTGAAGACAGGAATGCCGTCCACGCTCGTGCCGCCTTTGCCTGGCGTCACCCCGGCAACCACTTTGGTGCCGTACGCCACAGCCTGCTGCGTGTGAAACGTGCCCTCGCGGCCCGTGATTCCCTGGACGAGGAGGCGTGTATTTTCATCAACGAGAATAGACATATGAATATACCGCTAACAATTTGTGATTTCCGATCCGTGATTTGCGATTACCCGTGCACCGCGTCAATGTTGCCGCGCTACGCAAGGCTGCGACTCCACCCACGTTCATCGGCCTCACAGAGCAGGTCGGGCAGCCTCTCCCTTTTGACAGTGCCGGAACCGATAAGAAGCTCCGGCCCAAAGGCTGTCTTGCCGGTTTCTTCCAAAGTGATGCCGTTTTTCGGAAAGAAACGGCCCGCGAGCTGGACCTGCCCTCAGCCTCTTGCCTGTGCAACAACTTTTTCCGCTGCGTCTTTCATGCCCTTGGCAACGGTGAAGCGCAGGCCGGACTCCTGCAGGATTTTCTGGCCAAGTTCTACGTTGGTCCCTTCGAGGCGCACAACCACCGGCACCTTAATGTCGAGACTCTTGGCCGCGGCCACCACTCCGCTGGCGACGATGTCGCAGCGCATGATGCCACCGAAGATGTTGATAAGCACCGCGCGCACGTTGGGGTCCCCGAGGATGATTTCAAATCCGCGCCGGACCTGCTCTTCATTGGCGCCGCCGCCGACATCGAGAAAGTTTGCCGGCCGCCCGCCCGCGTACTGGATGATGTCCATGGTAGCCATGGCAAGACCTGCGCCATTCACCATGCAACCGACGTTGCCGTCGAGACGGATGTAATTCAGATTGTAATTCGAGGCTTTTACCTCCAGCGGGTCTTCCTCGTCCAGGTCGCGCAGTTCACGAATATCCTTGTGGCGGAACAGTGCGTTGTCGTCGAAATTCATCTTGGCGTCGAGCGCCAGCAGCCGACCGTCGCGCGTCAGAACAAAGGGATTGATTTCCGCAAGCGAAGCGTCGCTCGACTGGAAAGCGCGATAGAGCGACGTGAAGAACCGCGCTGCTTCGTTGACCAGCAGCGGATCGAGCCCCAATCCGAAGGCAATCTTGCGCGCCTGGAACGGCTGAAGGCCGACGGCGGGGTTGACGGTTTCCTTCAGGATCTTTTCCGGGTGCTCGGCGGCGACGACTTCAATTTCAACACCGCCCTCACTCGAGGCCATGAAGACCGGCGCAGCAGCCATTCGGTCAATCACAAGCCCCAGATAAAATTCGCGCGCGATGTCGAGTCCTTCTTCAATGAGCAACCGCCGCACGATGCGGCCTTCGGGGCCCGTCTGCGCTGTAACGAGCTTCTTTCCGAGAATCTCACCCGCAATCTTCTCAGCCTCCACTGCTGAGCGCGCCAGCTTGACACCGCCGGCCTTGCCTCTGCCGCCTGCGTGGATCTGCGCCTTTACAACGACGGTCCCGCCCATGCGCGCCGCGATGTCGCGCGCCTCTTCCGGCGTATAGGCGACTTCGCCTTTAGGGACTGAAACTCCGAAGCGGGAAAGGATCTGCTTTGCCTGATATTCGTGAATCTTCATAGATGGCTAATGTCGCAGCCCGAATTCCGCCGTGCTGCGATGCTGGAAATAAAGAAAGCCTGAGGACTCGTTACGTCAAACTGCCCCCGCGGAACGCCGTTCCATCGTACAATACATCCATGCGATGTCCGCAGAAGCTGCCAGTATAGGCAATGTGGGCGCAAAATGCAAACCAGCATTCCGGCGATTGGGAATCCGTCGGGACGGAATGCATTCGCTGTCGGGCAGCACAGACGGCTGTTCTGGTCAACATGCAAATTTCTGAAGCCATCGAAAAACTGAACCAAGGCCAAAGCCTCGAGCGGCAGGAAGCCCATGCGCTCATGGTGGAACTGCTTTCTGGGCACGCTCCCGACGAACAGATTGTAGCGCTGCTGGTGGCGCTGCGCGACAAGGGCGAAACCACGGCTGAAGTTGTGGGCTTTGCGGAGGTGATGCGGGCGCAGGCACGGGAAGTGCTTCGCGACGCCGGCGTGCGGGTTGAGGAATTTATCGATTCGAAGACGTTGCTTGACACCTGCGGGACGGGAGGTGATCGGAGCGGTACGGCGAACGTTTCAACTGCAACCGCGCTGGTGGCTGCAGCAGCCGGCGTTCCCGTTGCCAAGCACGGCAACCGCTCGATCTCAAGCCGGTGTGGCAGCGCCGATGTATTGGAAGCGCTGGGCGTGGCCATCGACCTGCCGCTCGAAAACATTCCCGCTTGCCTCGACCACGTGGGCTTGGTGTTTCTTTTTGCCCCCCAGCTTCACCGGGCCATGAAGCATGTGATGAACGCTCGCCGCAGCATTGCGAGCAAAACCATTTTCAATCTTCTGGGGCCGCTGACGAATCCTCTTGAAGCCTCTCATCAATTGGCGGGGGTTTACGACCAGGCACGGACGGAAATGCTGGCTGAAGCGTTGGGTGCGGTGGGAACGAAGAGGGCGTTTGTCGTGGCTGGTTCGGACGGACTCGATGAAATCACCGTTACAGGTTCCACAAAGATTTCAGAATTTCAATCCGGCCGGATCAACACACGCCATGTCAACCCGGAGGATTTCGGACTTTCGCGAGCGGAAGGCGGCTCGCTAACGGGCGGCGACCCGGAGGAGAATGCCCGGCTTTTGATCCAGGTGCTCGAAGGCGAACGGAACGCACTACGGGATTGCATTCTGGCGAATGCTTCCGCGGCGCTGGTGGCCGCCGGCAGGGCAAGTGGTCTTCAAGAAGGTGTTATGGTTGCTGCAGAGGCCGTTGATTCCGGCGAGGCGCGCAGGACGCTTCAGAAGCTGATTGAGTTCACGGACAGCCGACGGCGGTGATTCCCATGTCGAGGGTTCAGCACAGCGGAAGTCCTCTACTCCCTGCGGAAACCTCTGCATTGCCACACTGAGTAAAGCCTTCCTGTATTGTCGATGTCATGCCACGGACGTCCTGCGCCTCGTTTGGAATGGCATGCAAACAGCAGAGCTCACTCTGCCACGGGGTGCAGGTTGTCATCAAAGAATTTCAGCAGGCGTTTGACCAGATAGAGTCGTGCCGAATACGCAATGAAGCCGTGCTTTTCGCCCGGCTGAAGATAAAGCGCGTAAGATTTGCCGTCGCGGACCAGGGCCTCGATGAAATTGATCGTGTTCTGAAGATGCACGTTGTCATCGTCCACTCCGTGCATCAGCAGGAGGTTGGCACGCAGGTTTCCCGCTGCTTCAAGCGGCGATGCCTCCCGATATCCGTCAGGGTTTACCTCAGCCGTGCGCATATACCGCTCGGTATAAATGCTGTCGTAAAATTTCCAGTCGGTGACCGGCCCGCCCGCAGCGCCGCATTTGAAAACATCCGGTGCGTGCGTCAGCGTATAAAGCGTCATGTAGCCGCCGTAGGACCATCCCCAGATGCCCATCCGGCTTGAATCAACATAGGGAAGAGATTTGAGATAGTCCACACCGGCAAGCTGGTCACGAAGTTCCTGCCTCCCCAGGTGCTCGAAAATCGGGGTCTCGAAGGCGTGGCCGCGCCCCCATGAGCCGCGGTTATCCAGCGTCCAAAGTACGTAGCCGTTCTGGGCAAAAAGCTGGTCTTCAAGTGAGGTCACTCCCCATGCGTTCACGACCATCTGTACTTCCGGCCCGCCATAGACTTTCACAACCACTGGATACTTTTTGTGCGGGTCGAAGTTCGGAGGCTTCACCAGGCGGGCGTATAGCTCTGTCCCATCCGGTGCCTTGACGGTGACAAATTCCGTGCTTCCAAGTTCGTAATCATCCAGATGGTTGACCGGCTTGTCGATCATTGCAATCTCCTCACCGTCGGACCTGTAGAGCCGCGTGACAGGCGGGGTCTTGTAATCGGAAGATTTATCCACGTAATACCTGCCGTCGGGCGAAAGATAGAATACGTGAGTGCCGGCTGATTTGGAGATCCGTTCGAGGCTGGATCCGTCCAAACGGACGCGATAGATCTGCCTTTCGCGTGGATCGGCCTGCGTTGAAAGGAAATAAACCCATCCGGAATCGCCGCCCAACTGAAACATCGGGAGGTCGGAAAAGAGCGGCCGGTCGAGCATCCAATCTCCGCTGGTGAGCTTTTTGATCAGGTTGCCGTCCACGTTGTAGAGGTAAAGATGCATCCAGCCGTCTCGTTCGGAGAGCCACAGGAAGCGGCCGCCGTGGAGAAAATGCGGAGGATTCAGTGAATTGATCCAGTACTTGTCGCGTTCGACAACAAGCGCCCGGTCGGAACCCTTTTCGATGTTCCAGAGATGGGCGGTCTCTTCAGTCTGATCGCGGTTCAAAGTAAGGAACGAAACCGATTGTGAATCCGGCGTCCAGGCGAACCTGGGGCCAAAGTATTCGATGGAACTCGATTCCCACGATTTGCGCGTTTTGCCGTCAATCGAAACCACGTGAAAAGAGGCCTTGGGATTCGGGTCTCCTGATTGCGGAAATCGTTGCATTGACAGTTTGACATGCCGGGAGAGAAAGCTGATCAGCGGGTACTGCGGAACGGGAGTGTCATCCAGCCGGAGATAAGCAATCCACTTCCCGTCGGGCGACCAATCATACGATCGTCCGGTGGAACGGTCCGCCAGTTCTTCCTTGTAAACCCAGTCAAACTTCCCGTTGAGGACAAGATCAGTTCCATCGGTGGTGAGTTGCGTAACCTTTCCCGTATTGAGGTCCAGCGTGTATATATTGTTCTTCTTCACAAAAGCGATGTTGTTACCTGTGGGAGAGAATGTGGGTTCTTCTTCGCGCTCAGGATCGTTTGTCAGCCGCTTCATCTGGCTTGTTCGAACATCAAACAGCCAGAGATCGTTTCCGCCCTCGAAAAGAATCTCATCGCCGGCAGGAGACCACTGATAGGTGCTGAGATTGACGCTGCCAGGAATTTCGAGGCGGCGTGCCTGGCGTGTGCTCACGTCGTAAAGCCATACCGACGAGCCCGGGTCCTGGTCACGGATGTAACTGAACTGTTCATGCCCGGGCCGCCACATGATGCGGCTGATCGAGGGAGAGACAATCTGGCTTTCCTGCGTGACCAGGGCCGGCGTGAGCGGCTTTTTGACTGCTTGGACTGGAGTCGTAATCGCAGAAAGGATTGTAAGAAAAATGAAGGTGTTCACAAGTCGGTCGACGGATGATTTCAATCGTTGAGACACAACGATCCTCCCAGATGGCGCAATGGTCTGCGGAATTGTCATTGACTCAAAAGGCGGCAACCCGTCACGTCTGATGTTCTGGATGGGTGCAGCCCGGAAAACTCGTCAGGAAAGTCAGCCCCTTATATTCGAGAAAGTCGATCAACCCCACTTTGGACGTGAAAAAAGCCTCGAGTGTCATGCTTTTCAGGAGCTTGTAGAAAGGATACCCGGGATGTTCTGCCTGGGGATCATGCTCTGGGGTACTCATTTCTGTCAGCAACTCTTCCCGCTGCGGGCCGGTGAGATATGAAAAGGCGCTTCCGTATTTTTCTGCGCTCAATTTGTTCAGCAGGTGAAGCCCGTCAATCCACTGCGTCTGGAGCGAAGGTTCAAACTCCGCCGCTGAATAGACAACGAAATCGATGTAGTTGGCCACTTTGGCTTCTCTCGCCCCCGGCTTGTCGTCTGTCGGGATGATCATTTCCGTGAGCACCTCCACGGTGCGAAACTCGTCGGGCTTGAAGAACCGCAGCACGTATGGCGATTCAGTATCCGCCGGCGAAGGCTCAGGCCCATTTCCTTCTGAATCGTGCACACCTTGCATCTCCTCCAAAGGAGCCGCAAGCGCCGTGCTGCGCGGCAACCAGCTTTCGAGAAATTCAATTCCCGCAGCGCTGCTGCTGAGCAGGCCGAAATATTTCAGAGCATGCCGCCTTCCGATCAGTTTTCCACTCATATTGCCAACCTTCCGGCACTTAAAATTCCACGATGACAATCACACGTTTCCCCGACGGAATTCTTCAGCAAGGTGGTCGCAGGCCCGCCACGCCAATGCCATAATGGTGTGGGTAATCTGCTTTTCAGGATGCGTTACAAAGCAGGCGGCATCCGCGACGATGATATTTCTGACGTCATGGCAGCGGTTCCATTTGTCCAGGACCGAAGTTTTTGGATCATCGCCCATTCTCGCCCCTCCAGCTTCATGCGTCACACTGCCCAGGGGATACGGGGCCACTTTCTTGTACGGAAAGATCTCGGCTCCTGCCGCTTTCATAATCTCTTCCATCTGCGCGTACATTTCATCTCGGATCGCGAACGCGTGCGGATATTCGGCAAACGTGTGGAACCGCACCTGAGGTATGCCCAGCCGGTCGCGCAGACCGTCGGGATCAATTTCGACGTAGTTCCAATCGAATGCCAGGCCCTCACCATAACCACCGATAGAGAACGCCGCGGGATACAGTTCTTTGATCTTTTTCTTATACGCCGAGCCAAAACCGGGAAGTTCTGCGCCGGGTCCGGGTCCCATTCCGCAGCCTGTGTAGAAATCAAATCGCCAGCCCCGCAGGTACTTCTTCGTGTCTTTGTGCCCATAGTTGTAGCGCGGGATGTAAAGACAGGATTCGCCCGGCCCGTCGTCATTGGTTGAGGGGCGACCGGCGAGTTGCGGGAAGAAACCCTGGATATCGTTGAAGGCCACGTGCTCCATCAAATAACGGCCAAGCGTGCCACTGGAGTTTGCAAGCCCATTGGGGTATTCGCGATTGCGGGAATTGAAAAGGATGCGGATGGACTCCACCATCGAGGCAGCCAGAACAATCGCCTTGCCGTAGGCTTCGTACTCCTGCTTGTTCTCCGAATCGATATAGGTGACGCCGCGGGCCTTGCCGGTTTCGCGGTCCATCAGCACGGTGTGTACGGCGGCATTCGTTCTTAGAGTGAAATTCGGACGGCCTTCCAGATGAGGAAAAACGGAGTCAACACTGCCGTAGCGTGCCGCCACTTCACATCCCCAATTGCAGCCGCCGCAGTAGTGGCAGGCTGGACGTCCATGGTAGGGTCTGCTCAACACGGCCAGGGGCTTGGGCCGGACTTTGATGCCAAGTTTTTCCGCCCCTTTTTTGATCAGCCATTCACCGCAGCGAGGGTTGAAGGGCGGAAGGAGGTGCTGGCCGGCAGGCGTGTTATAGACGCCTTCGCTGTCACCCGCCACGCCAATGAACTGTTCGACCTTGTCGTAGTAAGGCGCCACATCGTCGTAGGTGATGGGCCAATCTTCGCCCCAGCCGTCTTGCAGGCTCTTTGCCTTAAAATCCAGCGGGCCGAACCGGTCGCAGCCGCGTCCCCAGCAGTTCGTGCGCCCACCGAGAACGCGCATGCGCGTCCACGTGAATTTTGCTCCCGGAGCGAGCGCGTACGGGTCTTCGTCAGGAATAGTATAAAGGTGATCGGTCCACTCCTTGATTTTCCATTCCATGCCCTGCGGAAGCTTGCCGTATTCTCCAGGCTTCCCATTTCCGCGGTAGGTCCATCCGTAAGGGAAGGTGTGTGTATGAAAATCTTTGGCGGATTCAATTCTGCGTCCGGCCTCGAGACACAAAACCTTCAGTCCTTGCGTTGCCAGCACATGGCAGGCGATTCCCCCGGCCGCACCGGAACCCACGACGATCACGTCATAAACAGGCTGCGAACCCATCGATTCCTCCCAGGATACAGGGGAGGCCAAACCGCCCGATTCCGGGCAATTGCGGCAGAATTCCCCCGGCACGAAACGTCCACATTACCGCTTTTGGATGGGGTTGTAAACTTTTCCGAAGATGCGTCTTTCGAAGCGGGCGGGCGCCGGCGATCGAATCGCGAACCACTGTGGTACAGAAGCAACTGATGAATCAACCCTACAGCTTCAGAAAATTCGCCAAGAGTTGTTTGCCGGCGTCCGTCAGAACGGATTCAGGATGGAACTGCACGCCTTCCACCTTCATGCTCTTATGGCGAAGGCCCATGATGAGGCCGTCGGGCGACGTGGCGGACACAGCCAGGCATTCCGGCAGGCTCTCACGCTCAACAATGAGCGAATGGTAGCGCGTGGCCGGGAAAGGATTGGGCAGCCCCCGAAAAACCGTCTTGCCGTCATGAGAGATCAGGCTGGTCTTGCCATGCATGATCTCGGGCGCACGAATCACTTTGCCACCGAACGCCTGCCCGATAGCCTGGTGCCCGAGGCATACTCCCAAAATGGGAACACGGCCGGAAAAATGGAGGATAACATCCAGGCAAACGCCGGCCTCGGAAGGCGTCTTAGGGCCGGGAGAGATCACGATGCGCTCCGGCGCCATCCGCTCAATCTCGTCAACGGTCACCTGATCATTGCGGCGCACTTCCAGTTGCGCACCCAGTTCGCCGAGATACTGGACGAGGTTGTACGTGAACGAATCGTAGTTATCGATGACTAATATCATCAGCTTGCCGTAACTCTCCGGACGATTCATTATACGCTGTCACATTGAGGAGCATCAGCCCAACGACCCAATCGCACCTTCGGAACGTCTGATACAATCGCATCAGGTTCGCGCGGATCCAGACAGATGGGGACCGCTCCGCATGATTCATTATTGTCGCAGATTGTGTGAATTCGATGCGGCCTGAAGGAATTATATATGCCCATGGAAATCTGCCCTGTCACGATGGAAGGCAGCATTGTGCGCCTCGAGCCTCTCAGTCTTTCGCACCGCGCGCAATTGTGTGAAGGCGGGCTCGATTCTGAATTGTGGCGCTGGACCCCGACCAACGTGCGGACCCCTGAGGATATGCACGCGTTTATCGAGAAAGCCCTTGAAGAGCAGGCGAAAGGGACCTCTCTGCCTTTCGCCACGATTGATCGCACCAGCGGCAAGGCCATCGGCAGCACCCGATACCTGAACATCGATGTTGCAAACCTGCGGGTGGAAATCGGCGCCACCTGGCTGACAAAGAAGTGGCAGCGGACCGGGGCCAATACCGAAGCCAAATATCTGATGCTGCGCCACGCTTTTGAAGAATTCGGATGCATTCGAGTGGAATTCAAAACGGATTCGCTGAACCAGCCGTCACGCCAGGCGATCCTGCGGCTTGGGGCTAAAGAAGAAGGAACGCTGCGCAATCACATGCTGACCTGGACGGGCCGCATCCGCCATACTGTTTATTACAGCATCATTGATTCCGAATGGCCGGAAGTAAAGAAACAGCTGGAAGAAAGGCTGGCCCGCGGGGCCCTGAAGCAGTAGTGGCTTCCTTCAACGCGCGCGACCCACTGGAATCCTCAAGTAATCAAGTAATCCACCGCGAGCAAGCCCGCGGATTCTCACACGGTTTTCAGCCACTCATGAAAGACTTCTGCTCTTTCCTGCTCCGGCCGCACGATGAATCGAAGCCGCCCACTGGCGTTGAACTGTTTAAACGCTTCGACGGGGTAATTGTAAAGAGACCGGACGTCTGACTCGGCAAGCGTCTCGCCTTGCGAGTTGGTAGCGTTAAGGACCCAGCACGTTCGCGGAGCCAGCAACCCCACCAGGTCGGGTATGTCGAAATGCTTTAAGACACCGAAAATGAACCAGGAGAGATCCAGCGAATAGGCTTCCGATTCAACGATTGATCGGTATGTGGCAACGGAATTGTCCAAGAGTATGGAGTGCAGGCGGTCATCCATTACCCCGGAAAGCAGAACCGCCAGCGCGGCGCCCTTTTCCCCAAGCCCAAGAATGCGGTTCTGGTCAACTTCGCGCCTGGTTTCGAGATAGTCGAGACAGCGAATGAAGTCCGATACGCGCTGCCCCAGGACGGGCCTGCCCAGACAGAAGCTCGCCCAGGCGTACCGCTCGCGCAGCGGCACATCGTTGTAGAAAACCGGTCCGGCAGACGGTGAGCGTGGTGTGGAAACACCCAGTCCGCGCAGGTCAATCGCGCAAACGGCCACCCCCTTTCGGACCAGACCGCTGATCTCCGAAGTTTCGTAGAGAATGTGGTTTTTGTTTCCCTCGCTAACGTAAATGACGGTGGGGAATGACTCGCCTTTTGCAGGCCTCAGGAACCAGCCCGTGACCCTCACCAGCGGTTCGGAATAAAACGTGAAACCATCGACGGTGATGCCATCCTTCCATACATTTGATGAAATGATTTGCGGGTTCAGGGGTGTACGCTGCCCTGGCAGGCCAAGAAGTTCCCTGAGCGTTGTTTGCGCGCGGTTGCGCGCAGCTTCAAGATCTTTTCGTGTGATGATCGCCGGCCTCGGCGGCGTGCTTTTACGCAGGTGATCTGTGTTTAGCTGGACGACCGAGCGTCCGCCAAGCGAAGTTAACACTTGGCCCGTGCTTGTGCAGTTCAACGTGCCGGGCGCCGACTCTTCAAATTCATCTTCGCCGTCGCCCCATTCTTCCTTCCCAATCCATCGGTTGAACCATCTATAAACTTCGCGGCGATTGAAGAAATCAAATGCGTGCGGCAACGGCGACCCGAAAATCTTGACCTTGTCGGCTGCGTTCATCATCTTGTAGGCGGCGTGGACCTCGTTGTAAATCTCCCTCGTCCCTTCAACGTAGGTCGGAGAATATGTAAAGCCGGAGTCGATAGTGGAATAAAGGATCAGCATCGGCTTGGGTGCAAAGGCCAGGTAGAGATCGCCGCGATCGATGCCTTCCAGAAGGCTGCCGGCCACGTTCTGCTCGGAATCATCAACGGCACCCGGCGGTTCATACGATGGGCCCGCGACATTTTCAGACTGGCCGTCGGAAGCCGCTGCCACCTTGATGCGCGGGTCAAGAGCGGCCAGATACATCGTCATCGTCCCTCCGCCGGACTGCCCCGTGCAGCCGATGCGCTCGGGATCAATCTCCGGGCGAGAGAGGAGATAATCGACAGCCCGCATGCCGTCCCAGACGCGGTATTGCGCGAACTGCGAACCGAACAGCAGCATCGGCCGGCCAGCCTGGTCGTGCTCTTCCGTGGGCCCGTAAAGCCCCCTGCCTGTGCGCGGGTCGAGAAATTGCAGCCGCTCGCCTTGCCCGAATGGATCAAATGGCAGAACCATATAGCCCTTCCGGGCAAGCGACTGGCAGACGTACTGGTAGTAATAGAAGGCCTTCCCATTGTCCGAGTGGCCGAGCGGTACAATCACACCGGGATGGGGCGGCTTCGTTTTCTTGGGGATGTATAGATTGGCCGTGACAAAGACCCTGGGCTGGCTTTCAAAAATGATTTTCTCAATGCGATAGTCGCCGCGGTCAATGGTTCCAACGATTTGCGGATTGAGAGGGGTTTTTTCAAACTTGCCACCCAGGAGTTTCCAGACGGTTGCGCGGACTTTTTCAATTCTAGCGCGGACGTCGGCCTCGCTCCGCATGGCGCGCAATTCGGCCAGGCGGCGGGCGCGAGCTTCGTTCATCTGCGCGGTCATGTAGCGCGGCCAGTCGTTCCAGTAATCGAGCGCCGTGTCCTCTTTTGGCTGTGCTCTTCCGGCCGCAGAAGGCAACGCGGCGGCCTGATGATTGCCGCCCACCATGGATATCGCCAATCCGAACAGATTTGTCTTGATGAACTTTCGACGCGAGGGCATACAACAACCTCCAATCCGCACAGGTCTTCAGGTTGAACTGCCGGAAAGTCTCTGCCTGAACCCCGGCCTTGTCAATGGGATTGCTGGCAAGCTTCGGGAGAACGGTTCATTAGAAGGAAGTCAGAAAGCGGGCTTTATAGCCCTTCTTCGGCCATGGCGAAGGCGCGCAGCATGGCGCGAGCCTTGTTCATGGATTCCTCAAATTCCAGCGCAGGGACGGAATCGGCCACGATGCCGGCGCCGGCCTGCAGGTAGGCATTGCCATCCTTGATGAGCACGGTGCGGATGACGATGCAGGAATTCAGATTGCCGGAAAAGTCGGCGTAGAGAACGGCCCCGCCGTAAAGGCCGCGGCGCGTGGGTTCGAGTTCGTCGATGATTTCCATGGCGCGCACTTTCGGCGCTCCGGTGAGGGTCCCAGCGGGGAAGCAGGCGGCCAGCGCGGCGTAGCTGTCGGCGTCCGGCCGGAGCTTCCCTTTGATCAACGAGACCAGATGCATCACGTGCGAGTAGCGCTCGACAAACATCACCTGTTCCGGGCGCACGGAGGAAAATTCCGACACGCGGCCGACGTCATTGCGGCCCAGATCGACCAGCATGATGTGCTCGGCGCGCTCCTTTTCATCGGAGAGCAGGTCCTGCTCGAGTCTCTTGTCTTCTTCTTCCGTCTTGCCGCGCGGGCGCGTGCCGGCAATGGGGCGATATTCCACGTCCCTTCCCGCTACCTTGACCAGCATTTCAGGCGACGATCCCAGCACCGTGGCCTCACCCAGTTGCAGGTAATACATATAGGGTGACGGATTGACGACGCGCAGCGCGCGATAGACCTGGAAGGGCGGCACGCGCACTGGGACCGTGAGGCGCTGCGACAGCACAACCTGGAAAACGTCGCCGGCGCGAATATACTCCTTGCCGCGCTCGACGATTTCTTCATACTGCTTCCTCGTCATGTTGGGCCGGACGCGGAGCGGTCCGCGCGGAGGCCGGATGTTCGGGAGGCGCAGTGGCTGCTGGAGCTTGCGTTCAAGCCGGTCAAGCTCGCGAACGGCCTGCTCATATTTTTCGCGAAGATTTCCGGGCCCTTCTTCCGTCAGCACGTTCGAGATCAAAAACAGGCGGTGGCGAACATGGTCAAAGGCGACGAGCGTCCGGAAATACATAAAGACCGCGTCATCCGCGTCAACATCGGGTTCGACACGAGCCGGCAGGCGCTCGATCTGGCGCACGGTTTCATAAGAGAGATATCCCACAGCGCCGGCACTGAAGGGCGGAAGACCCGGAAGTTTAACCGAACTGTATTTCGACCCGACGCGCCTGAGGAACTCGAAGATGTTGCCCGACTCCTCGATCCTTTCGCGTCCGCGAACCAGAGTGATCTGATTTCCCCGGCACGTGACGATCTGGAAGGGATCAACGCCAAAATAGGTATAGCGGCCCACGCGCTCGCCGCCTTCCACGCTTTCGAGGAGAAAGCAGTGATGCGAGTTTTCGCGGCCGCTGGGCCTGGGACCTCTGAACGCCTGAGGCGCGAGTTTGAGGAAAGCGGAGACGGGACTCAGCAAGTCGGCTACCACAGTGCGATATACAGGCACCACCGTTCCCTGGCGTGCCAGGCGACGAAATTCTGTATAGTTAGGGATCGTTGTGTTCATTGCGAATTCATTTCTTTTCTTAAGGGCGCTGCTCTCCAGATGGGAGTGAACGGCGGGCTCATCGATCAGGCTGGCCCTGGGTTATTTTCTCTCCTGATTTTCCGTGCGTGATGGCGTTGGTTGCGTTGATTTGGCCTGCCAGGATTGTTCCGCGAGCACTTCGCGAATCAGGGCCTTCAATTCGTTGCGGTCCTGCTCGGAGCGGATGGCAAACGGCTTGCTCGCCTCTCCCCAGTAGATGCTTCGGTGCGGGAACGGCATTTCAATTCCGAGTTCATCGAATCTCTTCTTGATGCGGCGATTCATTTCCCGCCCCACCGTCCATTGCTGGACGGGAAGGGTTTTGAAGCGGGCCTTTATGATTACTGCGGAGTCGCCGAACTTATCCACACCAAGGATTTCCAGCGGGGCCAGGATGAGAGGCTTGTACTTTTCGTCCTGCATCATTTCTTCCCCGAGTTCCCTGAGGACCTCGACAACGCGGTCGGTGTCCTCTTTGTAGGCGACGCCGACATCGAATACATAATACGAAAATTCGTGGGTCATGTTAGACAGGGTGTTGATTGCCCCATTGGGAAATATATGGACCGTTCCATCCAACCCGCGAAGTACGATCGTGCGCAGATTGATCTGCTCGACCAGGCCGCCCGTTCCGTTAATAATGGCTACGTCATTGATCCGCACCTGATTTTCAAGCAGGATGAACATGCCGGCAACGAGGTCCCGTACAAGGTTTTGTGCACCAAAGCCCACTGCCAGACCGACGACGCCGGCACCTGCGAGGATGGGTCCGATGTCGAACCCTGCCTCCTTCAGCACCATGACGCCTGCCAGAAGCCAGATTCCAATTTCGACCGTTTTCCGAAGAATTCCGCTCAGCGTGGTCGCGCGCTTTTCCATTTCGATGTCGGCCTTGCCTCGCCGTTTCATCGTTTCGATGATGTGGGTCCTGACAGTGCGGATGGACTTTTTTGCGATCTTGGCTGCCACGTAGGCGGCGACGAGGATTGTAAGGATGCGGATGAAATGGTCTAGGATGACGTCCAGATGGATAAACGTCGGCAGCGAAAAGACTGATACGAACGACATGCCTCCATCCTTTCAATGGATTTATTTGGCTGCCCCTTCAGGAGGACGCTTGCGTGAGAATGCTGGCCTCTCGACTGAAGGCTTCCCCTCAAATTAAAGCCTTGGACGGGCCCATGTCAAATGCCCGGTGTCTGCGTGTTTGCTGCAAGAAGGGTATTCCTGGAAACGATTCGCAGAGTATTTTCAGCCATTCTCGAAAAATTTCACACAGTAAGTTTCCATCCGGTATAATCTAACGCCCAGCATGGGTGATTATTATGCCATGAGCGAGCGTGCGGTTTCGGCTTTAGCATGGCCGCCGCACCAGGCTTGTGCACCTTGCAGAATTCAGCTTGTTCGCATTCTCAGGGAAGGCAACCTGACAGAGAAATTCCGAAGGCAGCCAGACATTCAACATCGAGGCCCAAATGCAAACCTCAACGTTCCTTAAAATTCAGCCGGCAACGTATAACCGCTTTCTGAAATTTGTAGCCGGCCTGGGCGGACTCCTCTACGGCATCGACGTGGGCATTATCGCAGGGGCCTTGCCTTACCTGGAGGCCACGTCCGGTCTCAACGCCGGGCAGATATCTTTCGTTGTTGCCGCAGTTCTTCTGGGCACGGTCATTTCAACGCTGTTCGCCGGCTTGCTCGCCGATCGTATGGGTCGGAAACGGTTGATGGTCCTGAGCGGCCTGCTGTTTGCCATCAGCATTCCGATCATTGCTCTCGCGCACGGTTATGAGCCGCTCATCCTGGGGCGTTTATGCCAGGGCATCAGCGCCGGCCTGATTGGAGTGGTCGTGCCGCTCTATCTCGCCGAGTGCCTTTCGCCCGAAGATCGCGGTCAGGGAACGGCCATGTTTCAATGGCTGCTGACCATCGGCATCGTAGCGGCGGCCGGAGTGGGCATGTATTTCAGTCTGCGCGTGGATGAAGTGGCCAAGCTGGGCAATGCGCAGTTGCTTTTTGCTTACAAGGACCATGCCTGGCGCAGCATTTTCTGGGTTTCGCTGCCGCCAGGGCTGCTTTTCGTGCTGGGCGGCTTGGTTGTGGCCGAATCGCCGCGATGGCTGTTCCGGCGGGGGCAGAAGCAGCTTGCGCTGGATGCTCTGCTGCGCTCGCGGTCTCCGGAACAGGCGCGCCTGGAACTCGAGGAAATGGAAAGCACGCAGGCGGAGGAGCGTGCAAAGGCTGCTGGAAGGCGCGTGGCCGAAAGCCTGCTGCAGCGGAAGTACGTGATTCCGTTTATCATTGCCTGCGTGATTCTGGCGCTGAACCAGACCACGGGAATCAATTCAATCATCGGGTACAACACATCAATTCTGATCCAGAGCGGCTTGTCCGACGTCCACGCCCACTGGGGTTACATTCTGTTTACCGTGGTACAGGCGCTGGCGACCGTCGTCGGCATGCTGCTGGTTGACCGGAAAGGCCGCAAATTCCTGCTCTCACTCGGGACCGCGGGAATTGTAGCATCGCTGCTGATGACGGCGTTTCTCTTCCATCGGAATGAACGTTATCGCGTGGACGCTCGCGATGCCGTGCAGGCTATGGTAGGTGATCAGGCGGGTTTGAAGCTCAATTTCACTCCGGAGCTTGAACGCCAATGGCTGACGGCAGCGGGGCATCCCGCCATGGCTGAAGAGCCTGCCACGTTGACGATTATCTATTCTTACGGAGACTTCAGCGCGGTGACGCCGGCGGCGCTCTCCAATCATCCTTTGGCGTCGCCGGTAGAACTCAGCCGGTCAAACTGCGTTCCAGCCAACAAAGTGCTGGCGTTCTTCTCCAATCCCTTTGGCGATCTTGACGCGGCCCGCACGGCCCCGCTGCGCATCCAGCATGCGCTGATCACGCCGTTGCCAAGCTCGAAAAACGGCTGGCTGGTAGCCCTCAGCCTTTTCCTGTTTGTCGCGTTCTATGCCATGGGCCCCGGCATTTGCGTCTGGCTGGCGTTGTCGGAGTTGATGCCGACGCGGATTCGCTCAAACGGCATGAGCATCGCACTCGTAATTAACGAAGCCGTTGCCACCTTTCTAGCCGCGATCTTCCTGCCGACGGTGGGGCAATACGGCTACACCACAATGTTCCTGCTTTTTGCGGGCTTTACCGTTTTTTATTTCATCACGGTGGCCTTTTTCCTGCCAGAGACGAAGGGGAAAACACTGGAAGAGATCGAGGCGTATTTCTCCAGGGCCGAGGTCAAGGCCTAAAAACGCGAGGACCCGCGCCTCACGCCGCGGGTCCTCGCTTCTTATACTCACCACTCACGGGTTGCTGCTAATAGTTAACGCCGATGCGGCTCGCCACGGCCGGAGTTGCGAGCCGGAGCTGAATAAGATCCACCGCGTGAGCTTCCACCGGAGCGTCCATGGAAGCTGGGTGCAGGTTCGCCTCGATATACACGATACGATGGATAACGGGGCTCGCTCATGATCGGTTTGTTGAGTTGGAGGGGCGGACGGGAATAGACACGCGGCTCACTCGAACCGAAGCCCGGTCCCCGGCCTTCGAAGCGCGGTTGGGAATAGACTTGCGTGCGTTCGCCTCCGCTGTAGAAGCTACCGCCTCCGCGCTGCGGCGCGGGCTCTGGCCGGAAGCGGGTCCATCCGCCTCGACCTTCATTGTAAGGTTGTGGCGCTCCGCCGGGACTTTCGAAGCTGCGGCGCTCGCTTCGCGGTGCAGCCTGCGGTGCGGGCTGAGGCGTGAATCGGCGGAAACCACCGTTATTCTGCTGCCCTCGAAATGATGGATCAGCGCCCGCGCCGAAGGGCTGCCAATTCCGGCTCGGCGGCGAGTTCTGCCTGATGACGGGAGCCGGGGTCTGCCGGATACCGTGGTCGCGTGGCTGGCCCGCCGGCGTTCCAGTCCCAAACCGCCGCCAGTTGGGCTGGTTTGGCTGGACACCACGTTGAAAGCCGGGGTTTCCGTTGGGACGTCCCTGAGGAGTTTCGCGGACCACTGGAGCTTGTCCTTGCCGCACGGCATTGCCCCGCGATTGAGTTACTGGAGAGCCGGTTCCGAATCGCCGCCAATTCGGTTGGTTCGCCTGAGCGTTGCGTTCGAGTGCAGAATTCCCATTCGAACGCCCATTGGGAGTTTCTCTGACCACTGGAGCGGGGGTTTGGCGGGTCGAATTGTTTCTCATCTCGACGCCTGCCGGCCTCGAAGCCTGGAATCCACGATTCACAGCGAGACTTTCCACGGTGCGGCGCATTTCAATCGCTCTGGAATTGCGATTCTCAACCATCTGGCGAATCGAAGCCGCCTGAGTATTAAATGAGTGGTAGATTGCGGGTACTGCCGTCGGCCGGCGTGAGAAGAAACGGATGTTGTTGGCGTTGCTTCGTGCCACAGCAGGCACTATCGCCGGACGATTGGTCGTTCGCAAGCTGTCGCGCGTGGGAACTACCGGCAACGTGCCCCGCACAAATTCCGCCTGGCGCAGTGTTGCCGCATCCACCGGACGAAAATTGCGCGGGACCGCCTCGCGTCCAAAGCGGTCTGCCGGCATCGTGACAATGGCCCGGCGGACATGGAAATCGGTTGCCAGAACCGCGAGGTTTGATCCGCTGTAGCCGCGCCCATGATCGAAGCCGCCCCGCCCATAGTAATTGTTGATGTTTACGACAGTGAAGGAGCGGCCCGGTCCCCACCATGGATGGAATTCGTCGCGCGGGCCGAGCGGGCACCAGCCAATTGTTCTATAGCCGTACCCGAAGCCGAACGAAAAGTGGTAATAGCCATAATCGAAACCGATGAATGACACGTAAGCGGGCGCCCAGAGCGGCCTGTAGAAGGCCGTCACATAGCCGGGCCACCAGCACCAACTACCTGCGTAAAAGAACCAGCGGCCATAGTGGAAGGGCGCCCATCCCCACGGATAATATGAAACCCAGGTCCAGCCGTAAAAGGGCTCCCACACCCATCGGCCATAGCTGTACGGCACCCAGCCGGCGGACACGTAAGGCACCCAGCACCAGTCGTAATTCGGGACATAGACCCAGTGGCCGTAGGCGTCCAAATCCTGTGCACCCGTGTAATAGCGATTGACGTGCGCGTAGTTTTGGGCCTTGTTGATGATATTGTTGCGCTCGCGGTTCCAGTAGTCCCAATCGTCCAGCGGGCGCGCATCCACGATTTGGTACTGAGGATTCTGTTCGCCTTCGACAGTGATCTGCTGGCCTGCGCTGATAGTGGTTGATCCCTGCGGAGTGGAAATCTGCGCCTGTCCATCGCGCGCCGTTACGAGCGTGAGGCTGTTCGAATTGACGTCAATGCGGTAGGTTCCTTCGCGCAAGGGCTGAACGGCCACGTTTGGGGTATCCACCTCGGAACTCGCCTGGCTGCCGCTGAACACGGCGAAATCCACCGTGCCTCGCGCCACCTGGAGCTGAATACGCGAATCGCTCAGATCGGCTATTTTGACTTCAGAGTTCCCGGCAAGACGCACCACGTTGGAATAGTCGAGTTGAACTTCAGCACGTGAACCAGCGCCCGTGGCAATCGTATCGCCGGGAACCAGGGGAGTATTCACGGTCACCGCAATCCACTCGTTTGAGTCTCCGCGTTCCATTGAAACATCGCCCTTGATCAAGCTGACGCGTGCAACTCCCGGTGAAGTCTCCACTTGTGCAAAGAGTGGAAGACCGGCCAGCGCCATCGCAGCGATGACAAGGGCTGCCAGCAACTTGATCTTTTGTGTTTTCATGGGCCACCTCCTGGCTCGGTCGTCCCCGTTATCCAACTAATTCCACTTTGGTCAGAGGCAAGACTGTTGCCAAACTACACAACGGCGTCCATGCAACTTGCACATCCCAAATGGGTTGCGATCTTGCGACTTTTTCGGATCCGCGGGGGTGCAGGAGCTTGGCCGATATCAGCCAGTATTGGTGGATTTCAGCCACCATCCCAAAGATCTAACCGTTTTGAGCAGGCGAGGAGCTTAAATGGAGGCCAAAGCCGAAAGCCCGGCGAGCGCTTTGCAGTCTTCACAGCCGGGGATTCCTGCCGGCGGAGTTGACAATTGCAGAATCGATTTGGCGGATTGCAACAGTTGCGGGACAAGTTCGGGCTTGATCTCGACAGGAAGAATTCGGGCCGTGAAGGCCATTCGGAATCCCTCCGATGTCAGGGCGGACCCGTCCGCGAAGCACGCTTTATCCGCGACGGGCTCGGTGTAAACGAGCGCTAATTTCGAAACCGGTTTGAGTCCAAGGCGCTCGCCGATGAATGCGTAAGAGTTCAACTGGGCCTCATACATCGGGAACAACCCATCCTGATATTCGGTGAACCTTGCGGTCTTGTAGTCGATGATGGCGTAGGAGTCATCATTCATGATGAAGATTCCGTCCGGGGTTCCTCGCAGCAGGATGGACGTTGCGCCGTCAGTCACGCCGAACTTCGAATAATGCGGCGGGTTCCTGTACGCTTTGATTTGTCCCAGCGGCCGCAGCCATTCCGGCGGCCTTCCATACCGGTCAAACCATCCGTGAACGATATTCTTACTGTAGCTGTCGATTACGCTGAAGATGCCGGGAAAAATCTGGAAGGGCAGCCTCTCGGCCTTCGCCGAAATCCAGAAGCAGCGCGGGCAGAAGTCAGGCATGGCAAGCTGGCCGAGAGTTTTTGCTGAGATTACAATCTGTTCGGTGGTCCCCGACTTCCTATCCTTCACTGTCATCCTTGACACCCAGTTTTGAAAGGCGATACCGGAGCGCGTTGCGTGTCAGGCCAAGCAGGCGTGCTGCCTGGCTCTTATTGCCTCCAGCGCGCTGCAAGGCTTCCTTGACCAGCCTGTCTTCAAGTTGTTCGAGCGTCATGCCTTGAGGAAGGAGCGACAAAAGAGAACCATCCGCAGTTGCCGTGGAGAGGTCAACGCGATCGCTGCCGGGCGAGGCAATGTCCAGGCGGATATCGCCGACATCGATTTTCGGTCCGGTGGACATTACGACGGCGCGCTCGATGATGTTTTCCAGTTCGCGGACATTTCCCGGCCAGTGAAAATCAACAAGCACCTTCATGGCGGCCGCCGTAATGCCCTCGATTTGTTTCCCGGAGCTTTCCGCAAAGCGGGCGATGAAATGGTCCACGAGGTATGGGATGTCTTCCTTGTGCTCTCGAAGCGGAGGGATCGAGATAGGCACAACGTTCAGCCGGTAATAGAGATCTTCGCGGAACGTTCCCTGCTCGAGGGCCGCGCGGAGGTCTTGGTTGGTGGCGGCCACCACTCGTACATCCACTTTAATGGTCTTTGTGCCGCCCAGCCTTTCGAACTCACGTTCCTGCAAAACGCGCAACAGCTTGGCCTGCAGCGCGCCCGGCATATCGCCGATTTCATCAAGGAAAATCGTCCCTTTGTCGGCAAGTTCGAATTTGCCGGGCTTCGCGGTGCTGGCGCCGGTGAAGGCGCCCTTCTCGTAACCGAAAAGCTCGCTTTCGAGAAGGTTTTCCGGAATCGCCGTACAATTGATCTTGATAAACGGCCCGTTCACGCGGCGCGAGTGCTGGTGGATCGCGCGGGCGATCATGTCCTTGCCGACGCCGCTTTCACCGCCCAACAACACGGTGGCGTTGGTTGGCGCAACCTGCATGACCGTTGCCAGCACCTCCTGCATCGCCGGGCTTTTCGCGACGATGTTATGGAACTCGTAGCGATGCCCCAGCGCCTCCCGCAATTGCCGGTTTTCTTCATGCAGGCGCTTGACTTCAAGCTCCTTGCGGATGATCAGCTTGATTTCTTCGATAGAAAACGGTTTCAGCACGTAGTCGCTGGCGCCTTCTTTCATGGCTTCGACGGCGCTCTCGACCGTGCCATAGGCGGTCATCATCACGACGGGAATTGCTGCGTTGGTGCGCTTCACAGCCTGGAGAAATTCCAGCCCGTTCATGCCAGGCAGCTTGACATCGCTCAGAACCAGGTCAATCTTTTCGTTGGACACCACTTTCAGTCCCGCTTCGGCTGTGCTCGCAGTGCGCGTTGTGTAGCCGGCATCGGCGAGATTCAGCTCCAGCAGGCGGAGCATCTTCGGTTCGTCTTCAACAATCAGGATCGTTGCCATTTGGAATTATCAGGTTTGTCTGTCTGTCCCGGCGAATAGTCATTCCGCGGGGAAAAATACGCGGAAACATGCGCCTCTTCCGCCATTGGGATCGACGCGGATCCATCCGCCGTGATCGTCCACGATTTTTGAAACAATTGAAAGCCCAAGGCCCACGCCCCCATTCTTGGTTGTGAAAAAGGGATTGAAAATCTGTTCACGCAATTCCGGAGGCACGCCCGGTCCTGTATCTGCGAATGCGATCTCAACCCCGTTCCGGCCGTCACTGTACTCCCTTGTAACGGAGACTTGCAACTTTCCGCCATTGGCTTCCATCGCTTCGTAGGCGTTGAAAATGATGTTCTTAAAAACCTGTTCGGCAAGTTCCGCATCCACCGGAATGGACGGTACATCGTCCGAGTAGTTGCGCTGCACCTCGATACGAGAGTCCGGCCAGTGCTCCTGGGCCGCCTTGATCGCAGTTTCAACGATCTGTATAACGTTCTCCGGCCGCTTCTTCACCTCCAAAGGCCTGGCGAAGCTGAGAAAACGGCTCACGAGCGAATTCAGCCGGTTGACTTCACTGGAAATGTAACCGGCAAGCTCCCTGGCGACCGGGTCGTCGCTTGGAACCTTGCGTCCCAGCGTCTCCGCCGAGCCTTTGATAACGCCCAGGGGATTGCGAATCTCGTGGGCCAATCCGGCGGTCAACTGACCAAGCGCTGCGAGGCGTTCGGACCGTCGCGCATCGGCCTGCGCCTGCTCGAGCCGGCGGTTGGTCTCCGTCAACTGCTCGGCCACTTGCCGGTAGCGCTCCGCTTGCTCACGGCTTTCTACAACGAAGCGGTTCACCAGCATGCCGGCAAGGAAGAAAAACAGGTTGCGGATGGCGAGTTCTTTGGCGGAACTTGCCGTGAAGCGATACACCTGAAGGGCTGGGATTAGAAAGGAGCAATAGGCGGCCGACGAAAGTGCTGTCCACGCCAGGGTTCCCCACGGGCCTGAGTACATGGCTGCGGTCACCACAGGAATGTAGTAAATCAGATAGTAGCTCGAGTTGATTCCGCCCGTATGGGCCATCAGCAGCGAGGCAAGAGCAATCTTGATGAGAATGCTGTACGCCTCGCCTCGCGGGCCGGCCACGGCGATAAAGCTGCGCTCGAAAACCTGGAAGAACCCGATGGAAAGTAAAACAAGCTGGGCGTGAATCTCGTCGATCGGGTAGAGTACAGCCAGGCTGGCGAGAAACACCAGCAGCAACACGTCCATCCAGGCAAATTTGATCCGGCGTTCTTCGGCCATCGCGCAAGCTCTGCCGGAACCAATTTAGCACGGTTAATGCAACGTTCGCCAAGGCCCGAACGCACTCGATGCTGCACTTCCATCTTGAGACGATGATGTTCGGTTCGTTAGTGCGAAGATAAATTCCTTTCGGGCCTGATTACCGTTGACGATACGCTCGGTTGCGCTGTGGAAGGGTTCATAGAAAACAGCGAGGGGCTATTATTTAAAAGCCGACTCACGAATAGCTTGACAGGTATTAACACGATGTGACATATTCTCCGGCAATAGCAGGGAGGGGGGCACGGGAATCTTACCTTCCAATACCCCCGTGTGTGGCTCTAACACGGTTCCCGGCCCCCGCATTCTGACCGACATTCACTCCCGCATTCCGACAAACGTTGATTGACACAGGCCAGACCAGACTCGTGCATTTCCACGAGTCCAGCAAAGTGGTTGAAATTTCGGCACCGTTTTTGAGAGAAATCCTTGCCACCAGCCACACCGGAAAATTTGCGTATTTACGTTTGTTTTACTGCGGTTTTGAAGGAGGCGCTGCCCTCTAACGTCCGTATTATCTATACATTATGAGTGTCAAGACGCACGTGGTACCAGAGTACTAGTACCTCCGTACCTTGACAGCCATTAACTAAATAGGTAAAACGGAGTCGTCAGGATGAATGAGGGGCAGGGAATCGAACCTCCATAAATCCTCTGGTGAAACCTCAGTGTTCCCGCCCTTTACCCGCAGACAACTATTCGATTTTTTGCCCCTCATCATTATCCACCTGACACCCGCAACGCAGAAACCCATAATCCCAGCCAGTCGATAAAACGTGCTCATCCTTCTTGCAATGAAGCGCCGAAGTAACCTCGGCATCTACCCGCCTGAAGGTCGGTGCTTCATGGATCGATATTTCTGGCGCATTACAATGAATAACACAGCTGTCGAAGTGACCGGGTCGTTCTCGAAAGCTTGCCCCACGGGTCAATAGAAGCGCCTAGGAGCGTGTCGGAGATAGATGAGGCTTCAGGTTGGGGAAGGCACAGGATTGTTTCCGAGTTTTCCCAAGGGTGGGAGAGATTGTTGTTGACGGTGCAGTAAGGATCAGTAGGATAGCGGCATGG
>Ga0207433_10000185_pt1 | contig 149273 bp, 117 predicted proteins | sample YelNatPaOPGAMG01_FD_187559 | JGI IMG/M metagenome (GOLD analysis project Ga0207433, IMG submission 187559) | Hot spring thermophilic microbial communities from Obsidian Pool, Yellowstone National Park, USA - OP-RAMG-01 (SPAdes) (version 3) | ecosystem: Environmental > Aquatic > Thermal... | reverse complement strand
AAATTTGTGAACAACAGGGAACTTACAAAGAGCATTATTTTTTTTCTCATTGGGAGCCTCCTATTGAATAATTACGAATATAATGACTTACATTATTCCAAAGGACTGGATTAAACTTTCTTTCACCGCTTTTTAATGTGGTAGGAAAAGCAATCCAGTGACCAGGGGTTTTTCTCCTAGGTTCCACCCATTCCCAATATCTTGCGCTGGGTCCGCCATTATACCTTGCATACCCCTCGCTGTCAATCATACTTTGCCAGGTCTGACCCTCTGCAGGGGTGTCCAAATGACCAATGGATTCCAGACGGGCTCGGGCTCTATCCCTTTGTTGATTATAATAATTCAATCCATATTCTCGATTCGCAGTCCAGTCCCATAAAAGGGCAGTTGTAATTCTATGGGATCTATCATCAATCTGACAGAGTCCCCAACCATGACTATCGGCACCTCGTAAAGGTAACCCTATATGAGGCGTGTCGTAATTTTCAGTATCAAATTGAGCCAAATTAGATGACTCTGTCCTCAACATGGCAATCTCTCCATTATCCAATCCATTTAAGACAACTGCAGAAGATGGATTTTCCCCTCGAATATAAATTCTTACTGAATCCGAATAAATCTTGCTATTGATTAAGGTGGACACCTTTATGTTTACATTTCCTCCTATAATAGGCACGCTATTATTAAAATTCAAGCCCCAGTTTGAAATATAATTTGAATCAAAGAAATTATCTTCCGAGTACATTCTTTCGTCAGAACCAGGAGGATAATGATACTCTAATTTGCATTCCCAATTTGCCATATAATTATCTTTTAAATTATTTCCAGAAAGTTTTGCTCTACACTCTAGTGTAGGCATGGTTGGACTTGGTGTAATATAGTAAATTTCGTTTGCTTTGGGTATCTCTAAATCTAACATTACCGTATCTAATGTATCTGCCGAGGGTTGTATCGTTAACCACGGAAAAGCTTCTGGGCATTTTTCACCCATGGGTTTCAATGTGAAATAGAGATAGGTGAGTTCTTTCGGAATAGTAGTTCCATCCGCCACAAAGCGTACTTTTCCACTCCGAACATCTCCATATCGAAGATTGCTCAACGAAGCACCTGTTTGCCCGTCTGGCCCAATCAACCGACCGTACCCTATGTATTCTTCCCAGAGACTTAATTCTAATAAACTCTCATCGGTAATGGGTACAGGCGGGGCATCTGGCTCCTCCTGCTTACAAGCCACAGCGTACAATGTGGTAGTATCTTGGTAAGCAATTGTATCTGGTTCAAAATAAACGTCAAATGTATAAAGACCTGTATAAAAGCCTTTAAACACCACACCCTTTTGTACACCGTTAAAATCCCAGGTGATTTTATACTCATCATCACAAACCAGTTTTACATCCGCAATTGGGAAACCAGGAAGAGAGGAATTATTAAGATAATCAAGCCAACCATAATTTAATATGACCCCTACCGCCACTTTTTCCCCAACATCGCATAGTAAAGAAAAAGCGCTCGGTCTCTCCCTAAACTCGACAGTGTATTCTTTTACATACGAATCGGTTATTTTCCAAATCATCATACGTGGATACGAAAAATCCAGTACTCCCCACCAATCCCAATCCACAGAAATTCGAAGCACGCCACCATAATCATCCGAAAAAGGGAATAAAAAAATAGGTATATTATGAGAGGCTGATTCAGCATAACCACCATAATAATAAAATACAATTACTCGCCTTATTTCACTTGAGTCAGGTGAAATATATAAAAAATTGTCTTCATATTCACATCCCTTATAATAAAAATCGCCTTGTCTAAACATTTCAAATAATCCACGAGCACTTCCATAAAGTTCGTTTATCTTCAAATGATCCCATTTTTGAATATGATATACCGAGTCTGCTTGGATATGAATTGTATCTTTTACAACAATTTGTCCAGTGAGAATTTTAAAAGTAAAAAATATAAATAAAACTGTTTCAATATTTATAACTCTCTTCATATTTTTTCCCTTTCTTACCGTTGGATGATGATTTTTATAGAGGATCGATACGTATTCTGGACAACCAGACGGCCAAAATACAAACCACTGGATACGTCCGTTCCATTATCATCTTTTCCATCCCACACTAAACTCCAAAATCCTGCTGGTTTTTCTCCATAATACAGCGTTCGGACAGTTTGGCCAAGCACATTACATATATCGAGACGAATTTCACTAGACTCAACCAATGTAAAGGGAATTGTCACGCTTGAATTGGTGGGATTTGGATAAGCCGGTAGTAATTTAGTTTCTCTTGATTCTAATTTTGTCCGAAACACCAATAATTTTCTTGCGAGAATTTGTCCTTTTTGATCTTCCACTGATAACTCAACGATTCCCTGTCTCCCTTCTTCGCCTTCGGAGACCTTAAAAATAAATTCCACATTTCCCTCTCCCGAATCAGGAATTGAGTCGAGTTGTGCTATGTCTGATTCGAATTTCATCCACTCTGGCGAAGACACAATTTTCACAAGGCAGGTCTGTAAGGTAAAAGAGGAAAAATTCTGGACCGTAAACAACAATCGGTTCCCGGACGAACCAATAGGAACAAAATGTTCAGCTGCAGACAAAAGGAGAGGAAAAAAGAAAAAACCTGCTAGTTTCTGCATATTTCTCTCCCTATAATTTTTAATTTTTGTTGAAATTAAAAAAAAAATAAAACTGTCAAGTAGTTTTTTATTTTTATTTGGAACAAAAAACAGACATCGTATCCACCCTGGCTCAGTTGAAAATTTTCAGGGCTGGAGAATACCAATCTCTCTTGGAGTTTTTAAATGGAAGGAAGAAAAAGACTCAAACAAGGAAGGTCTTACCTCACCATGTCAATCAAATTAGTTCAGTAAAATCATTTTCCGAGTGAGGTGGCCTTCTTCAGTCTCAAGCCGATACAAATACACACCACTTGCCAGATAAGCTCCGTGAAATGCAATAGTGTAAAATCCAGGATTTTGTCTAGAATACACCCGACGATACACTTCTTTTCCTTGGAGAGTATACACGGAAAAAATCACACGGCCTGGCCGAGTCAGACGATAGGAAATCCGAGTCATGTGATTGAAAGGATTTGGATAATTGGGAAAGAGCTCAAAGGAAGGCAAGGAGCGAGAAAGAGCGATTCCTGTGGTGTCCTGAACCTGACCCAAATGGACCATTCGATGCACTTCATTCAAAAACACTTTCCATGCCTGGGGTGTAAAATTGTTGTAATGAAACCATCCCACATTGTCATTGCCATTGCCCAATAGAGTCCGGTACCCTTTAGGCCGATCCATGGAGCCAGGATAAAATTCGATATAAGGCTCAAATCGCACAAAAAGGAGAGAGCGGTTCTCTTTTGATCTGGCCAGCACCGTGCCGTTCCCTGCATCCTCAATTTGGAGCACATCATACGGTCCAATACACCAGGGAAGGGCCCCTTCCTGTAAAGAAAGCCCAGAAAAAACCGAATCTTCCGGTGTTTCTACAATGGCTTCCAGGACTACCCCAAGGTCATTCACATGGACTGCTGCATCCGTGTCCAACCAATTGAGCCTACTTTTTCTTGCTGCATACAACTGAAGCAGAAGCAATGGCTTGGGAAGATCATTCCAAAACCGCCGGTTTTCCCCTGCGAAATCTGCACTGGTACAAGACCTGCCAATAAGGATAAGATCTGCCTGATTCAGCACCTCTTTAGCCGAAGAAAAAAAAGGAATTTGACTGGGATTATCCAGCATCGTCACGGCATAGCCTTTGGACAAAAGACTATCCACCATCGGTTGATCCGGAGAGAGCCCTGTGGCTGGGTCCATCTTGGCTGAATGGTAGACAAAGGCAATGTGTTTTCCAACAGGCACGAATCGATCGACTTGCACTTCAGAGGGAATGGGCTTTTCGTTTGGTGAAAAAGCGCCTGTTGCATCCATCCAGAACCAATCCAAAAGGAATCCATACGTATGGGTTTTACTTTCATCTCCAAAACTGAGTCGATTTTCCGAAGTGGGGATAGAAGACACGCCTGTAAAAAATGGCACAGATTGTTCATTCACATATAAAGCAGAATGCCCATTTTGAAACGTGAGTCGCACGGTGTACCATCTGGGAAAATCTGGAAGTTTTTTTTCTGTCCCTCCATTTTCAAATCGGCATGTTCCATCTGGAAGAAGAATCCAACGTTCTTTCCATCTTCCATCTTCATAAGAAATAGAGAATACCCGGTCCGAGGTCATCGAATCCAAAGCACAAATTCGAAAAGCAAGTGTTACGCCAAGAAGAGAATCAATGGGAATAGGAGAAGTCCAGAAGTATTCAATGGAATCTTCGTGTGAGGAAAAATAGAGCCAGTGATTTTCGGATGTATCTGGGTCTTGTCGTATTTCTGTAAGATCCTGTGGAAAATTTCGAATGAGAGAAAAGGGAAAAACAAAAAATTCAGGAAACGTATTGGCCTCATAGAGAAGGGTCTGTGGAGTCGGGAATGGGATTTCAATATATCCTGCTCTCCCTGCGCCCATCTTGACCCGCTCAGGAATGGAGGAAGGATCCTCAACAACATACGGGTATGGTGGTTCCGGCACAGTCCCTCTTGTCTCAGGAGGAAACGCACATTGGAGAAACACATTGTTCCGTTCCACCAAATTCCCTGGTCCAGAAGTGCCGTACCCCACATGCGTGGGAGCATCCACACTTTCAAAATAATTCCCTTCCACAAGCACATTGGCCTCCATGGTGGAAGCCACCCCGTAGACATTCCCCAAAAAATAATTGTTGTACACATGGCAAAGGGCAGAAAAACGTACCCTGGGATGTCGTTCCCGGGTTCTGTTAAACCAATTGTGATGATACGTCACCCGAAGATGGCCTGTGTCCTGTTCTGCATTGGTATCACTGTGCCCCACGAGACTTGTCTTTGCGTGATCAAAAAAAAGATTCCATGAAACCGTGACAAAATCAGAGCCCTTTCGAATATCGAGAAGACCATCATATGCGTGCGTGAAATCACAATGGTCAATCCACACATGATGGCTTCCCTCTTCGATGGTCAGAGCATCATCGAGGCTGTTTTCGAATCGAAGGTTCCGAATGATCACATTGGAAACGTGTGAAAGTCTCAGGCCGCCTCCAGAAATCACTCCATTTTGCCCTACGCCCACGAGGGTTTTATTCGAACCGACCTGAACCATCTCATCGAGAAGGATTTTCCCATTGATGCAAATAATGTAATATTCTTTTCTCTGAACGTAGTCGAGAAACTCTGTCTTTGAATCCACTGTGACAATCTGGCCTCCCGCACCTCCAGTGGTTTTCTCTAAACCCAATCCAGGAACAGAAGCAAATCCATCAGGAATCCAATCTTGGGCATGAATGAAAGAAAAAATCAAAAGGAAAAAAACAAATAGAAGATCCAGTAAAAACTTTTTTTTGACTTTCATGGCCACAAAAACCATTGAGTTTATATTGATTCTTTCTTCTTCAATCCGATGACGGCCATCATGCGTCCTGTGTTTCCGCCACTTTTTCGATGTGAAAAAAACCATTCTGAATGGCATGCCGTGCACAGTCGACTCACTCGAACATGCCGTGGATTTAATCCTGCTTCAATTAAAATGTCTCGATTCCAGGCCCACAGATCCAATTTCCCATTTTGTACATACCCTGAAAAATAGGAAGCGACCTCTTGATTGACCGAATAACAGCACGGCCCAATGGAAGGCCCAATCCATGCAAGAATCTCTGAAGGATTGCTTTGAAACGCTTGCGATAAAATTTTTATTACTTTGAACCCCAACTTCTCTCGAGACCCTTTCCATCCGGAATGCACAAGACCAATGACCCGACGATTGGGATCATAGAGAAAAATCGGCACACAATCCGCGACCTGAATCACCAATCCAAGTTCAGGGACATTGGTCACTATCGCATCTGTTTCAGGATAAATGCCAGAGGTTTTTGCTATTTCGACATTCGTGCCATGAATTTGTTGAGGAATCGCCAGATTTTCTGAAGAAATTCCAAGCGCAGAAAAAAACCGATTTCGGTTGGTTTCGGTATGCTGAGGATCATCAGCCGTATTGAAACCCAAATTCAACGTGTCATAAGGGGAGGAACTCACTCCTCCTTTTCGAGTACTAAATCCATGAAATACAAATGGATTCCCCCATAATCCTACAAACCGACCAATAAAAAGATTGCCTCGTCTTTCCAAAAACACTTTTTGTTACCGGACAAGAATATACTTTCCATCCCGAAATTGAATCAACCGAAATGCAGAATTGACACGATCTCGAGTAAAAGAAATCGGGCCTCGCACCCCTCGAAATGAGGACAATTGACTCAATCGATCTCGAAGTTCTGCTCGAGAAATCGAGCGGTCTTCCATGGCCTCTAACACGACACGTACCGCATCATATCCAATGGCTTCCATTTTCCCAGGCGATTTTCCTTTGGCCTTTTGATACCCGTTGCGAAACCCAGTGAGAATCGGATTGTAAGGATCTTCGTAAAAGTCAGAATAAAATATCAGCCCGTGCAATTCTTCCAATTCCAGTTGATGTTCTTTAAGAAAAGAAGGATCGTCCCATACAGAGTTTCCTAAAATCAATGTCTTCAAATTGAAAAATCGGAGTTGTGCTAAGATAGAGGCCATGTTTTCTCGAGTGGGAAGAATTAAAAATCCATCGATCGAGGTCACTGGAATCTCGTTTTGATCCAAAAGCCGAGCCACTTTTCGTTCAACAAAAGATTTTCGGAGTTCGTCCATTTTCCCTCCATGGGTGGACAACAAAGTATCCTGTACCATCCACTTTAAACCCGCTTCTCGAACCGCGCGCATCTGAGGACTTATGTCTTCCGTATTTTCCCGATACCATTTCTCGACAAGAATTTCCCCTCCCAATGCAGTCACTGTGGAGACAAATGCATTCCGAACAATTCGGCCCACTTCGTCCATGGGACAAAGCAATGCAAACCGTTTCATTCCCAAAGAAGATATTGCATATTCTGCCAACGCCTTTGCCCGATCTGCCAAAGACCCATTGAGTTGAAATATATAAGGTCCGATCGAACTAAGCCCTTCCTCCATGGCAGTGGGCGCAATGAGAGGCACTTCATTTTCCTGGGTCACTCCGGCCACTGCTTCTGTCACATGGCTTTCCAAATCTCCAATAATTGCGACCACTTCCTGTTGTTTGGTCAACCACTGAGCGCATTTGATGGCTTCAATGGCATTTCCTTGAGAGTCTTTGATCAAAAGTTCCACTTTCAAAGGCTTGGTTTGATTGTACGCATCCACAGCGTATTGAATCCCACTCAACAGTTTTTCCCCTTGCTCAGAAAGTGCATCACTGAGAGGTAAAATCACGCCAATTTTCACTATTCCTTTTCCCAAATTCTCTGCCCGATTCCGGATCTTTTCTAAGGCACTCGCATAAGGAGTATGAGGATATTGACGGAGAAACTCATCCAAAAAAGCCCTCACAGAAGCAAAATGCTTTTCCTGAAATTCCCGTTGGGCCCAATGCAAAGCCACCAATCCTTTGCTTTTTTCATCTTGGAGTTCGTCTATGAACCGTTTTTGATCATACGGACTCAAGAACGCAGTCATCATATCCACAGCCAATCGCTCTGCCTTTTCCACAAGCGGTTTATCTCCTCCTCGAGCAGAAATTGCCAACAGACCCGCAATAGCCCCTTTGACATCATTTTCCCGATAAGAAATCAAGGCCAGCCCATACATGGCATCATCGACATAAGCGCTCTGTGGATAAAATTGGATCAGCTCCTGAAAACTTTCCCTTGCCCTTTGAAATTCTCCTAATTTGTAGAGAGCCTTCCCCTGCATGAGAAGAGAAGCGGTAATCCGAGCGTGATGGGGAAAACTGCGATCCAAATTTTCAAAGATTCGAAGCGATTCTGTATACCTTCCCTTTTGATATACCTCTACCCCCCGATAAAACAAGCTATCCACATTGTCTTTGGGCCAGAGATTTCCACACAATCCAATGAAAATTCCTAAAATATAAACTCTCCCAGAATGGGAAAGTCCATGCCAAATGCTCTTGAAATGATCCATATGCACTCCTTATTCCACAGTCACACTTTTGGCCAAATTCCTCGGTTGATCCACATCACACCCCTTGAGCACTGCAGTGTGATACGCCAAAAGTTGAAGCGGAATCACAGTAAGGACTGGAGACAAACATTGAATGGTTTCTGGAATTTCGATAATTTCATCCGCATAGCGAGCCACTTCCTTATCCCCCTCATAGACCACTGCAATGACCCATCCCCCGCGGGCTTTTACCTCTTGAATATTACTTAATACTTTTTCGTATACAGGATCTTTAATGGCAATGAAAATCACTGGCATGTCCTCATCGATGAGCGCAATCGGCCCATGTTTCATCTCTGCAGCAGGGTATCCCTCGGCATGAATATAGGAAATCTCTTTCATCTTTAAAGCGCCTTCCAGGGCCACAGGATAATTCATCCCTCGCCCCAGATACAAGGCATTGCGGTGATGCACCATTTTTTTGGCCAATTCCAAAAGCCGATCGGATTGTCGGAGAATGGCCCAGACTTTATCACTCAACGAAAGGAGCTCTTTGACGAAGGCACGACCCTCTTCATTGGAGAGACAGGTCATTCGGCCAAGAATAAGACTCAACAATGCCAATACGACAATTTGAGAAGTAAAAGCCTTGGTCGAAGCCACCCCTATTTCTGGACCGGCATGAAGATAAACCCCTGCAGTGGTTTCTCGGGCCACACTGCTTCCCACCACATTGCACATGCCTAACACCAATGCGCCTTTTTGCCTCGCCTCCCGCACTGCCGCAAGCGTATCAGCGGTTTCTCCGGATTGACTAATGGCCAATACCGTGACATTCCGAGAAAGCACAGGATCCCGGTACCGAAACTCTGAGGCATATTCCACTTCCACTGGAATCCGGGCCAACTTTTCAATAAGATATTCTCCGATCAAACCTGCATGCCAGGAAGTCCCACAAGCAGTAATCACAATCCGTTCACTGTTGCGAATCCGTTCCAAATAACCTTCCAGGCCTCCCAGTCTTGCCCTTCCTTCTTCTGGAAGCAAACGGCCACGCATGGAATCCATGATGGTATCGGGTTGCTCAAAAATTTCTTTGAGCATAAAATGCGGATATCCCCCTTTTTGAATATGCTCCAGATCAAAAGAAAGTTGTTCTACCGTTTTCGAGACATGGACATCCTGAAGTGTCCGGACTTGAACTCCTTCTGCATCCACAACCGCCATTTCATCATCGCTCAAATAAATCACTTTTTTGGTATGTTCTACCAAAGCAGACCCATCCGAGGCAAGAAAATTTTCTCCTTCGGAAAGTCCAATCACCAAAGGGCTCCCTCTTCGTGCAGCAAAAATCCGTGTCGGTTCTTTGGTCGAAAGCACCAGAATCCCGAATGTCCCTTTGACCAATTGCAGGGCCTGTTGAATCGCAGAAACCAAATCGCCTTGATCAAACATTTCGATGAGATGACAAAGCACTTCAGAATCCGTTTCTGAGACAAAGCGATGCCCTTTGGCAATCAACTCCTGTTTGAGTAAACGATAATTTTCGATAATGCCGTTATGAACCACTGCAATTTGTCCTCTGCAATCAAAATGAGGATGGGCATTGAGATCCGAAGGAACACCATGCGTGGCCCATCGGGTATGGCCAATTCCAATTGGACGAAATTCAGAATGAGGCACTTCATGCAGTGCACATTCAAGTTCCGCAATTTTCCCTTTGCGTTTTTCATACCAGAATGAGTTATTCTGAATAATACAGACTCCCGCAGAATCATACCCACGGTATTCCAAGCGCTTGAGCCCGTTGAGTAAAATGGGAAGGGCAGGACGATTTCCTACATATCCAACAATTCCACACATGGTCAAATCCTTTATTTTTTATTCCCACTCAATTGTGCTGGGTGGCTTTGAGCTGATATCGTACACCACCCGATTAATGCCTTTGACTTCATTAATAAGTCGCGTGGAGACACGACTTAAAAGCGATTCAGGCAAACGGGCCCAATCTGCAGTCATTCCATCGACACTGGTCACAGCCCGCAATGCAACCACATTTTCGTACGTTCTCTCATCGCCCATCACGCCCACACTTTGCACTGGGAGCAATACTGCAAAAGCCTGCCATACCTGATGATACCAATTGGCCCTTTTGAGTTCAGAAATAAAAATGGCATCTGCTTCTCGAAGCATGGCCAATCGGGCTTCTGTCACTTCGCCAATAATGCGAACTGCAAGTCCGGGTCCTGGAAAGGGATGACGCTCCAAAATCGTGGCATCTAGTCCCAAAATCCGACCGACTGCACGAACCTCATCTTTAAAAAGTTCCCGTAAAGGTTCGATGAGTTCAAGTCCCATCCGTTCTGGAAGTCCACCCACATTGTGATGCGATTTAATCCGCGCAGAAGGGCCCCATAAAGAAGTACTTTCAATGACATCGGGATATAAAGTCCCTTGAGCCAAAAACCGGATATTTCCTATTTTTTGGGCTTCTTGTTCAAAGACCGAAATGAACCGATGTCCAATACGCTTTCGTTTTTCTTCAGGATCAATTACGTGTTTGAGATCCGAAAGAAAGGCACTCGACGCATCCACGATTCGAAGATCCATATCCCGAAAGGCATTCTTGACTTCTTCGATCTCTCCTTTTCTCAAAAGCCCATTGTTGACAAACACACACACCAATCGGTCTCCAATGGCCTTGTGGACCAAAAGCGCAGTCACTGCAGAATCCACCCCACCAGAAAGGGCACAAAGAACCTTGCCTTCTTTGGCTTGAAGACGAATATTTTGAACTGCTTCGTCGATAAAATGTTCGGGCGTCCAAAGGCCTTGGCACCCACAAATCCGATAGAGAAAGTTGTGAATGATCTCACTCCCCCGCGGGGTATGCGCCACTTCAGGATGGAATTGCACTCCATAAAATTTTCGAGAACGATCGCCGGCTGAGCCAAACGGGGTGTTTTCCGTATGGCCAAGCGGAACAAATCCCGGAGGTAAACGCTCCAAACGATCTCCATGGCTCATCCATACATCCAGCTCTGGCCCTAACCCATAAAAAAGATCTTTTGTGTCATCCACAAAAAAACGCGCAGGACCGTATTCTCTCTGCTGGGAAGGAGCCACTTTTCCGCCAAGTAAATGACCCAGCACTTGAAAACCGTAGCAGATACCCAAAATAGGAATTCCGAGAGAAAAAATCTGAGGGTCCGGAAGAGGCGCATTTTCATCATAGACACTGGAAGGCCCGCCAGACAAAATCAGCCCTTTGGGGGATTCTTCACGAATTTTCTCTGCAGAAATATGATAAGGAAGAATTTCCCCGTACACACGTTGTTCTCTCACCCGTCTGGCAATGAGCTGGGTATATTGGGATCCAAAATCCAAAATGAGAATTTTTTCTCGGATGTTGATGAAAAACCTCCTATTTTTTCAAATTCCAGCTTTTCAATGTCTCAATAAAATCGTATTTTGTGAGATCATAATGGACGGGTGTCACAGCCACCCAATTGGCTTGAACAGCCCCATCGTCCACAGAAAGATCCGTTTCTTTGTTCACTTTTTGTCCTGTAAGCCAATAATACATCCGACCATTGGGATCCATTCGCCTGTCGAACTTTTCTTCATACCGGGCCAGTCCTTGGCGGGTAATGGCCACCCCTTTAATTTCCTTTTCAGGACATGCAGGCACATTCACATTGAGATACACTCCAGAGGGAAGCCCATTCTGGAGCAGACAAAGTGCAAGCTTTCGGCCAAATTTCCCAGCAAATCGAAAATCTGGATGTTGATACGTGGCCAGAGAAATGGCAAAAGAAGGAATTCCCAATAACGCACCTTCTGTGGCAGCAGAAACTGTCCCAGAATAAATGGTATTGATCCCTGTGTTGGGACCTAAATTGATCCCTGAAACCACAAGATCAGGCTTTCTCTCCAAAAGTGCCCATCTCCCAATTTTTACACAATCCGCAGGCGTGCCATTGACTGCATAGCCAAAAAAATGACCATTTTTTTCATAAGGCCACACCCGCAATGGATCAGAAATGGTAATGGCATGGCCCACTGCGCTCCGCTCTGTATCTGGTGCAATAATCACCACGTCTCCAATTTTCCTTAATTCGAGAAACAAGGCATAAATCCCAGGCGCACCAATTCCATCGTCATTGGTCAAAAGAATCAAAGATTTTGAACCTATCCGCGCTTTTCGTTTCCCTTTTTTCATCTCTCAGTCTACAAAAAATTTTAATATTTTTTCCAATGTGGCCCGCATCTGTTTTCGATGTACCACCATGTCCACAAATCCGTGTTCCAGTTGAAATTGAGACCGTTGGAATCCTTCGGGTAAATCCTGGCCAATGGTTTGCTTTATCACCCGTGGGCCTGCAAAACCGATCAATGCCCCAGGTTCTGCAATATTGATATCTCCCAACATCGCGTAACTGGCCACCACCCCGGCTGTGGTCGGATTGGTCAAAATGGGGATATAAAGCCCTCCGCGATCGGAGAACCGAGCCAGTCTGGAAGCAGTCTTTGCCATTTGCATGAGAGAAATGATGGATTCCATCATCCGCGCACCTCCAGAAGCACAGACAATGATCAAGGGGAGTTTTTTTTCTATTGCCCGATCAATGGCCCGAGCCACTTTCTCGCCAACCACCGAACCCATACTTCCACCAATAAAATCAAAATCCATAACCCCGAACACAATGGGAATTCCTCCAATCCGGCCAAACCCTGTCCGGATGGCTTCCTTCAATCCGGTCCGTTTCATGGTTTCCCGAAGCCGATCCGCATACCGAACCTTTTCCTTAAAATTCAAAAAATCCACTGATTCCATGTTGGCATCGGTTTCCACAAAACTCTCTGGATCGAGAAGCAATCGAATATAATCCTCATCGTGAATTCGAAAATGGAAATCGCACTTGGGGCATACGTAACAGTTTTGTTCCAATTGTTTTTTGTAGATAATTTCAGAACAGCCTTCGCATTTTGACCAGAGGCCATCCGGCATTTCCTTTTTCCGTTGAGAAAGGATCCCCGGTTTGTTTCGTTTAAACCACGTCACAGGAATTCACTCCTTTTTCTAAAAGATATTTTTCCATTACAATGGCATCTTCATTTTCATCGATATAATATTGTTTTCGAATGCCAATTTCCTGAAATCCCAATTTGTGATACAATGCCTGAGCAATCCAATTGGATCGACGCACTTCCAACCTTGCCCAGATACACCCTTCTGCATTTTCCAATGCATACCGAAGAAGGCGCTCTCCAATTCCTTGACTCCTCAATTGAGGAGCAACCGCAAGATTCACGATGTGAAACTCATCTGCCACTTTCCACGCGATGAGATACCCCACCACCCTTCCGTTCAATTCGTAAACCCATGCAACACTCCATGGATTTTTTAACTCTCTTTCAAATGCAGAAAGAGACCAAGGAGAAGGGAAAGAGACATTTTCAATCTCCATCACCTGATCTAAATCCTTTCTTTCCATTGGACGAATATTATGCAAAGACTCCTTTTCTGCAGACATCAGTCAACTCCCTGAAAAGAAGCGCAATAAAATGGGATGACCTCGTCTGGAGCGCAGGCTTCTCCTTTTTCCATGCGGCGTATTCCTTCGTAAGCCACATGCAACCCACTGGGTTGGCTTGCTTTTATCTCAAGCGTTCCATGATACAAAGCGCCAATTTGATCTCGATACATTTCTGCCCCTGGCCCTGCAAAAACCACATCCCGGGAGGGAAGCTCTTCTTTGAATCGGTCAATGCGATACACACCTACGGGTTCTTGAGGATCCCAAAAATTCCCATTCTGGCGATAAAGCCTTCCATAGACTTCATTTTTTCGAGAGGGAACAAGGACCACTGCATATTCTTTTACCAAAGGAACGCCCCTGACCAACGCATCATGGGTCAACACAGGGATTAAGGGAATTCCCAAACCCAAAGCCATTCCCTTGGCAAATCCCAACCCCACGCGCAATCCTGTAAAAGAACCTGGGCCAATGGACACTGCAATGCCTTGAAGATGTTGGAACTCAATGCCTGCTTTTTTGAATAATTGATCCACCAACAGAGGAAGCTTTTCTGCATGGATGCTTTTGCCAATGACATGGATTTCTTCCCCAGGACATTGTCCATTGGCCAACCCAACGCTACACACTGGAGTTGCAGTTTCAATTCCTAAAATCATTTCAAAACAACTCCTTTGGTAACCGGCCTGGAGGAGAAAAAATCAGGATCTTTCGCTTTTGAGGACTCCATTTTCCATTTTCTTCGATACGAACGATTTTTATAGAAAAAGCGTTTTCAGGGAAAAGGGCCTCTGCCCGCTCTGCCCATTCCACCACACAAATTCCATCCGAATCAAAATAGTGATCAAGATCTAACGCTTCAATTTCTTGAAGCGTTTCCAGTCGATAAAAATCAAAATGATAAATGGGATATTTCCCCTGATACTCTTGAATCAGAACAAAACTGGCACTGGTCACAGGCTCTTTGACGCCAAGACCTTCACAAAGGCCTTGGATAAACACGGTTTTTCCTGCACCCAATTCACCAGAGAGTCCTACCACATCCCCTGGCCTGAGGAGGTGAGAAAAACGAATCCCGTATTGAAATGTGGATTCTGGGCTTTCGGACAAAATTTCCAGAACCTCCTTTTCCATTATCCCCTCATGATCACCACAGGAAGAACCATCTCTTCCAGGGAAACCCCTCCATGTTGAAGACTGTCTCTGTAAAGGGCCAAATATTTATGATATTGGGTAGGATATAAAAAATAATAATCTTCTTTGGCAATGAGATAATTCATAATTCCCCGACTGGGAAGTCCAAACCGTTTTGGATTTTGCACCACAATGGCCTGTTTTGCTTCTGCACGAATATTTCTCCCATACTTGTACCGCACATTGGGCGAGGTTTCTTTATCTCCAATGACAGTGGCGCCTCGCAATGTGCGAATGGACCCGTGATCCGAAGTCAAAACGACTTGAACGCCTGCCTCTCTGGCCTGGCGAAGAATTTGAAAAAGGGCAGAATGTTCGAACCAAGTGCGAGTGAGAGAACGATACGCAGGCTCGTCTGGAATCATTTCTTTTAAAATCTCTGAACCGCTCCGGCGATGCGCCAGAATATCGACAAAGTTAAACACCATGGCGGTAAGAGCAGATTGAAAATAGGAACTCGCATTTTTCACCACATTTTTCCCTTCTTCAGGATCCATGATTTTCACGTATTTCGGCTCCTGTTTTCTTTGAGGAAAAAATTTTTCCACTTGCTGTGCAAACAAGATCGGTTCCAACCGATTTTTGCTGGTCTCCTCGTCTTCCCCTTCTATCCAGAAATTGGGAAAACGCTGGGCGATTTCACTGGGGAAATAGCCTGCAAAAAGACTATTCCGACTAAACGGCGTGGCAGTAGGGAGAATGGAATAATAATATTGCCTTTCAATGGAAAAATAGTCGTACAAAAGAGGCTCGATACAAAGCCATTGATCAAGCCTTAAATTGTCCACCACAATAAAAAGGACTGATTTTTCTTCGGAAAGGAGAGGCAAGACAAAGCGTCGAACCACATCCGGAGAAAGAACAGGCCGATTCGAAGAAGCCACCCACTCGGCATAATTTTCCTCTATGTATCGAGCAAAAGCGACATTGCATTCTCTCCGTTGGTCCATTAAGGTTTGCCGAAGCCCCAAATCCGGATGCTGATCGAGTTCCAACTCTCTTTCACAAAGACGGAGATGGATCTCAATCCAGGTCTGAGGACTGAAAGGCCCTGCAAGAAGGGTTTCAATTTCTCCAAATTCCGCAGTATACGTCCGGGTTAACCTTTCTCTCGAAATTTTTTCTCTTTCTAAAATCCGTTTGCACGAAGACAAAATCTGGCTTGGATTGACCGGTTTGGTCAAATAATCTTCGATTTTTGCGCCAATGGCCTCATCCATGAGATTTTCTTCCTCGCTTTTGGTAATCATGACGACAGGAAGAGAAGGGCAAATTTCCTTAATTTCAACAAGCGCACGCAAACCGTCCATTCCTGGCATCATTTCATCCAAAAGGAGGAGATCGTATCGATTTTGCTTGACCAAACTAATGGCATCCTCTGCATTGGAAACGGGCGTCACTGCATATCCTTTTTCTTCTAGGAAAAGGATATGGGGACGAAGCATATCGATTTCGTCATCTGCCCAGAGAATTTTCCCCCGAATTTTTTGCATTGATCTCCGCTTTCTTTCGACCAAGGATAATAAAATACGGATTTTTCTTGGCAGAGTCAAACCTTTTTCATGGTACAATATTTGCAATTTTTATGATGAATAGGATCGAAAGGGAGAAAACCCTATGGGAAAAATGAATTTCCATTGGGGAAATAGTGTAAAAAAGTGGCTCTGGCTGATAAGTCTGGGGGCACTTCCCCTTTATGCTCAAATCCAGTGGGTCAACAATGGAAAGCTTTTGGCAAGTTCAAATGCTTCCTCTATCCATCTTTCTGCAGTGCCGGATGGTCGAGGAGGATGCTTTATCGCTTATGAACACAATCCTGCAGGAGACGCAGATATTTACGTAAACTGGATTGACGCTTCTGGAAATGCAAGATGGGGCAGTGGCGTTGTGGTTGCCTCTTTGGCAGGCAATCAACGGTATCCCACTGTGGTGCCAGACGGAAGTGGAGGGGTTTACGTGGCTTGGCACGATGATGCCACCACCAACATCCATGCACAACGGGTCAATGCCTCCGGCGCTCTACAATGGGGAACCAATGGCATTGTGCTCTGTTCAGCCACTGGAGAACAAACTCTGGTCAAAGGCGTTTCGGATGGAGCAGGAGGAGCCATTTTCGTTTGGCAAGACAAGCGGAACGGTTCCACAACCGATCTCTATGCCCAAAGGGTAAACAGCTCTGGAAGTGCTTTATGGACTGACAATGGGGTGCCTGTATGTACTGCGAGTGGGAATCAAACATTTCACAGCGCAGTTCCGGATGGGAGTGGAGGAATGCTCGTGGTTTGGCAAGATGCAAGGAATGGGCTGACCAATTACGATATTTTTGTGCAACGGATCAATGCTTCAGGTGCACCCCAATTTGTGTCCAATGGGATGGCCCTATGCACTGCAGGGAATAACCAAATCAGCCCCTGGATCACAAGTTCTGGAGCCAAATGGATTGTGGCTTGGGAAGACAACCGGGGCAGTAGTTCAGACATTTATGCCCAAGCCTTTGACGGAGGCGGAAGTACCCTGTGGACATTGAACGGCGTGCCTGTATGTACTGCAGCCAATGCCCAAACCAGTTGTCGGATCGTTTCGGACAATGCCAACGGAGCCATTGTGGTCTGGGCAGACAATCGGACAGGATATGATATTTATGGCCAGAGACTCAATGCCAGTGGAACGGCCCAATGGACAACCGATGGCATTCCCATCAACACGGCCACTGGGTATCAATATGCACCGGAGATCGTGGCCGACGGTTCTGGAAGTGCCATTGTGGTGTGGAATGACAATCGTACGGGATCAAATATTGAATTGTATGGCCAACGGATCAATGCCTCGGGCAATTTATTATGGGATGCCAATGGACTTCCCATTGTGCTCGAAACCGGTGCCCAGCAATACCACGTGCTGGTTTCGGACGAATCCGGAGGCGCTCTTGCAATTTGGCAAGATGGAAGAGCAGGGAAAAGTGACATTTATGGACAATTGCTAAACGATGCCATTGCCATCACCCAACCGACCGGAGGAGCACTTTGGGCAGGGACAGTGTCTCAAACCATCCAATGGACAAACCGGGTCTCTTCCAGTCGATTTCATCATTTTAATATAAAAGCGTCTGTGAGTCCTGGGGATGGATTTCCCATCACCGTGGCCTCTGGGATCTCTCCTTCAACGACAAGCCAAACCTGGACTCCTTCGAGTGTCAATAGTACCACCGTGACCCTCAAACTCCAGGCGTACAATGATCAAAATGTGCTTATGGATGAATATCTCAGCCCTACATTCACCATTGATTCCAATCCTCCCAATCCATTTGATTTGGTCTCGCCTGCCAATGGCGCCAGCACTGAACTTCGGCCCACATTTCAATGGCAATCCACCACAGATAACATTGCAGGACTGGACCATTACGAAGTGTGGATCGATGGGGGGCTGGTTCAAACCGGACTTTCGAGCACCCAGTACACATTGACCGAAGCCCAAAAACTTTCTGCAGGATCGCATACGTGGACAATCAAAGCAGTGGATAAACTCGGCCAGGTCCGACAAGCCAATCAAACCTGGTCTTTCACTGCTTCGGACGACCAGGTCCCGCCCAATCCTTTTCATCTTCTTTCTCCCAGCCACATGAGCTGGACCACCCAAACCTATCCCCTATTTACTTGGGAACAGGCCACGGATGTGGGAAAAGGCATTGCCAAATATCAATTTTATTTAGACGACGCCCTGGCGCAGGACAACATCCCTCCCTCTTCGACTTCGACAAATGGCGTGCTCCTGAGTCCGGGTTCGCACACGTGGTATGTGGTGGCAGTGGATGGAGCCAATAACTCGACCCGTTCTGTCGAGACGTGGACCATTCGGATGGACAATGTGCCACCGCAAGCATTTGATCTTGTTCAACCCAGCCACAATACGTGGAGCAATGATCCCACACCGACTTTTTCTTGGACTGCCTCCAGCGATGGAGGAAGCGGACTCGCAGAATACCAAATCGTCATTGATGGCCAGGTCAAAGGAGATCATCTTTCTCCTGCAAGCACTTCATGGACATTGCCAGAAAGCGAAGCACTTTCAGAAGGGTCGCATAGCTGGTATGTGGTGGCCAAAGATGCGTTGGGAAATGCAAGAAATTCTTCTTCCACGTATACGTTACGGATTGACTTGACCCCTCCTTCTGCTTTTTCATTAACCACTCCAACCAATGCCAGTTATGTCACTCAACCCTCTCCCACTTTTTCTTGGCAGGCCGCTTCGGATGGAGGCTCAGGCATTGGAGAATATAGACTTTATATCGATAGCATATTAAACAAGCAGGGCATTACCAGCACTTCCACAACACCCGCTTCGGCCCTCTCAGAAGGCAATCATTCCTGGTATGTCAAAGCCTTTGATGTGGCAGGAAATTCGACCACCAGTACTGCATTTTCATTTTTTGCAGATTTTACCCCTCCTCAACCATTTACCCTGATCCATCCTGCGAGCGGAAGCACTATTCACACCAATCGTCCACAATACAAATGGCACAGCACAAACGATGGAGGCTCAGGTTTTCAGAATTTTGAACTGTACGTGGATGGAATATTAAAAAATAGTTTTCTGGGAAGAACCGATACTGTACTGACACTCACCGAATCTCTGTCCAAAGGACAGCACTCTTGGGAAGTGCTCGCGAAAGACAAAGCAGGAAATACCCGAAGTTCTGGGATTGCCACTTTTACCGTGGACATCAATCCACCTGTCATCACTTCTCCTTTGACTGCCCAAGCCACAGAAGACGAATTATTCTCGTACACTGCAACTGCCACAGATCCAGACGGAGATCCTTTGACATTCTCATTTGAAAATTATTCCCCATGGCTCAGTCCTTCTGGAAATACAATCCGAGGCACGCCCACAGAAGGCATTTTGAGCGGGTCATTTAAAATCAATGTGACAGATGGAATTTTTACTGTTTCCCAGGTTGTCCAAATCACAGTGACTCCGGTCAATGATCCGCCCCAGATCACTTCTCCTTCTGCAGTCCCTGCCATTGAAGATGTACTTTTCACGTATACTGCCACTGCCACGGATCCTGAAGGGGATCCGATCACTTTTACATTTAGCAACTATCCCAGTTGGCTCTCTGTTTCTGGAAATACCATTTCTGGCATTCCAAAAGAAGGCACGCCCAATGCCACATTTCGTGTCACTGCCAGTGATGGCCAATTGTCTTCTTCAATCCTTGTGTCCGTTCTGGTCCAATCCGTGAATGATCCGCCGGTGATTACTTCGCCAGATTCTGTATCTGCCACAGAGGACATCCCATTCAGTTACACGGCCACTGCAGAAGATCCTGACGGCGACCCACTCACGTATACGTTTGAAAATTATCCTTCCTGGCTTTCTGTTTCTGGAAATACCATTCAAGGAACACCGAGAGAAGGCACCCCCAGTACCACTTTTAAAGTCACTGTGACAGACGGGATACTCTCTGTCTCAAAGACTGTGAAACTCACCGTGATTGCTGTCAATGATCCGCCGGTGATTACTTCGCCAGATTCTGTGTCTGCCACAGAGGACATCCCATTCAGTTACACGGCCACTGCAATAGACCCAGAGGGAAGCCCCATCACATTCTCTTTTCAGAACCTTCCTTCCTGGCTCGCACGTTCTGGAAATACCCTCTCTGGAACGCCTCGGGAAGGAGACCCGAGCACCACTTTCACCATCATCGCTTCGGACGGTGCACTTTCCACCTCAAAAACCGTCAAACTCACCGTGATTGCTGTCAATGATCCGCCGGTGATTACTTCGCCAGATTCTGTGTCTGCCACAGAGGACATCCCGTTCAGTTACACTGCCACTGCAACAGACCCAGAGGGAAGCCCCATCACATTCTCTTTTCAAAATCTTCCTTCCTGGCTCACACGTTCTGGAAATACCCTCTCTGGAACGCCTCGGGAAGGAGACCCGAGCACCACTTTCACCATCATCGCTTCGGACGGTGCACTTTCCACCTCAAAAACCGTCAAACTCACCGTGATTGCTGTCAATGATCCGCCGGTGATTACTTCGCCAGATTCTGTGTCTGCCACAGAGGACATCCCGTTCAGTTACACGGCTAATGCAACAGACCCAGAGGGAAGCCCAATTACATTCTCTTTTCAGAACCTTCCTTCCTGGCTCGCACGTTCTGGAAATACCCTCTCTGGAACGCCTCGGGAAGGAGACCCGAGCACCACTTTCACCATTACTGCTTCGGACGGTGCACTTTCCACCTCAAAGACTGTCAAACTCACCGTGATTGCTGTCAATGATCCGCCGATCATTACTTCGCCAGATTCTGTCATTGCGCAAGAAGACGTGGAATTAATTTATACAGCCACTGCCACAGATCCTGAAAATCAACCCATCTCTTTTGGGTTCAAAAATCTCCCCTATTGGCTCACTGCTTCTGGAGCTACGGTTCGAGGCCATGTTCCAGAAAGAGGAAAAGACACGACCTTTACGGTCATTGCTTCAGACGGAAGGCTCAATGATACCCTGGTGGTGTTTGTGCATGCAGATTTGATCAATGATCCGCCTCGGATCACTTCTCCGGATACTGCGTCTGCAGTGGAAAAAACGATGTTTTCTTATCTTGCCACTGCAGTAGATCCAGATGGCCCTTATCTTACGCTTCGATTCATTGAATTTCCGTCCTGGCTGACATTCACTGGACCTGTTCTCAGCGGGACTGTTCCGGAAAATTTCACCCAGAACCAATTCACGTTTAAACTCATTGCCTCAGACGGTTTGCTTTCAGATACGCTCAGGGTGCGGGTATCTGTCACTTTGGTGAATGATCCTCCTAGATTTGAATATCCTTTCCCACGCCCTGTGTTTGAAAGTGCAAATACCCTCCAATGGGAACTGAACCTCGACGATTATGTCTCTGATCCAGAGGATCCGGATTCTACATTGACTTGGTCGTATCAATTATTGGATTCTGTTCGGGTTGGGATTACCATCCATCCCAAAACGCACAAAGCCACTTTCTTGGGATTTTCCATTGATCGAAGTTTTCGTGTGCTCTTTACTGTGAAGGATCCGCACAATGCATCGGCTTCGGATACATTGAAAGTCGAAATTCTCAAAAGCGGCGTGGCTTTTCATCGAATTGCAGAGGCGCCCAAAACATTCCAGCTCTTCCCCAATTATCCCAATCCGTTTAATCCGACCACCACGATTCGGTACGGAGTTCCCAAATTCGCAAAAGTGTGTATTCGGATTTTTGACATTCAGGGACGAGAACTTGAAGTATTGGTCAATGAAAAACACCAACCTGGCACGTACGAAGTGCTTTGGGATGCAACGGGATATGCTTCTGGAATCTATTTCTGCCTCTTTGAGACAGAAAATATACGCCGAGTGCAACGGATGTTGCTTTTGAAATAAGCGCCGTAAGGAGTTTTGGATGCCTTTTTAATCCTCCTCCCCTTCCTGCAGGCGTGAAACATTTGCCTTCACCGCGGGATCGAGAAACCGGTACGCAGTAGATGAAAGTTCAGCAGAGCTTTCCTCCACGTCTTGAGAAATCGTTTTAAGGAGTTGACGCAAAGTTTTGGAAAGGCTTTCCTCTTTTGGTAACCTTCTGTGACAAAGAAAAATCGGGATTGTTTTCGTCCATTGCCCAGTTGGCAGGATTGTTCAGGATATATTGGCGGATATGATCCAATTCCCTTTCATGACGGATAATGTGTTCGTAATAATTGCGTTGCCAGATAGGGACGCCGGGGGCATCACGCAGGATGTTGATGCGTTTGGTGACCGCGGATTTGTACGAACGGATGATCGTGGGAATGGATCCCGAAACGGGTTTGCCAAACCATTCTGTTTCTGTGGCCATCTCATTTTGTTCCTGTAGGGGCACGGCATGCCGTGCCCCTACAGCATGCCGTGCCCCTACAGCATGCCGTGCCCCTACAGGATGCCGTCCCTCTCCTCCGGGGGCCAACAAAATGATGATTCCATGGACATGGTTCGGCATTACCACAAACGCATCCGGTTCCGCATGGAAAAAATGCAACGAAATCTCCTCCCAACACGTGCACGCGATCTTACCGTATTCATTCATCCGCATCTCCCCATCCACCACCTCGCCGAACAGGTGCAACCGATCGTGCGTGCAAATGGTCACAAAATATGCACCTGCGCTGGTGTAATCCCAACCCCGGAGACGAATGGAACGGCGATGGTGACATTCCGGATCATATTTGATCTTGCATTTTTCCCTTGAAGGCAAAAGCGCACCGCCCTGCAATACCCCGCCTGGACCCTACTTTAACACCACCATCCGGGTGGTTTTTTTCATTCCTTGCACATCCAACTGACATAAATAAATCCCAGAGGGCAATGAAGTTGCATTGAATTGCAAAGAATATTGACCTGGTTTTTGCACCTCATCCACCAAAGTTTTCACAGTCCTGCCCAAATTGTCATACACAGTAAGCCGTACATGACCCGAAGTATTTAAATCATAGCGAATCACTGCGGTGGCATTGAATGGATTGGGATAAATGGGATAAAGTTGGAACCGGGAGGGCCGAAGCGAACTTTGTGTGTCGATGCCCTGGGTTTCTGGATAGACAATTTTCACAGTATCCGATGTGACCTCATACCCATTATAATAAAATTTAGCATAGAAGTATTTTTCTCTTCCTTTCAGTACATTGAAAGGCCGGGTGAGTTCACTCGTGCCCCGATATCCAATGCCAATGCCATCGGTACGGACAGTATCTGCAATATCATAGAAATAATATTTCAAAGCCCCACCGGGATAAGGTCCGGTCATGGTCAAATCAAAATACGCCTGCCTGGAAGTGAACCGGGTAAACCGATACGTGAGAAGAGGTGCATGCGAAGGCGCTGTTTGCAATACTTTGATTTCTGCCACAGGAATGGAGGCATGGGCAGAATCTGCAGAGTGAAAAGTAAAACGAAGGGATTGAAATTCCACAGAATCAAAGGACACAATGGCACTCTGAATTTCTGTTTGGGGTTCCCATTTGTCCACAAGCACGTCCCATTGCACTTGGTCCAAACTCTTTTCAATCCGATATCCAAATTTTCCGGATTCTTTAAAAACCATCTGAATCATATTGCTCGAGTGGACTCCTCCCAGATCCATCACTGCGGATCCCCCATCCCCAAAACTCCATTCTGTTTCAAGATTGCCATCGTTCATGGGATGATTTGCATAAAGGGTCGTTCCAATACGGACCGGTTGGTGCAAGGCCAAATTCACGTCTTTTAACTCGACAATTGGTTTTGGATTGGGATGAAGATGATAATAAAATTCTTTTGCAAATTCCCACAATCCATCTAAAGTGGGATGAATCCCATCGTAGAACAAATAGCCTTTGCCCTGGAAAAATGTATGAAAATCGATAAAATGCGTGTTTTTTTGCTGAATGATCTGCTCCAGCATCGGAATCATTTCGTACGTGATGACAGAATCATTGATGTCGTATTTTCTGCTGAACGCGGGTGGCGGAATACACACATAAATTTCAGGATGGGTTTCCAATGCCCGAAACGTATCTATCATGGCAATGTAATCTGAAATAAATTCGTCTTTGTAAACCCAATTTTGCGGTTTGGAATCATTGGTGCCCAACATAATGGTGACAATATGCGGTTTAAACGCCAACGCAGCAGAAAATGCAGGTTCTTTCCATATTGGGAAATCCCCCTTTTTTAAAAGGGTCCGACCCGAAACCCCATAATTTTGAATATTGTATCCCGGACCCATCAAAATGCGAAGCTGGGCAGGATAAGAATCCAAATCCAAGCTCGGATAACCTCCGAAATACGCCGTGATACTATTGCCAATGCATGCAATTCGGATTTCTTCCTGTGCAAAAGAAAAAACAGCCATGCTGAGGATCAGAAAAAACACGCGGGCTTTCATACAGAACCTCCTACTTTCGTTTTTAATTTGCGAGGGATGAAAGGAATCCATTTAGATGATAAAAGTGCCGGGGGAGAGACTCGAACTCTCATGGACCGAAGTCCGGGGGATTTTGAGTCCCCTGCGTCTACCAATTTCACCACCCCGGCATGGACGCTAAAATTTTATGAAAAAAATGGCTCAATGTCAAGGAGAAAAAATTTTGAATGGGAAAGTAAAAAGACTAGGCTCAAAAGGGAAATGGTGCGGGCTACCATTGAAATGCGCTTCTTAAATCTTAAAAATGATCTCTAAACGAATTTTATTGCCTTTAGATGGATCTTCCATACCCAGATTGAACCACCAAATATATTATGCAGAAGCCATTCATCAACGAAGGCCTTGGATTAGATTTACTTGTTGATTTTGTCCAGTGTATTAAATCTTCTTAAGGGCCAATTTGAGAGGAAAGTATTTAAAATTTCAATTGAATTTTTAGGATTGATGAAATTTTGCTCAACTTCATTTTGTGAAAACAACCATAAAGGAACGGGTATAAAATGTTCAGTTCTCTCAAAGCGTACCTTGATTTTTTAATCCTTTTTTTCTATTTTCTTACTGAATCTTCAGCAATAAAACTTTATACCACAGGAGGTTGCTTATGAAGTCCTTTCGCTACACCGTTTTGGCGTGTCTTGTGCCTGTATTGGTTTTCGGAGGATCAGTCAAGTTGGCCAGTGTGTTTACAGACAACATGGTACTTCAACAGAAAAAGAAAATTCCAATATGGGGAAAAGCAGAGGAAGGCGAAAAAATCACAGTCGAAATCAATGGTCAAAAAGCCACGGCCATTGCCAAAAATCAAAAATGGATGGTGTATTTAAAACCCATGAATGCCGGCGGACCGTATACGTTGCGGGTGTACGGAGCAAAAGACACAGTCGAACTCCACAATGTACTCATCGGTGAAGTGTGGATTGCTTCTGGCCAGTCCAATATGGAATGGCCACTTTCTGGAGCCATGAATGCGGATCAAGAAATTGCATCGGCCAATTACCCTCACATCCGCTTTTTTACTGTGGCCAGAGCCACTTCCCCCTATCCGATCGATTCGGTACAAGGCCAATGGGTCGTGTGTAATCCAGAAAATGCCCCCTCTTTCTCTGCAGTGGCGTATTTCTTCGCAAGAGAACTTCATCTTTCAGAAAAATGCCCCATTGGTATCATTCATACCTCGTGGGGTGGCACTCCTGCAGAATCCTGGGTGGATGAGGCCTCTCTCCAATCCAATCCCAAACTTGCCTATTTGCTCGAGCCTCTTCAAGTATTCCGAAAAGATCCGGATCGGAGCAGGCAAGAAATGGCCAAGAAAATGCAAGAATGGCAAGCTTTTTGGGACAATATTTTTTTGAACAATCCCACAAAAGAACAAGGCTGGGCTTTGCCTGAACATGCACTTTCTGAATGGACCCCAGTACAAGTCCCTCAAGACGGCTCCATTTTAGGAAAAATCGATGGCGTAGTTTGGTACCGTCGGGATGTGGAGATTCCAGGCTCTTGGGTTGGGAAAGACCTTGTGGTAAAACTGGGTCCGATCGATGATTACGACCAGACCTATTTCAATGGAGTGGAAATTGGTCATATTTTTCGAGATACCCCCAATTGGTGGACAACGCCCCGGACGTATCCCATTCCCAAAGAGCTTGTCAAACCCGGACGAAACACCATTGCAGTGCGCATTGTGGACAATTGGTTAGGAGGTGGATTCACCAGTGATTCGACCGCATTCAAAATTTTCCCCAAAGACACTCCAGAAGAAGCGCTCCTCCTCTCTGGCAAGTGGTATTCCAGAACCGAATTTGTATTTGATCCCACAATCCATCCCCCCAGACCTGAACAAAGCGATGAATCGAATACGCCTTGCGTGTTGTACAATGCCATGATTGCTCCTTTGATTCCGTATGCCATTCGAGGTGCCATCTGGTATCAAGGAGAATCCAATACGTCTCGAGCAGAAGAGTACCGGGTCCTTTTCCCCACTCTGATTTCTTCCTGGCGGAAAAATTGGAAACAGGGCGACTTCCCATTTTATTTTGTGCAATTGGCCAATTTTATGGCGAGAGTGGATTCTCCAACGGAAAGCGAATGGGCAGAATTGCGAGAAGCGCAATTTCTTACCTTGAAAGTAAAAAACACAGGCATGGCTGTGGCCATTGACATTGGAGATGCAGCAGACATCCATCCGAAAAACAAGCAGGATGTGGGAAAACGCTTGGCCTTATGGGCAATGGCGAAAATCTATAAAAGAAATATAGAATACAGTGGGCCTCTGTACAAGTCAGTAGAATTTAAGCACGGAAAAGCCATTCTTACTTTTGATCATGTGGATGGAGGACTGGAAATCAAGGGAGGAAATGAATTAAAAGGATTTGCCATTGCAGGAAAGGATGGGAAATTTGTTTGGGCCAATGCAAAAATTGAAAAAGACAAAGTCATTGTGTGGAGTCCTAAGATTCCTGAACCCAAAGCAGTACGGTACGGATGGGCAGACAATCCGGCCGTGAATCTTTACAACAAAGCAGGACTTCCGGCTTCTCCTTTCCGAACCGATGGGCCGAAAAAATAATTACCGTGGGGTTCCGAGAAAGAGAAGCTTTTTGACTTTTTGAATCCCTTTGGCCTGAATTCGGCACAAATAAAAACCGGCCGCCACTTTGCGGCCGGTTTCATTTTGCCCATGCCAAGAAATGGATAAAAAACCTGGAGAACATTCCCCATTGTACAGCGTCAATACATGCTCTCCAAGAAGATTAAAAATCTCCAATTGGACATGTTGCGGAATAGAAACGAAAAGAGGGATTTGGGTACAATCCATAAAAGGGGAAGGGAAATTTTGTCCCCAAAACAATCCTGAATTGACAGGCTCAAGCGTGTGTTCTTCTGGCACATACGCAGAATCCAGTTGGAATTCAATGCTGAGGAGATTAAAACCACCTTGCACTGCTTCGACTTTGATTTTGTGGTCTCCAGAAACCAATTCGATGTCAGGAAGGGTCACGGTATCCCACTTTTTCCATGCCCCAGTCGATGGGACAGAAACAGTCCCTTTTGCCTTTTCATCAATCCACAATCGAATGCTCCCCCCAGCACTCACCGCAGAGGTCCAAAAAATTACCCGATATTTTCCAGAAAGCGTGACATTCACTGTATAGTGGAGCCATTCCTTTGATTCAATCCAACCCACATTGTAAGGAATTTCTGCATGCAAACTGGACTCAATGTCCACGCCATCGTTTCGATATTTTCCACCAGAATTCCAATGCGTAGGAGAAGTAGGACTTCCTGTGGTGTTTTTCACCACCTTATCGCTGTAGGCAACGCCATTCCCGCCCAAATCGTATTCCACAGCCGGAATCACCCCAGGAATGGGGTGCGGTTTAAACGGAACCCTTGTGCCTTTGGGTTCAAGCGGTTCTCGAATCAATGCATCCACGACATCAGGGTGGAATTCGCAGTGTTCCAATCGCAATGCCTCTGCCAAATCCATTAAAGTAGACTCTGCAAAAGTAGGAGACGGTTTTACCCCTCCACTTTCCCAATAGTTCAAAATGGACTGGTAGGCAGAAGAAATAGGAACAGAATACGGACTGGTCAAGGTTTCCACCTTTTTATGCGTCCACCAATTCCACCCGATGCGGAGCGACTCCAATAACCGGATGACCTCGCTGAACCATACATTGGAATTTTCTCCAGATTCTCCAAGCCAGATGGGTCTTCCGGTTTGATTGCGAAGATTTAAATAATTGGAAATGGAACCTTCCGAAGTTTCATTCCAATATTTATGAAACGCATACACCATATTGGCATCAAAAGGAGGTGTGAGTCCAGAAAAATCAGTGGCATACCAATTCCCTTCGATAAATACAATATGATGTGGATCCACCTCACGAATGGCGTGCGCAATTCGAATGTACAATGCCCTGAGTTCACTGGAAGAATGACCCGAAGGAAGCACGGGTTCATTGAGTAAATCATACCCACCGATCCAAACTTCATCCGCGTAACGCGCTGCAATTTTTCGCCAAATCGTCACGGTTTTATCCTGCATTATAGGATCTGTCCACAACCTGGCCTCTTTCCCGTCACTGTCACTGATATTGTCTTTATTTTGGCCTCCAGGCGCACAATGCATGTCCAAAATGAGATACAGCCTGTATTTTTTACACCAAGATAAGACCCGATCTAAAAACACAAAAGGGTCCTCGGGGCGAATCCCTGCCTGACCTTCGGGTTCAAACATGCGATAATGAAAAGGAAGACGAATGGAATTGAATCCCCATTCTGCAATTTTTTTGATGTCTTCTTCAGTGACATAATTTTGAATGTATTTTTGATAAAAACGCTCTGCAGACTCTCGACCGATAAGATCGACGATTTTGTTTTCAATATCCGAAGGAGAACCATATCCAGGAATATGAAGTTGATACCCTTCCTGGACGAGCCAGGCACCCAATCCAAGACCTCGAAGAATGATTTCTTGACCTGTAGAATCCACAATGGTGGTGCCTTGAGTGTGAAGAAATGGATAAAGAGGGAAAGCCCAAAATAGAAGAAAAATCCAAACATAAAATCCAGCGAATTTTTTGTCAAAATATTTTTCTCCCATACTCACCTCTTTTGGGATTCAATGAGTTCCTCAAGAAATTTTCGAAATGGCTCTGCAAATTCTTTTCGCTTGAGCGCAAATTCTACAGTCGCTTTGAGATACTCCAATTTATCTCCCACATCATATCGCTTGCCCTGGAATTTGACTGCAATGATGGGTCTGGATTTGAGAAGAATCCGAAGCGCATCACTGATCTGAATTTCGTTGTTTTTGCCAGGGGGCGTTTTTTCGATGCAATCAAAAATATCGGGCGTGAGCACGTACCGACCTGCCACTGCCAAACGGGAAGGGGCTTCTTCTGGAGAAGGTTTTTCGATAATGTCTGTGATTTCGAAAATGCGTTCGCTCAACGGCTTGACCGCCACAATGCCAAACCGATCCACTTTTTCCAAAGGCACTTCTTCTACTGCAATGACTGGATTTTGATACTGTTCAAAAATATCGATGAGTTGTTGCGTCGCAGGAATCACAGATTCAATGATGGTATCTCCCAAAAGCACTGCAAATGGCTCTTGTCCCGTATGCCACTTGGCGTAATGAATGGCATCGCCAAGACCTTTTTGTTCCTTTTGCCGGATATAATGAATCACAGCCAAATCCGCAATTCGGCGAATGGAACTCAATGTTTCTTCTTTGGATTGAAGATGGTTTTCCAATTCGGGATTGCGATCAAAATGGTCTTCAATGGCCCTTTTCCCTTTTCCGGAAATAATCAGCACGTCTTCGATACCAGAATTCACTGCTTCTTCCACCACGTATTGAATGGCCGGCGTATCCACAATGGGCATCATCTCTTTGGGTTGTGCTTTTGTCGCAGGCAGAAAACGAGTCCCCAAACCCGCTGCAGGAATCACTGCTTTTCGAACCATCCCATTTTCTCCTCATGTCACAATAGGTAAAATGACTTTGGCTTTTAGCGCTTGAAGTTGAGTCACCAACTGTTTGAGCATGGCATCGTCTTTGTAAATGCCAATGATTGCCCCCCCGGACCCACAAAATTTGGCAGAGGCTCCGCACTGCCGAGCAGTCCGAATCATTTCCATATTGCTTTCACTGATATTCATGATTTTGCATCGTTGATCAAAATTTTCATTCATGAGGGCAAACAATTTCTCTTCGTCCCGGTTTAAAAGCGCGACCTTCCCTTCTTCTGCAATTTGAGCGATCCGGGCAAGTGTTTCTATTACCAAAGGCTCTCCTGCTTCGTATCGGATGCGTAATGTACTGTGCGAGACCCCAGAGACTTTGGAAAGTTCGGTTTTGTACGCAATGTAGAGCTTTGGCAACAATTGGGGGTCGAGCCTTTCGTATTTGCCGTATCCTTTTGATTCCATGTGCGCTTTGTCAAAATCCATGTACACGCATCCTTCGTACACTTGAATCACCCGATCTTGAAGGCCTGCCTGGATTCCAAGCTCTTTGGTTTCTGCAGAAAGGATGAGATTGGGTAAAATTTCCAAAGGAACGGAAACATCGTAAAATTTCAAAAGCGCCCGGAAAGTGGCAGTCACAATGGCACTTGAACCTGCCAAACCCACTTGCCGTGGAATGGTGGTATCGTATCGGATGGTAAAATTTTTGTTTACCAGTGGGATTTGATTTTCCATGCAGTAATCATAGAATGTCTTGATCGCGGCTTTAATCAACCGAATGCCACCATAATGGCCTGTTTGATTGATCACTTCTGCAAAATGGTGAAGGCTTTTGTATTCATTGGTGTCATTGTCGTGGGCCTCAATGCGAAGTTCAGGAGATTCCCAAAGCATGACATGGGCCCCAAAATTCCGCACGATCACGGAAATCGTTTTTCCAAAATATCCATCCGAAGGATTACCCAAAAGTCCTGCTCTGGCATATGCTCGTTCTTCAATGATCATAGGAAATTCCTTATTGAAATTCGAATTTTACCACTGGATTTCAAAGCCCAATGCCCAATTCGCAGGTCTTGAAAAGTCATCCCCACACTGGACATACACATGAATCCCTGACGGATGGGTGTACACAATCCCCACATACTGACCCCAACTGCGAGTCCATGTTTTGGCAGGATGCGAGTCGAATTCTTCGTACCGGTTGATCTCGATATCATCGAGTATTTGTTTTTCATCTTGCCATTTTTGGGAAACTCGAAGGGGATATATCCGTCTGCCCTTGTACGTTTCATCCGAGAGAGAAAAAACAGTACTGGTTCCCAAAACCACAGAAAATCCTCGAACCACCTGCATCTGAATGCCAATGGGAAGCGACACTCTCCATTGGGTCCGTGTCATTTGAAACGTGTATTCCAATTCGTGCCGAATGGATTCTACATCGGTTTCTGGCTTGTACAGACTATAACGATCCCATTGGTGGGATTTGTACATGGAAGACTCTTCCACTTGCTGAGAAAACCAAGCTCTTTGGAGATCTATTCCACCAAAAAAAGACCAGTCTTTCTCTTGTGTATAAATAAATGAAACAAAATACCGCCAAAGGTTGGATTCTTCATTCCCATCGCCATTGAAAAGATTGGAACGACTTCCGTGGCTTTCATGCCGTCGCAAATGGATAGTCCCGGAAGGCCATTCGTACTCATCGTACTGTCGGTCTGAACTCGAAGTGTCCGCAGAGACAAAATCTCCCGAGTAGTCCAACGTAGTCCAGGTAGCATACGCAAAGGAACGGAGTTTCCACCGATCTGTGATGGCTTTTTCAAAAGTCAAACCCATTCGAGGCCTTTTGCCATCCATCGAGGAAGACTGACGACTGGAGAGAAAATATCGGTTCCACTGGTAATACTGAGGTTGCACATCCTGTTCAGACCAGGTATAACTGGTGTCCAGCGAAGAGGAGCGATCCGAAGCATTGCCAAAAAGAATGCCTCCATATCCTCCGATTTTTGTTTTCGAATTCGGCCGAAATACAAAACCTGCGCCTAATTCGATATGGTGCCCAGAAATGGAAAGCGCTTCGTCGTTGAGCATTGCAAATGCAGAATGAGGATAGTTGGCCCATTTGGAGTTGTATAAATCTCCGTCTTGGTCATACACAAAATATCCAATCCGAAATCCAAGATCGAGATTGCGGGTCATGGATCTTGCCAAAACCACCTCGGATTGATTCCCTATCACTGTTTGTTGATTTTCGTCCACTTCCAAGCGACTGGGAACCAGAGGAATGTCGCTATACCGTGCCGCATCTGCTGCCATTTCATTCCAATATCCACTGTATCCCGTGCGAAATGGACCATAATCAAAAAGAGACCGATTGAGAAATCCCAATGTCCACTGAGAACCGATTGGAAAAAGAAACGCGAAGTTGTACAAAGGATTCACCAAAACCGTGGACACTGAAGTTCTTGAATACCACTGTGGAAGCACTGCATACTCTCCGGATGTGGCAAGCCAGGGCGCCCAGGAAACAGAGGTCGTCTGACCCGGATTCAGATCCACATAGACTGATTTTTGAGAAACGTTCCGGAGAAAAGCCGGATTCAATTGAAAATCCGAATAAAGATCCGGAACCATCCCATAAGCCTCTGGCGGAAGCATTTGCATTTTAAGGGTCCGAAATTCCATGGGTTCCAAAAAATATGGAATCGCACATTTCTTAAGAAATGGCGAAGGCACATCTCCTCGGGAAACAATCCATCCTCCCAAAAGAATCATCCCAATCAATAATTTTTTTTGCATACGAACTCCTTTGCCCACTCAAGGTTTTATTTTTGAATTTGCTTGATAAAAAATGTTAACAAATTTTATTGAATTTTTCAAACACTTTTTGGCAATTTGGGGGAAGAAAAAAATGGGGAACGGCAAAAGGGGAATGGGAAATGAGAAAATGGGACTCGGGAGACCGGAATCAGGAAACTGGAAATTGGTCTCCCGACTCCCGTCTCCTTGTTCGTTTCCCATTCCCCGTTTCCCATTAGCCATTTCCCGTTTTGAAGGAACAATTTCTAAATGTAAAATAAAAACAATAAAGCCCCGTTTTTCAATGAACGGGGCTTTTCCTTAAATTTTAATCTCTTTTGGATTGAGGAGGAGCTGAATTGGGACGCTTCAGTCCTTCCATGCGCAATAACGCTTGGACCTGAATGGGAAGGCCAAAACAATTGATAAATCCCTTGGCATCTTTCTGGTCGTAGACCTCGTCCCTTCCAAAAGTGGCATAATCTTCTCGGTAGAGTGAATACGGAGAACTTCTTCCCAATACCATGACATTGCCTTTGTACAGTTTCAGCCTGACCTTTCCCGTGCATTGCTCTTGTGTTTTTTCAATAAATCCGTCCAAAGCCATGCGAAGCTGGCTGAACCAAAGTCCGTAATAAATCAATTCCGCATAAATCGTGGACACGATTTCTTTAAAATGAAGGGTTCTGGCATCGAGAACCAAGCTTTCAATTTCTCTGTGACCCGCATAGAGAATGGTGCCTCCGGGCGTTTCGTACACTCCTCGAGATTTCATTCCAACCAATCGATTTTCCACCATGTCCACAATGCCAATGCCGTGCTTTGCGCCCAATGCATTGACTCTGAGCATGAGTTCGAGTGGATCGAGCCTTTCTCCATTGAGTCCTACAGGCACCCCTTTTTCAAATTCAAGTTCAATGACTTCAGGTTGGTCGGGCGCTTTTTCTGGAAGTTTTGTAATTGCAAAAAGATCCTCTGGCGCTTCTGCCCAGGGATCTTCGAGAATCCCCCCTTCGCTCGAACGATGCCACAAATTGGTGTCGTGACTGAAAATCTTTTTTGTGGTCTGGGCAATCGGAACATTGTGTTTTTTAGCATATTCAATGGCTTCTTCCCGAGAACGAATGTTCCATTCTCGCCACGGTGCAATGATACGCAATTTCGGATTCATGGCTTTATAAGTTAATTCGAATCGGACCTGATCATTCCCTTTTCCTGTACATCCATGGGCGAGCGCATCTGCACCTTCCCTTTCTGCCACTCTCACCTGATGCATGGCAATGAGAGGTCGTGCCAATGAGGAACCCAAAAGATATTTTCCTTCGTACACCGCTCCTGATTTGATCATGGGGAAAATATAATCCACCACAAATTCTTTTCGAACATCTTCAAGAATAAATTGACTTGCACCGGACTTGAGCGCTTTTTCCTCTAAGCCTTCAAGTTCTTCATCTCCTTGCCCAATATTCGCAGTCACCGCAATGACTTCACAATGGTAGTTTTCGATCAGCCACGGAATAATGATGGACGTATCGAGCCCTCCAGAATAGGCAAGGACGACTTTTTTGACTTCGTTCATGAAATAATCCTCCCTCGAATGATTTATACTTCATTGGCAATATAAAAGGGAAGTGTATTCAATGTCAAGAAAATTTTTACCCAAAATGGAGTTCATAAAAAACACATAAATAGGCCAATGGATTTCAACGCCATAATTCCACATCATTTTTCTTGACTTTTTCTAAAAAAAGTGTAATATTTTAACAGTTTTTTTAAAAAATTTTCCTTGAACTTAATATAGGGAGGTAGTAATGAAAGAACTTTTCAAGTGGATCGGATTCGGACTTTTGATGACGGTTTTCCTTTCTTGTGAAAGTGAAAAATCTAAAATCACTTTGGAACCCACTGGGATTCGCATTCAACTTACATTGAATGGCCCTATCTATCAAGGGACATTTTACTCAGGATATTTACCCCGCACTGATTACGCGATCTGGATTGAAGACCAAAATCGACAGTATGTGAAAACCCTTCGAATTACGCGCTCCGTAGTGAGTGTGGGAGATTATTCGCATGTGGATCACTTGCCCACGTGGATGTCAAAATCAGGCATCACGTATGATAAATTATTGGAAGAAACCGGGAATCAACCCGGAGTAGCCCCTTCGTTTGAGGGAGTCACCTCGGCAAGTCCTTATTTCCCTTCGGAAGATTCCACTCAAACATTTGTGGTTGAATGGGATTTTACCGATAGCCATGGGAATGCGGTTTCTCCTGGCACATATTATTTCTGTGCGGAAACCGCAAATATTACGAAAAATGAAGCCAGTTCCTATACCATTCAAGCAGAAACCACTTCTGGCTCCATTGACCTGAAGAAGAATCAGATTATTCCTGCTTCTCCGACTGCTCACATTCGCGAACTCACTGGAGAATTTGTAGTAGAAAAAGCTTTATCTAAATCCGGTTGGGGAATTACAGAACCCAAGTAAACTCAAAAAACAAACTTCTCTGATTTTCCACTCCATTGAGCCTCATTTCCTTTTTGAGGCTCAATGGAGTTATTTTTTTGTGAGATTATATATTTTGGGGAGGACCAAATTCGATTTTTACTTCAGTAAAACCAATTTTCTAAACTGCCGGCTGTTTCCTACTTCCAGTTGATAGAAATATAAACCGTTACTTAATTCAGAAGCGTCGATTTTGACTTGATGTTTTCCAGAAGGAAAAATGCCTTTTGTGATTTCTTTTATCTGTTGACCTTGGACATTGAGTAAAGCAAGCCGAATTTCAGCCTTTTCGGGCAAATAAAATTCCACAATGGTTGTGGCATTGAACGGATTCGGATAATTCTGGAACAATTTGAAATCTGGAATCATCGAATGATTTTGAAATCGCATCCCAGTAGAAGAAGTTTTTACGAGGACCACCTCTCCCTGATCCGGGATCACGTCAAATTGAATGTATCGAACAGCATCGATTTGGAGAATTTGCGCAGACACCTCCTTGCCATTTTGAAAGACTTTTCCAGAAGCCCATCCTTCGGGCAAAGGCCTTCGCAAGGTCACAGGGTAATTATAAATGGCATTGTCCAAAGTGTCAGTCACTTGAATGGTGATGGAGCTATCCTGTGAGGATAATTCTGTGACCGAAACTGCATTCCGTTCTTTGATGTATCGGACCACATTGCCAAATGTCTCCACCCAGATTTCATTTCGATGAACATGGAGAGAGTCCAGGGTTTCTTTGAGAACCGCAGAGGAAAGAGAAGACCAACCTCCATCATTGTCAATTCCGTGAATCAAAAAGATACACCAGCCCTTGGTTCTTTTGACCGAATTAAAACGACTCATAAAATCCTGGGTGGTTTTGACCCCGCCCAATTCTCCACAAATAATGGAACTGAGATTGAAAAAGTCCCTGGGGGTAGAAGGTTCAAGACTTCCAGAGCAAATTCTTGCTGCAATGTAAAATTGGGACACCAAGGATTTTTTGGCAGGTTCACAATACGGATAGGCCAAAGTCACGCAAGGATAATCCGGGATATGCGATTCAATGACTTCTTTGGCGGTTTGCAACTCTGCCAACTGCACGCTATCCGGCTGTCCAGCCAGATGAGGATGGGTGACAGTATGGCTTGCAATTTCATGGCCATTGTGGGCAAGGGTATTCAGAAGATCCCATTGCGGCGGCCATCCCCATGTAGAACTTGTCACAATAAACAACGTGGCCTTAAACCCCAATTCGTCGAATATCGGAATCGCTTTGGCAAACTGATTGGGAGATTCATCGTCCAATGTGAAACTGACTGCCGCGGTGCAGAATCCTCGCCATGTGCCCACTTCGTAAGGAGAAGAAACGCCTTGCGCATGTGAAAGATGAATCCCTAAAACGACAAGTAGAATAAAAATGCGTTTCAACATCATCAACCTCCTTTAGAATTTTAAGATTAAAATGTGATCCAGAGTTTTCCCATGGATCCACCTTCAGGAAGCATCATCCATCCAAATTGCAAGGTAAAAAGCGCATTTCGTTTTTTGGCGCATCGAACTGCATCAATGCCACTGATCAAATGATTGGCCAAAATGCCACCAATCACAAATAAAGAATTCCGATACGCTTGATCTGCTTTGATCCGCATCCGTTCGTATCGTTTTCTGAATGCTTCGTTTTCCCAGCGCCAATCAAAGTCTCCTCCTTCAGGATACATCAAATCAGGCCGTCTTTGTTGGAGTTTGGCGTCATTGTACGCCACAATGTCCATGTAATTTTCAATGGCAAGATAATAATTTCGATCTTTCCCTTGAGGATGGACTCCTGCATGGGCAATGGCATACAGTTGATAATCGTGCTCTTTCCAGTGTTGGTACGTGCGAAATCCGGCCAATGTGGCCCAGAGTCCAATTTCTGTACCGACAAACGTCCAGAAAGAGTTTTTGGAACCTGCATACCATTGCCCTGTACCAGGGAGTATAAAAGAATAAAGAAAGGCCTTCCCTGGCGAGGGCAGTGGATTTTCAGCACGTAAAATTCCTGTCAAAATGAGAATCAAAAAAGGAAAAAAGCGTTTCATAAAAAGACCTTTCTCACCAGCTCAATTGTACAATGAGATTCGGCACAAATGCATATGCAGGGTGCATGGATTGAGGCCGTAAAGAAGCTTTTAATTTTAAATTTTTCCGATTCACCGTCCATGCAGCATCCAGAGAAGAAATGACATGATTGGCCATGACAATCATGGCACAAGTGGAAGCCTTTTTGAGCTCAGTATTGCTCTTGTGGCGCAAGTTCTCGTAATAATTTCGATTGGGTGTCAATGCAGGACCTCCGGGCACATAATCGTCCCATCCCCATTTGAATTCGTCGTATTTACCAATCATTTCATAATACTGTTGGGTTTTGGTCGAAGGCAGGTCGTGGGTTTTGGGTTCTTCTTGCTCATTGTATTGAGTTCTCCAACGGGTTTCGTCCCAGTGGGTGTCTGCATATTGGATAAATCGATCCTCCCATTCTTCTCCTTTGTCTGAATACTGGTCATAGCCAATCCACAAAGCGGTTTCGAGACCCAAAAACAAAATGCCTTTCAGCCAGGATCCTGCCCACATCTGGCCTGTGCCCGGTATGGCTGCAGAAAAAACAGCACCTAAAAATGGCTTTTTGCTAGGCAAAGTGGTTTTAGCAGAATCACCAGAAGAGAAAGGCAAAAGCGAGGGTTCCATCAAGGCAAGTCGGAGAAAAGTGGGATCACAAGCATTTTTGAAAGATTGCCCCATGCTCCATGAAGAAAAGAGGCCGATGGTGAAAAGTGCCATCCAAAAAATTTTTTTTCTTTCCATTTTTTCCTCCTTTCCTTTAATCGACAAAATCAAACAAAATACCAAAATAGGTTCGCCACGTTTGGCCTTCGAGAAGGCCTTGCGAGGTCTTAACCCGGTCCAGTCCATAGGCAATATCCCAAAATACACAAAGAGGAAAACCGTAAAAAGAATAAAGCGACATCCGAAGTTGAAAACCCACATCCTTTTTTAAATCCGAAAACGAAAGGGTATGACCAGTCCATGCATCCCCCACATGCCCATACACCACGCCAAAAAAGCGGTTGAGATGCATCCAAAGGATTTTTTGATCCATTTTTCGAACAATGGGAAATCGGTAAGACAGGCCCAATTGGAGGAGCTTTGTGCCTTCCAAGCTATAATAAGAATAACCCCGCATGCCCTCAAGTCCTCCTCCAAAAAAATAGTAAAAACTTTCCACGGGTCGATCAATCAGTCCGGCTCGAACTCTTACCCCCACACTGTGATCCTGAAAAAACAGCGGCCTTACTTCATTCCAATCGATAAAAAATTGAAAATAGTTGTATCTTCGATAGGTCTCGACCAAAGTGCCATAATCTGAATGGATTTTAAATCCTTTCAAAAATTGTTGTGCAGCCCGATCGACTTGGACAAGGATTTCTCTTTTTTTCACTGGAGCCGTATGTTGCGCCTTTGGAAAAATCGAACGATACTGCCATTCTACCCGAAACACCTGGCCTTTGTGATATGTATAGGGAATTTTCATCTTCCCTTGTTTGGTCATTAAGTGCATCTCTGCATCGTATCGACTCCCTTGCCAGAGCGTCCGTATTTGCATCTGATCCGTGAGGGGAAATTCTGCACCGAGATCCATTTCCATGAGTGTATATTCAAATTGCATGTTTTGACTCGATGTATGTCGACGAAGATGATACCCTTCGAAAAACAAAGTCGGATACCATTTTTTGTATTGAAACAAGAGCGACACGTCGGAATCAAAACGGCCATTGACTGCAACACTTCCAAATAGAGAAGTTTTTTCCAGAATATCGTTGCCGTAAAAATACGTGCCCACTTTGAGCATATTGGGATAGTCCACAAAGAATCTCGGAAGAAACATGAGCTTGGAATATATCGGTTTGTACGATTTCGGAGAAAATGCAAAATTCTGCGATGCAAGCGGTTTGGGACAGAGATCTCGATCCTTTTTTGTCCACGCATAGGGACTTTGGTAACTTGTCCATTCCGGAGGAACCGCAATGAGCGAATCGATTTTGGCAATTTTATACCCCTCTGACTGGAAAAGGGAATAGAGCAATTCTCCTTTTTCATTGACACAGGGCATGAACGCGCCGCCTTTCACATTGGTATGCTGGATGATTTCTCCAGTCGTCATGTTGAATTGATAAATATTGAAAATGCCTGTCCTGTCTGAAGCAAAATAAATGGAAGCCCCTGTGGGGCTCGGAAAAGGATCTCTTTCGTCTGCAGGCGTTTGGAGGAGATAAGAGAAACGGCCGGACGCAGTATCCAGCATGGCAATGTCTCGATTTCCGCAAGAGTCTGAAACAGCAAATACAATGGCCTCTTTCAACCATTGGGGCCCATAAATTTGTTCTCCATGCTCAAAATGGCTGAGTTTCCGAATTTTTTCTCCAGTAAGCGAAACAAGAACCAAATTGCACGTGCCGTCTTGTTCCACCACGCCGAGAAGCCAATTCCCATCCGAGGACCAGGCAGGATGCCGGAATCGCATGCCTCGGGTGATGCGCTTTTCTTTTTTGGCCATTATATCATAAACAAAAGCATCAAAGTAATGAGAACCGTGCTTTGTTTGCATTCGCTTGGCATACGCAATTCGATGGCCGTCCGGAGACCAAGAAATGTAGGGAGCCACCCCTCCTACCACAGGTTTCCCCTTTCCGGTTTGAGCATCCACAATCCAGAGTACAGTTTGGGAAAGAAAATCCCCTCCCTGAGTAGAGACATAGGCATAATGGGTCCCCTCGGGAGACCACACCGGAGTGAAATTCCCCAGCCCTTTGGACTGGAGAATTTTTCCTTCGACTGGATGAGTGTCAATCACTTCAGTGGACTTTGCATATTCAGTTTTGAGCCATTGTTTCCATTCCTGATACAAAGCACTTTCCGATCGCTTCAGCACTTGCCTCACTGCACTGGAAAAATCCATGCGCCAAGGCAATTTCATGGCTTGGGTGAGTTCTGCGAGAACTGCTTCTCCGTATTGATGTGCCATGTACAATGTGAGAGCAAATCCCTGGTTATACACCCGTTCATTGCCCAAACTGTTTTTCCCAAAAACGTGCATTTCGGACAATGAAAGAAGTCGATTTTCCAAAACCGCAGTCCGAAGAAGCATGTCTCGGTGAGAATCCCAGAAATCGTATTCCAAACCCGGATATTGAAATTGGGCCATTCCTTCTGCAAACCACATGGGAATCACAGTGCCGGCAATGGGATAAGACACAATCCGATTGGGGTATCCGTGGATCACGTCTTTTCGTTTTTCTTTTTCGTATCCAAGCCATTGAAAATAAATCCCTGGAATTTGACGCGGAAATTTTCTCGCAGAACCCAAAGAAATCATGTGGGTGAATTCGTGGGCCACGACATTGTAAAGCCAGTCGTGGGTTCCACGGAAAACAAAATCCAAAGCAGAACACCAAATTTCGATTTTATTCTCGTAATAAAACGTCGCACCATTGGATTCATCGTCGTGATCTCGAATAATCCAGTGGATTTTTGTGTCTGGAATATAATCGTACAAAGAAGTGATTGGAGAATATATACTCTCTGCAATTTCAGCCACACGACGGGCAGTGCGTTCTGTTCCTTGGTGAAAATGAACCACAAAGTGCTCGGTTTCAAGGCTGTACCAAGCAAGTTCTGGATGATTGAATGAAATTTCTTGGCCTTGTGCAAATGCAATTCCTAAAAGAATCCAGAATCCAATTCCGATTTTTTTCAATTTTCGTATCCGGTTCATTTGACCACTGCAATTTTGATCAGCGCGGTCTCGGTCTTCCCCTGACCTTTGGCTCTGATTTCACAGAAATACACTCCGCTTTCGATTTTTCTGAGATCCCATCGAACTTCGTTTTCTTGCAAAGCCTCTCCTGGACCTACAAATTGGGCAATTGTTTCGCCCGCAAGATCGTAAATGACAATATCCACTTTTGCAGGCATTTCCAACCGATACCGAATCACAGTAAAATCTTCATAGGTCGGATTGGGATAATTGTAGGCCCATCGAATGGATTTTTTCCCTGAAGGAGATATTTCTCTTGGCTGAAATCGACTCTGGTTTGTTCCCGCAGGATCTTTTCTCACGCATCCCCAAGGCACACTTTCTTCAGTAAAGGGACCAGGTAGATCCCATACCACCAGTTCCTTTTGGGAGATAGAGACCAGTTCTATCCGTGAATCGCCATCAATCTCAGCCAGAGTGGGTGGAACAGGAAAAGGGCTCTCGCCATAAGGAAGAGGAAACCCTGAGACAGATTTTCCATTTCCGCCAAAGGCCTCCAGAGTGCCCGCGGAGGTGGAAACCAGAATGTCCAATAAGCCATCTCCATTTACATCACCGAGCACTGGATCTGAGAGAAGCAAAGAAACGTCTCCGAGAGAAATGGGAAAATGGGATAGCAATGCCCCATTTCTGTGAAAAGCCCAAATCTTTCCTTCTCCTGCGAGGACGATGTCCAATTCCCCGTCTCCATCGAGATCGCCCAAGGCAGGCGAAGAAACCGTTTGGGGGAAAATGACAGGGGAAACAGACTCCATTTGGCCAATCGCATTGAAAAAGACAAATCCATTTTGAAACACATGAAGAGATTCTCTTGTTTTTCCCAGCCCAAAATGTCCAGTACAGGGAGAAATTTTAATCTCGTGATGAATCGATTGCGTCCATAAAAGAAGGGGAGTTTCTCCAAAAAGGAGAAGATGGATTTTTCCGTCTTGGGTACTTGCGACCAGAGTATCAGGAGAAAGGATACTGAATTGGGCAATGCCAGTGACTGCTTGGTCACTTAACTGAATTTCTGCCACGGATTCTCCTGTGGAGGTGATGCATCGTAAAAATCCTTTTTGGGTTCCAACGAACACAAGTCCTTTTTCAGAAAATAAAAGGGTAACCCCTTGGTCTGGAGAAATGGAAGTCCGGAATAAAGTATCCACTCTACAAGCATGGTTCTGGTTTGTTATGGTGAATGCACCTATTTCTCCATTTTCAGTGGCCAAGAGAATGTCCTCTGCTTTATCGCCATTGAGATCTCCAACCACAGGAGGAGCGGAAAGCCGATTTCCCGTTTCAGCAAACCCACTCGAAACAAAAGTCAGCGGGATGGAATCCAATCCGATCGGGAATAAAGGAAAAATCTCTTCGTATTGGCTAGGACAAAGGGGATTTCCATTTTCTGTGAGTCCATAAAATACCCCCGACTGCGATGCAAGGCAAATATCAGTGGCTCCATCCCCATTCAAATCCCCAAAAAGAGGCGGGAAAAAGGAGGCTTTTTCTGATAATGGCGTAGAAAAATGAAGCCATTCGTTTTTTAAAGAAAACGTCATGATGGTGTCTGGATCTGAAAAATCGTAAAAAATCAAGTGCGTATTGGCTCCTGAGTAGGAACGCGTGTTGGGATGTGTCTCGGGGCCAAATTGCACTGCATCCGTGTGGTTGGCGAGTTGATGAATGTCGTTACTTTTGTACCAGGCATCGTGCATCACACCCAGTTCAGACCCTGCCCCTCCGGAAAGAAAGCCGTAGGATTCGCCTATGTCCTGGGCCCCGTCCGCTTCTTCGAGATCCACCCCCCGATGGCGTGGATTCACATTCACCCGATTTTGTGAAAGCCCCTCTGCAATGACATTTTCGTCCACATGCCAGATCAAAATGCCAGAACCGGGCAAACCAAAATCGTATTCTTCCACCCGGACAATGACACCAAAAGGGCCATCGGATTCAATTTGTCCATTGGGAAGGAAACGAACTTCTCGACCCTGACGATCCCAGCCCCTGGTAATGCCATCTCGATTGGGATCGTGCATTCGGTTTTCAAGCAGAAAATATTCGTGATTATTGATGCGAATTTGATAAATGCGTTCAGTCGAGAGACTCATGACTTCAGCAATGACCTGAGAAGAAGCCACTCGAAGGGCATTTCCATTCCAAATCTCTCGAGGAAATTCCCATCCAAGAAAATACTTTTCAAAAGCACAAGGTTCTGCAGGAATGAGTCCATTGAAATTGCTCGAGCCTTGATCCATAAGTCCCCATCGGCCAATACCAGAAGCGCCTGTTTCTGTGTTCCACAATGCAGGAAGCCCCAGTCGAAACCCAAACATGAGTGCTGCAGTGCCAAGAAGCCCCAGTTCATAGCCTTCTTGAGATTCTGTTTCGGGAAGAACAATGGCATGATCGACAAAGAAATTTCCGTTCTGGACAGGAATGCCTTTACCGGGCATGATTTCGTTTGCTGCATATTTTTCAAGATCCAGAAGATTTAAAAATGCAGAAGGAAGGTCTTTTGGAGTTGAGTCATAATCCAGTGCCAGGTCATTCCCCACCCCTGCATGGAAAAAAATCCACGTATCACACGAAGAAAAGTCTACCCCGTTTCGATCCGCTTCCCGCACTGCATCTAAAAAGAACTTCACCAAGCCCTTCTCTGTCTCTTCTTTGGAAACTGCAGAATTGTAGTATCCCATTTGATTGGAAAGTGTAATGATTTGGGGCCAGACTTGGCTCAACAGAATCAATTTTCCTTTTGAAACATGCCGGTAATAATTCGAAAGCGCCAGAAGTTGATCCTCAAAATAAGCCAAGTCATGGGGAGGAGGATCAATGGTGGGTTCACTGGCCAGAGTTGTTAAAAATTCTCCATTGCCAGTGGTTTCTTCGTCTTCATCTTTTTGGAACTGGACACAAATGCCAAGCACACGAAGTGTTTCTGGGACGGCAAAAGTGCCAGAAGCCTTGGGAAATGGGCTGATGCCTTTTTGAGAATAACACTCTCCCCTACCCGAAGGAGGGTGGTATTTCCAACCAAGCGGTTTTGCTTCACTTGGGGTGATAAAACACAAAAATATTAATAGAGAAAAAATCAGAGCCATCGTTCTCTCCAATACAAAATTACCCCACAGAACAATGTGAGGTAATTTGGGAATTTCATGGTTTTGCCGTGATTATTTAGAAAGAAGCAGTCAGTGAAAACCGCATCGTATCAGAGAGCGGATGGCCTTGTGCTGCAGCCACATAGGCAAAGTCAAGTCTGAAATTGGCGTATTGAAGCCCTGCACCAAATGTAGAATATTTTACGCTTCCCTCATAGTCGTAGTAATATCCTCCGCGGAGAAAAATCATGTTATTATATCCGTATTCAAAGCCACAAGAACTGACCAGACTATTCAGTTGATCTCGAAAAGAGCCTTCTGTCCATGCAGTAAAAATGGCTTTGTAAAAAGGATCCGAGGTACCAAGACTGTCCTTATGTCGAACCACCAAAAGTTTATTGGTATCAATGGCCAGAGTGAGTTTGTTGTATTCATTTTCTATCACTTTATAACCAAGGCCAATTTTGAGATTGGTGGGAAGCGGATCTGCCTGGGCAACGTCGATATAAGAGATTTTAGGACCCATGTTGGAAAGATTGAATCCCATGGAAAGCTTTTTGGCGAATCCCGGTTTGTAAAGAAGACCAAGATCGACTGCAAAGCTCGAACCGACCCCTTTTCCCTTTTCTTCTCCTGCTCCAAAGGGGGCCAAATTGCTATAAATGTAACGCATATTGACCCCAATCCCTAAATTCGGTTTGAGTTTGGTCGCATAGGAGAGGGTCACTGCTCCATCCCAACTGTGAAAATATTCAAGGGGAGTGGGATCCTTCTCTGTACGCACTTGTTCACCCATATTAAGATAGGTAATGTTCGCTCCAATGGTTCCACCGAGACTCTCTACGGATTGTCGGTAAGCTAAAAATTCATAAGACATGTCTGAAACCAATTGGGGGAGCCAATTGCAGTGCATGAGAGTAATTTCATGGCCTGTCTGAAAGGCCAATCCCCCTGGATTCCAGTAAATGGCAGTCGCATCATCCGCAATGGCCCCAAATGTTTCTCCCATACCGGAAGCACGGGCTCCAGGCGAAATGAGCAAGAACAGTACTGCTGCCTTGCTTGCAAACACATTGCCTACAAGACTCAACACGAGTCCTATTGTGGCGAGGTAAATTCCCCACTTTTTTCTCATTTTTTAGTCCTCCTCTACAAATAAAAAACCGAATTTCAAGGTTTTAGGCCTTCGGCCTGTTCTGCCTTGTGATTCGGCACAAAAAAAGTCCGTTCAAGGCTGTGGATCTTGTCCATCCTGTACAGATCAGGTTACAGGCCGAAAAGACAATCCATCAAACCTTTAACGAACTTTCAATAAAAACTCCTCTATATGAACGTTTTTAAGATACTAAAATAGATAAAAAATGTCAAGTACTTTTTGAAATGGAGATTGGAACTGTAATGACTCGTTAAGAATGTCAGGGTTAGGACTTGATAGAAATGTCAGTATTTTTTACGATCGCCGAAGCGGGTAGGGTTTTCTATAGATCACTGTGTATGGATAGAGACAAGACAGTATGGAGGAAGCAACGTACAACGGAAGAAGCGTCCACCCCGGAAGAAGCGTCTCCGCCGTAGTGTCATTGGTGAGCTGATCCAATTTGATGGTTCAGAGCACGATTGGTTTGAGGGACGTGGTCCTGAATGGGTATTATTCCATGCTATGTTCTATCGAAGGGTATGACTTAGACAATATCTTTTGTTTCCAAACCCAAAGACAGGTATGTCATGATGATATCATTTCAGCTATTCCTTAATAGAAAAAACCTTTGTCTCATTGGCCTTTTCCCTCCAGTCTAAAAATTATCTCTTCTTAATTTACCTCTACAACTTCTCCGTGTCTAATTCTTAAGGAATCCCTAAGGGGGGCAGTATTAATTTGAGTCTTCGATTTATCACTTTCGCTATGACTTCTTCCTCTATTATTTACTCCGACACACACGAAAACCTTGATCAGGACCTTTTCCGCTGGGTTCGAAACTCCCACGGAAAGAAACCTCACAACAAAATTCGGCGCCCATCCAACCACCCCCTTTCCAAACCCGTCCTTTCGGCTCAGTCCCATCACTCTCGCACCAATCCCAACACCATTCCCTTACATTCCCTGACATGTCGTAAAGTCCTAGTTCATTGGGTCTCTTAAGCCCGACAGACTTTGTACTATTATGATTCTTTTCGATATCGTTCCAGGACCAGAATCCAGTTAAGTATTCGTCTCCAGAGTTTCTCCAATACCATGCCACATGATCGATTTCGTTGGATCCACTATAGATATAGCCTTTGCTCAAATGCCCTCCGCTGGCAGCATATTCCCACTCTGCTTCTGAGGGCAATCGATATCCATTGGCCCCTGGATTGATCGTGACTGTCCATTTAATACTATCAAGATCATTATCATTATTCGGGTCTTTTTTACTTCTATCAATATTGTAATAAGGGGTTAAACCTTCTTTTATGCTTCTTTGATTACAGTATTCAATACAATCATACCAGCTGACCATCTCCACAGGCAAATCATCGCCCTTGAACTTTGAGGGATTATATCCCATGACAGCCATCCATTCTTTTTGGGTCACTTCATATTTCCCTATATAAAAATCCGATATTATAATACCCTTGCCATAAAAATTCGACTTAGGATTTACAAAAGTCCCACCGCGAACGAATATAAGGTTATCGAGCTTTTTTTGTGAACAAGAAATAAGAAGAAACATTATTGGTGCTATACTAAAAATAAATCGTTTTCTCATGAATATGTTCTCCTTCTATCATTTGGGAATATAAAATAAGGCCGGCCCGTGAGAATGGCCGGCCTTGGCAATATAATTCAATAAGGGGTTTGTTACTGTTGCCAAACTGTGGCGTTGATCGTACCACTCTTACCGCCCCATGCCTCTAAAGCAAAAATTTGATAATTGAAACTCCCAAAGCCTTGACCACACCTGCTCTTCCAATAGTTAATGTGGTTGGCCATGGTCACTTTGCCATTTTGTCCAGTGGGTGCCCCACCCCAGGTATCCTTGTACTGCCAGAAAGTAGCTGTGCCTATAATAGAAGGAGCATTGACTCGCTGTGACTTATATACCGTGTACGTATGTCCATCACTACTCAGAGTACCGACATACGTTCCACCCGTCATAGAGCCTTTTTCCGCAACATAATATTCAATTAGTGGGTTTGTCGTCCAACCATAGATTCCAACAAAATTATAGCTTCCGCTAAGATAGCCGATATTGTATCCTATCGTTCTAGCTGCACCTGTACTCCAACCTTTCCCTCCAACCACATCATTCACATTCGAATAGGTAATTTGGAAATTCCCTGGATATTGGTTTGCATTGGGGAAAGTTATGTTTGCAGATCCTCCCTCCCAATACAATGAATAGAAATAACCATGATCCGTGCCCGATGTGTATCCTGCAGTGATTGGAGCCCCTCTCTTTGCGAGAAGATCCTGTTGTGCGTCTTTACTTATCACGGGAGCAGTGGATTGTTTTTCACAGCCCCAGAGAACTACCATTGCTATCAATAAGATAGCCAATAATCCTACCGCCCTCATATTGTACCTCATTGTTCCTCCTCTTTCGTTGACTTAAAAAATTTCTCTTAAAATAGATTGTTTTTTAGAAAGCATATTATGGACGTTAAAAATTTAGGCGGGCTTAGATAATGAAACGATATATACTTCAGGTATCGCAAGTAAAAAGTACTACAAAGTGTACTTTTTAAAAAATCAAGGGACATAGCCCCACCTCTGAATTTAATATTAAAAAAGGGCTATTTTAAAAACATTTATGACATTTAGTTAAAAAAACTCTGAATCAATCCGAGTTCATCTTCAACTCAAGTAAACACTGGCTTCTGGTCCCTTATCACTTTCTGTTATTAAATTTTGGATCATTTGCGTGTTCGGTCACGCAAAAATCAATAAATTTTATTTTCAATGATACAAACGAATCTTCCTTATCGGTAAAAATAAAAAAACCTCTAAAATTTTACCTCCTGATGTAATTTAATAAATAAAGATTGTGTGAACGATCACGCAAAGTTTTACAATCTTTTACAAACTGTAAAAATTTAAATACTATTTTCAAAAAAGTCAAGAAAAATCATCTGTAATCATGTGTATTGTAATGACTCGTTTAAGAATGTCAGGGTTAGGACTCGATAGAAATGTCAGTATTTTTTACGAAATTAGGGGTTCTGATGTTTAAGAAAGGAGCCCAGAAATGGAGAAAGTACTACTTTTGCGAGAAATTATTAGAAGATCACAGCATACGGATAGATCATGAGACAGTACGGCAATATTGAATGGCCCATGGAGGAAGCAACGTACAACAGAAGAAGCGTCTCCGCCGTAGTGCCATTGGTGAGTTGATCCAATTGGATGGTTCAGAGCACGATTGGTGTGAGAAATGGCGCCCTGAATGGGTATTTTTTACATGCTATGTTCTATCGAAGGGTATGACTTAGACAATATCTTTTGTTTCCAAACCCAAAGACAGGTGCGTCACGATGATACCATTTCCTTGGGAGGAAAGTATATCCAGCTATTACGGGGAGAAACTCCTTTACCTCCTGTAAAGCACAATGTCATTGTAAGGCAACATCTGGATAATTCCCTACACATCTTTTGGAGAGGAAATGAACTTGACTTTCAAATACTGGATCAAAAACCAAAACCCAAACCAAAAACCTCTTATCGGCCTGCGGAAACACATCCTTGGAGACGCAGTCGCATTGGAAAAGCTCGATATGCACGAAGCTGAACAATACCCATTCTGGGATAACGCATCACAGACTATGACCTCTGTTCGTTATCCCATTTTATCCTTGAATTTATTTCAAAAATGTCGTATTCTCCCTTACCCTGACATTTCTATTGAGTTACTACACATTACAAAAATTTTTGTTTTTTGTATTGACTTTTTTGAAAAATGAAAGTAAATTAAAAGCCATTTTTTTAATGAAAACTAAAAAAGGAGGCGTGTTTTTCTATGCTATACGGATTAAATCCATTCGAACAGACTGCAATTCTTTCTGTATTGGGAATTGCGATTTTGGGTCTTCTGTATGCATTGTTTTTGCGCAAACAAATTTTAAGAGAAGACCGAGGCACTCCCAAAATGATCGAAGTGTGGAGTGCCATTCGAGACGGAGCCGATGCCTACTTGAACAAGCAATTGCGCACCATTTTACCCTTGATCGGAGTTTTAACCGTGCTCTTGTTTGCTTCGGTGTACATTGTCCCTCCCTCTCCAGAAGCCTTGGAACGCTTTCAAGGGCTTTCTGAAGAAAAAATTCGTTTGATTGTAGGCCTTGGCCGTACGCTTGCCTTTATCATGGGGGCCAGCTTCTCCCTGTTGGTAGGCCAATTGGGAATGCGCATGGCCGTGCAGGCCAATGTGCGAGTCGCCGCAGCCGCGCATAAATCCTTTGGAGAAGCCTTGCGGATTGCCTATCGAGCAGGCACCATCACTGGCATGCTCACTGATGGGCTTGGTCTTTTTGGCGGTACCATTATTTTTATTGTGTTTGGACTGGCTGCGCCAGATGCATTGCTCGGATTTGGATTTGGCGGTACATTGCTTGCGCTTTTCATGCGAGTGGGAGGCGGAATTTACACCAAAGCTGCAGATGTCGGTGCAGATCTTGTCGGAAAAGTCGAAGCAGGCATTCCAGAAGATGACCCCCGGAATCCTGCGGTTGTAGCAGACCTGGTAGGAGACAATGTCGGCGATTGCGCAGGAATGGCTGCAGATATTTTTGAATCGTACGAAGTCACCATTGTCTCTGCCTTAATTCTCGGACTTGCGCTCTACCACATTACTGGGCACATGGAATGGATCCTGTATCCTCTATTTGTACGCGGCATTGGCGTTCTTTGCTCGATTATCGGAACCTATGTGGTCAAAGGGAACCCAGGGAAAAAAGGAAATGCGCTTCACGCCATCTTCAAAGGATTTCTGACTTCGGCCTTCATTTCGGTGATTTTATTCGGTTCTGTAGGAATTCTTTACATGAAAAATGTGACCGGTGGATGGTGGCGCCCATTTTTGGCCACTTCTTTGGGTGTGCTTCTGGCCATTTTAATCGACCGACTCACTGACCATTTTACAAGTACTGGGAAGCGGCCTGTGGTGGAAATCCGGGATGCCACGAATACTGGACCTGCCACAACGATTCTCACCGGAATTTCTGTAGGATACGAAGCGACCGTATGGGCCATTGTGGTCATTGCTGGAACCATTTTTGGTTCGATTTTAATTTTCGGAACCATTCCCAATTTGTCCGTTTTAGAAAAAGTTCCTTATGTCCTCTATGGAGTGGCGATGACCGGCATTGGAATGCTGACCCTCACAGGCAACAATGTCGCCATGGATTCCTTTGGACCCATTGCGGACAATGCCAATGGAATTGCTGAAATGTCCTGGCACAACATGAAAGACAAAGCCACTGTAGAAGGTCGACAAATCATGGCCTCACTCGATGCAGTTGGAAATACGACCAAAGCCATTACCAAAGGAATTGCCATTGGTTCTGCAGTGATCGCAGCGGTTTCCTTGTTTGGGTCTTTTATTACAGACGTGTCTAAAATCGATCCGACTGCGCTGGCCTCAGGAATCCGAGTTTCAGAGCCCATGGTTTTTGTCGGAATGCTCATTGGTGCTGCTTTGCCTTGGCTTTTCTCTTCGTTTACCATTCAAGCAGTGAGTCGAGCTGCCTCCATGATCGTGGAGGAAGTGCGACGACAGTTTAAAGCAGGCGTGTTAAAAGGGAAAATCAAGCCGGATTATCGGCAACCCGTAAGTATTTCCACCAGCGCAGCGCAGAAAGAACTTGTCAGTCTTGCACTTTTGGGTGTTGTCACGCCCATCTTGGTGGGGTTGGTCTTTAAAGTGGAAGCCTTGGGTGGCTTCCTTGCAGGAATTATTGTTTCAGGTCAGCTTTTGGCTGTGTTTATGGCGACTTCTGGAGGCGCTTGGGACAATGCCAAAAAAATGATTGAAGATGAACCGAGTGATCCGAAGAAGAATTTGGGCAAGGGCTCGGATCGGCATAAGGCTGGCGTGGTGGGAGACACGGTGGGAGATCCCTTAAAAGATACTGCAGGCCCTGCACTGAACCCCATGATCAAAGTGGTGAATCTGGTGTCTGTGATTATTGCACCGATCGTAGTGCAATACAAACAATTGGGAATAGGTGGATGGATTGTGGTGGGGGTATTGCTTCTCGTTTTGGCATGGGCCATTCGGAAAAGCAAAAGGCCTGTCCCCTCATTGGTCAAAAAGTAGTAAAAAGGACTGTTTCACACCGAGGGCGATTGTTGAATCGCCCTCTTTTTGTTTGGAGGCCGTTATGAAGTTTCACACAGAATACCTCTGGTTTAATACCAGAAAAAAGAGGGAATTGGTACGTATTACAGAAGAGGTCGAAAAAGCAGTAAAAAAATCCGGCATTCAGGAAGGGATGGCCTTGGTCTCTGCCATGCACATTACTGCAGGAGTGATTGTCAATGACAATGAACCTGGCATTTGGAAAGATTTTGAGGAATGGGTAGAACACTTGGCGCCTTTTCGGCCTGATTATTATCATCATCGCACAGGAGAGACCAATGGAGATGCCCATTTGAAAAGTATTTTAGTCCACCATCAAGTGATCGTTCCCATTACAGGAGGCAAACTCGATCTTGGGCCGTGGCAAGAAATTTTCTATGCCGAATTCGATGGACAACGGAAAAAAAGACTGATCATAAAAATCATGGGAGAATAAAATCATCCAACGGCCTGGTTTTACCTATAGAGTTAAGATAAAGGCAGAATTTTCGTCCGCTTGTCGTTAGTACACTCGGGTAAGCTTTTCCTGAGACTGGACCCGATAAATTGCCAATCCTGAGTGTGGAGAAATCAAATATTTGTGATTCTCAAATCGAATCCAATCCCCGCATTCTTTGCCCATTTCAACAGGCGAGACAAGAAGCAATACTTCATCCAAGTGGCGAATGACCGTGGCTACTGTATTCGGAGCCAAATCGAGCATTCGAGGCACAGGAAATTTCTCCAAAAATGAATTGTCTAATTGAAACAGTTCTTTCACCGGGAGTGAAATCGGATTGCCTGAAGAGGTCCTTTGAGGCATTGTTTCTCCCATCCACATCAAATCGGACCGTAAAAGATCATACAAGAGATCCAAACTTTCCGGAGAAATCACAGTAGGATAAGGATAGAGAATTTTTTGATATGTTCGTAAGCCGATGCGAAAACCTCCATTTGAAAATTTTCCCCGGAGGAATTGAGAAGGCGAACACACATCGAGCTGGACTCCGGATCGGGTAAGAAATCCAATCCATCGAATCAGTTGAATGCGCTTTGCTTTTGCTTCCACCGGATCCAATGCAAGAAAGGTATGTACCGGATACACCAGCAACACTTCTGCAACTGGAAAACGAAACCTTGTGATCGAACGAATGGTCTGAATTTTTTTGTTCAGTTCTTGGAAGCAAGATTCCAAACCAGAAATGGAATTTTCCTCAAGCCATTGGAGAGAATGCATCCATGCCAAGTCGCGAATATGTTCGAGAAGTGCTCTTTCACCCTTTTTTACAATACAACGAAAAATGGCCTGCTTCCCTTGAGAAAATACGCCAAGACTCCGGGCAAAAACCATGACGCCCAAAATTTCATCCATACAAAGGGAATCAGTACTTAATTCCAATTCGGTACATCCTACACTCCCAACACCCAGTCCCTGCCAGGGGTCCCACTGAGAATCGGATGTGAATTTCTCTTTGCTTCCCAGATGCCACCGATAGAAAATCCCTGTCGACACAGAATCAAAAAATCCGTGGAAAGTACTAAAAAAATCTCTGTGTGCACTGTAAACCCCATCGATTAAAAGTCGATAATAATCACACCGCACCCGAATATGAGAACCGTCATCCACTGGAAGCACCAGGGCATACAACTTGTCTCGCAGATCATATCCATATTCTGCTAAAAAACTATTGAAAATGGAAAGGCTGACAGGAAGCTGGAAAAGTCGATTGCCAAACCCCGCCTTTGCCCAAAACACGCCGTCTGGAATGAGCCCACTGTCAAACAGATTCTCCACCAATGGCACCAAGGCATCTCGATTTTCTCTACCCCAAAAATCCAAAAGATTGGTCTCAAAACGAGGAAAGACCAGCACCCACCAATCCTGTGCATTTTCGTCCACGCCTGCATTTCCAAATAGCTCCACATATCCTTTGGCAATATTTGCAAAAAACCGGGTTTCGGGAGTAATATCCTGGACTGTTTCCTTCAAGATCACCCCATTTTCCATTTTAAACCGATACGCCTTTTCCAGTCCAGAAGGTTGTAAGCTCACATATTTTTCAGAAATTTCTTCAATCCGATGAAGAAATCGATAATCACAGCGAATGGTAAACCGATTTCTTTTGATCCGGGCCAAGGTCAAATTGTCCAATTGGTAAGAGGCCTTGTGACTTTTTAAAAAAAGGAGAAACTGGAGAAATTCACCCGTTTTGCCAATGAGAGACCGAGTCGCCCGTCTTGGATCTGCTTCAAAATAGAACTGAAGGCCGCGCACTTCAGCCCATTGACTGGCTTGGGCAAGAGCCCGAATGACTTTTGGATCCATGAGTTCGTACCGAGTATTTCCTAAACTCACAAAAAAAGTCGAAAATCCCGCTTGGGAAAGTAAAACAAGATGCGATTTAAGAAGTTTTGTATCTTCGATCTCTTTGTCCGTCCATTGCCAAAAGAAAAAGCCTCCGTGAATGTCGCTCATTCATTTGCCTCCAACCCAAGACATTTTCGAAGTCCTTGTTCTAAAGTATATTGAGGAATCCATCGCAAATCCCTGCGAATTTTCTCGATATTCAGGACCCGACGTCGAATGTTGTCAATGTCCATGCGATCAATATATTCTATGCCTTTGGAAGATCCGGTCAATTTTAATATCAGTTCTGCCAAATGATTGATCGTCACCTCAATGCCTGAACCGACATTGTAGGTTTGGCCTTCTGCTTTGGACGAAATGGAAGCGCGAAGGATGGCATCCACTGCATCTTCGATAAAAATAAAATCCCGTGTCTGTTCGCCATCGCCATGAATGACCAATGGCTTTTGATCCAAAGCTTCTGTAATAAATCGAACGACCACTCCCGAATGTTCAAAAGAGGCTGGTTTTGGCCCTCCAAATACATTGCCAAAACGAAGCACCGTCGTGGAAAGTCCATAAGCCTCGTAAAATGCCCGACAGTAATATTCTCCTGCCAATTTAGAAACCGCAAATGGACTCAATGGGTTCACTGTATCGTCTTCATTGATGGGAAGATACCGTGGGTTTCCGTAGACCGCATCCGAAGAACCGTAAACCACCCGTCGCACTGTGCCTGATTTTTTTGCAGACAAAAGCACATTCACGGTTCCCCTAACATTGACGTCACAATCATACCCTGGATCCCGAAGCGATTGATGAATGTGGGTACTGGCCAGATGAATGACAATGGTGGCTCCTTCAATGGCTTCTTCCACAGCATTTGGATCACAAACACTCCCTGTGAAAACCTTAAGTCGAGCATGGGACCCCAGTCGGTCACGAACCCCAAGACTCCAATCGTCCAACACTTTCACATGGGCATTTTTTTGTAATAAAGACGATACAAGGACAGATCCTATCACACCACCTCCGCCTGTCACCAGGACGCATTCGCTTGAAAAATCGAACATTTCAGATGGATTGGAAGTCCCCATGACTTTTACTCCTCTTTTGGAATATAGCCCATAATGCGATAATTAAACTCGTACGCCAATGCCCCGCTCCAATCCGCATCATACACGCCTTTATATCGAGTCCCATCCACAGGTCCCACAGGCTTTCCATACGTATAAAACCAATTGACGATGGGGCTCCCTGTAAATCCCAAAGCAATCCAATATTTTCCTGGTGCAAGAATCGGTGGATTCGAATCAAACGAGAAATCAATCCAATCGTATCCCTGTGTTTTGAAAAGCTGGTTGGTATTAAAAAAATCACTGGTGGCAATGAGTTTTCCGGGTTTCCCATTGCGATCGTGGAAAAGCTCAATCCAGAGCTGTCCATCTCCCCCAAAAAGATGCAGTGCAAGTCCCACTTTGCAAAGCTTCAATGGTTTTTCCACAATAAAAACTTGGGCGTATTGACGGAGTTGCGTGGTCACGTACTCTGCTGTTTCGACTAAAAAATTCTTTTGCATTTGGAACTGATCTTCCCCCGCTTTTTGTGCAGGACCTCTGGTCATTAAAAAATTGACCCTTCTTGGAAAATCCAGATTGCCAAAAAGACACGGCTCTGTATACATCAGCCGTTCCACTGGAATCGGAGAAACTGGAGGAGAAGGAGGCGGAACTGGAAGAATAGGCTGAAAACTCGCGCGCACAGGAGGACACAGCAACATGTTTTGAGGACCGTAATTCTGTTTCTCCATGGCGAGTTGCACCCTATCGGATTCAAAATCCGCTTCAATGTGTTCTTCAAAAGCCATTTGGGTTCGAGAATTCTTGGATTCTTTCCAACGAATCAGCCCATCCTGAATGGTTTCTGCGTTGTCCATTCCCACTTCGATCCGAATGAATCGATTGGAAACGAAAAGCTCGGTTTGTTGAGGATCAAAAGGGACCCACTCTAAATCCGGAAAATACACTTCGATCCAGGAATGCCGGCCCTGGCCAAAACGGAAAGAAAACTCCCCCTCTCTGGTTTTGACCGAATACGGTTGATTCAAAGTGACCCCATTGACAATCCGGGTAGGAATCCCGACTGCCCTGAGAAAAGCACAAGCCAGATGAGAAAAATTCTGACAATTGCCTTTACCCGTGTGCAAAGTATACAGGGCATCGTATTGGGAAGAAGGCGAGACATACCGCACATGATCCACTACCCAAGAAAGAATTCGCTGTACCGCATCGAATTCGGTTTTTACTCCTTGGATCAACGCCTTGGCCTGGGTCTGAATTTCTGGATGATCGGATTGCACTTGAGAAGTGGCTTTGAGATACACTAAAATTTCAGATGGAAGAGAACCCAGGGGATACAACGCATGAGAGTCCAAAGGCTCAAGCGAAGTTTTGTTAAACGCATAAAAAGCCATGGTCACTTTCAAGGAAGGAGGAGGGCTTTCCCAAACAGCTTTTAATACAGGATTCCCTCGGATGTCTCTTTTCTCTTCTTTTTGATCCGGGGGAGTTGAAAAGATCATCTGAAAATTTTCAATGCGTTGGGAGTACGTGGGAGAAGTAAAGGATTCAGGAATGACATAACTCAATGTCAAAGACCGAACCGAATTCGGAGGATGCACAGATTGTATAAGGCGATATTGAATCTTTGATTCCTGACCTCCTTCGATGAGGTAATTCTCTGCAAAAAGAAAGCCAATACAAGAAAAAATGCTGAGACAAACAATTTTGATTGCCTTCATGTGTCTCTCCTGGTAAACCTTTAAAGATTATTGAATTTTTTTGTGAAAATCAAGGGCGAATACAAAAAACGCCTGCGAAAAAGGACACGCAGGCATTTGGCAAAAATATTTTATAATAATTCAATTACTTTAGCACTGTCAATTTTTGGGTCAATACGCCTTCTGAAGTTTCAAGCTTGTAAAAATAAATCCCACTGGTCAAGTGTGTGGCATGGAACAAAACTTCGTGCACACCCGCAGGTTGAATCCAATCCACGAGAAGTGCCACTTCCCTCCCCGTGAGATCATACACAGCAAGCCGTACTTTCCCAGAACGAGCCAAACAGTACGAAATAATGGTACTCAGATTGAACGGATTCGGATAATTCTGGGCCAAGGCAAATCCGTGAGCCCACATGGTTTTTCCTTTCACTGCATCTGTGGTATCAGGGACTGGGGGTGGAGGGCACTCTCTTAATTTAAGGGCTGCAGTTCCAAAAAGCGAAGGCTCTAGCCAGGAACGATCTCCATGATTCAGCCACCATTTGCTAATGTGTTCCCGATCCCCTCCGTCATTGTCATTCTGCTGTGCCTCAAATCCAAATTCTAAAAACCCTTTACACTCGACTCCTGGAATTGTAAAGTCTGGAAGGGTCAATTGAATCTCAGACAATGGAATTGCAACTTCTAAATTGTATCCCTTGCCATCTTCGTGATCCTTGTTCACAAATACAATGGCATTCTTATTCACCCAAGAAGGTGCATCAATATCCGCGCTGGTTTGGTCCCTGTGTTCAATTCGAATTTGCATATCGTCCACATTGTCATAAGAAGTTCCCTTGCTATTGTCTGCATCAAAATACAGCTCCCAGCCGTCATTCTCCCACCCATTGACGTGATTGTCGTACAGCACATCGTCCCGGGTGATGAAAAAACCGTAGAGATAGTCTTCATCCCACATCAATCGAAAACTCCCCTCTAGATCCTCAAAACTATCCGGGATTTTGGGACCATTGGTGTAACTGTTCATAGAGATCAAAGTGGAACATTGAAGCCATATTTCATCAAGTTCGCCATCAATCACAGGCTTAATGTAGGGAATACCCACTATAAGAACTTCACGTATAGGAAAGTAAACGAGTCTTGCAGTTCCGAAGAGTGAGGGATCTAGCCAGGAACGATCTCCCTCTAACAGCCACCACTTGCTAATATGCTCCCGATCCGCACCATCATTATCGTTCTGTTGCACCTCAAACCCAAATTCACCCCCCCACTCACCAGGAATCTTCAACTCCGCTAAAGGAATCTGAAGTTCAAGCATGTACCCATTGAGCGTATCCACATTCGCAAAAACAAAATTGTCTTTGTTTGCCCAGGAACCTGCATCAATATCCGCGCTGGTTTGGTCCCTGTGTTCAATTCGAATTTGCATATCGTCCACATTGTCATAAGAAGTTCCCTTGCTATTGTCTGCATCAAAATACAGCTCCCAGCCGTCGTTCTCCCACACATTGTCGTGATTGTCGTACAGCACATCGTCTTGCGTGTAGGCCAAAAAGTAAAAATTGTTATCGTCCCACATTACTCGAAATGCACCGGTCAAATCGATTCTGTTCTCTGGCAAGGTGCCGCTATTTCCATAAGAACGCATGAAGGTCCAGCATACATTTTTCCAAACACCGTCTATTGCACCATCAATAGTAGGAGAAGACACTGCGTAAGGGATAAGAAGAACGTCTCCATCCATTTCATTGGCCAAAAGAGCGGGTACACCTAGTACACAAAGGACAAACAAGACGGCTTTTTGGAATGGTTTTTTCATGTTTTCCTCCCCTTTTTGGAACATAAAAAAATATCCAATTCTTTTTATTCTGTCAACAACTTTTTACATTTTATCTTGACATTCTTAAAAAAAACTTTACTTTTAATACAAATTCATATCATGAGGAGGAAACCACCATGGCCAAATATGCCTTGTGTATTGGAATTAATGATTACCCTGGCACACACATGGATCTTTCAGGCTGTGTCAATGATGCAAAAGATTGGGCCAAGATATTCAAAGAGCGTGAGTTTGAAGTAGAAATGCTCCTCAACAAAGAAGCCAAGGGAAAAGCCATTCGAGAGAAAATTCAAACCCTTCTCGAAAAAGCAAAATCTGGAGATTTTGTGGTGATTCAATTTTCTGGACACGGCTCTTTCGTGCCAGATGAAGACGGTGACGAACCCGATGGTACAGACGAGTGCATTTGTCCGTACGATGTGATGCGCAAAGGACCAATTACAGATGACGAACTGTTTGAGCTTTACAGCCAACGCGCACCTGAAGTAAGACTCCTTATGATTTCTGACTCTTGCCATTCAGGGACTGTGGCCCGGTTTGCCCCCATCACCACACCACCCACCATCAAGGGAAAGCATCCCCCTCAACGGAAAGTCCGGTTCCTTCCTCCTGCCACATTTCTTCCGCAAAAAGAAGCGAAAAAACTGGGAATACGCCGTGCCATTCGTGCTTCCAGTCCTCCGGGACGCTATGCTGCGCTTCTCATGGCAGGATGCCAAGACACTGAATATAGCTATGACGGCTATTTTGAAGGAAGGCCCAACGGAGTGTTTACTTTTGTGGCACTTCGAGCACTCAAAAAATTGCCTCCCAATGCGAGTTATGAGAAATGGCTAAAAGAAATTCGAAGAGTGCTTCCTTCTCAGCAATACCCACAAACGCCCAATTTGTACGGATCAAAAAAAATGCGAAAGTGGAAAATTCTGGAATAAATCTACTCAGCAATGGATTTTCTTTTCATCCTTTTCGTACGGTATTCCCGTGCCAGTTCCATAAATATTTCCAACGCAGCATCGAGGTCCAAAGGAACACCATCAAAATAAAAAATGCGAATGGGCATCCCTTCACAATCCTGACTCACCTGAGGATACACTGCCTCAGTGACAATGCCATTCATGCACGTGAATGGACTGGCATCAATTACGCCATCACACCCTGCCCGATAAAACGCAATGGCTTTTCCAGTATTCAATGTCATTTCGCCCATGGCTTTTTCATGTGGTAAATAGGGCCGACTGTACTGTAAAATCGTTTCCACACGGGCCTCTTTGCGATGCTTAAATACTTCTTTTAGAGGAGAAAGAATCTTTTCCTCATCCCATCGCTGAAATGCGTTCCGAAGCAAAGCCCCCAACATGGAAAGAGAAAACGATTTTCTTGATTCTTTGAGTCTTCGCACTTGTTCCAAGCTCGTATACCACACCCATTCGGAAACATCCGCGATCCAGACTTCTCCTCCATGGGCTTCGATTTTACGGATAAGATGCTGATTGCTTTCCGAATTAAACCGAATAAAAATCTCTCCAACCACACCGATCAAAGGCCGCGTGCCAGGAGGTTCGGCAAATGAAAGGCCTAGAATTTGATCTCTTGTCATTTCAAGAATTCCGGTCAAACGATCCATTTGGGTTTGAAGAGAAATATCCGGATTCTCAAGGATTTTACACAAGGCTTGCAACGCATCGTCATGAATCGAATCCACTGCATGCGGATCTTTTGCGTAAGGCCGAAATTGGTACGTGAGTTTCCGAAGGGCGTCAGAAACCACCACGGCTCGCCAAGCAGTTCGTTTGAATCGAATGACATTGGCTCCAATATCTTCGTATTGATTGCTCGAAGTGGGAGAAAATACGTAAATCTCCGAATACCCCAATTCTCGGAGAATCTTTCGAAATAAATTTGCGTACTGACCAAATCGACAAGGTCCAGAGGAAGTGGGCATGAAAAAAGCAACCCGAGTTGGATCAAAATCAGGTGTGTCCATGGCCTTGAAAAAATCGGCCAAGGTGATCCGTTGGGGCAGACATTCTTCTCCTGTGGTAAATCGACTGGCTTTGATTTTGGCTTTTTCATCTGCCAGAGGAGTCACCACCGCCTCAATGCCGAAAGATCGGAACGCAGCACAAAGGGCCTCTGCTCCCACAGTACTCATGCGAGGGACAAACATCTTCCGGCCAAATAGCGGATGGACCGTTTTTTTGACATTTTTTTTCATAGCATTTTTCGACTTTCCAAAAATGCTTCGATGCGCGTCATAACCCCCGCATCATTGGAATGCGCATCCAACTGGAGAAAAAGAAACGGCTTTCCACTGGCTTCTTCCACATAATGACGAATGTAAGAATCAGGACCACATTTAAAATTGGAAATATAAATCAAATGCATGTTGGGATGTTCTCGAGTAAAACGGGCTGCTTGAAGAATCCGTCTTCCATAATTCCAGAACATATGGTCATGGACAGAGCGAATGTCCATTGGCTCGATAGGTAAAAAATCCATGGGGACCACATTTTGGCCATAGAGATCAATCAATTTATGCGGAATTGAGAGATTGAGTTCAGGATCGTAGAGATTATAGGGCCTCCCCAAAAGGACAATGACAGGAATGGAAGGATCAGAAATCACGGATAAAATTTGTTGAGCCATTTCTTTGATTTTTTCTCGAAACAGTTTTTGCGCATGGTATCCTGCCTCTACTGCTTTTCGATGCCGTGATCGAGAAATGCCCAAGATCCGGATTTCTTGAAATAATTGAGACTCCACTTTCTCTATCCCCTCCCGAAAATGGACCCGGGGATAAAAAAATCGATCCACAAAAGGGTGAAAAGCCCGGGCTTGTTTTGCCACCAGAGGAAGCGTTTGTACCCATGGACAGAGAAAAGAAGCCACACTTTGGAGCGGATCTTCTTCATTGACCGTATTGGGAAAGAAAATACACTTGGCATCCGGATGAGACTGGACAAGAGAATACACGTGGCCATGGGCTACTTGAATGGGGAAACAGGGTTCTGCCACTGCAATTTCAATTCCAGAAGCAACCACCTCTCGAGTGGTTGGAAAAGAATCCACGACTTGAAATCCAAGCATTTCCCAATACGCTTTCCAAAAAGGAAACCGGTCATGAAAGAAAAGCGCAAATGGGAAACCGACCTTGCCATGGATTTCTTTGGATGAAAAAGAACGTTCTCGGACTTCCTGGACAAGATTTTCCCGAAATCGAATCAAATTGGGAATCACTGGTTTTCGATCGGTTTTGATCCGTTTCCTGTATCGGTCCGAACATTTATCGCCCCAATACGTTTTTTCTTGACCAATGGAAAACTCTTCAATGACACACCGATTCGAACAGCCTTGACAGGTAAATTCTCTCCGATGGAATTGGACCTCTTCCAAATTCCATCCACGGAACCGGGTTTTTGATGCTTTACTGAAAATCCAATCCTTGGCCAAAAGCCCAACACCGATGGCACCAATGATGCCGTTGTGTGGAGGGACTACAATTTCTCTATCCAAAAGCGTGGCAAAAGCAGCCACCACCGCATCGTTATACGCAGTGCCTCCCTGGAAGAAAATGGTATTTCCCAATGGCCTTTTTTTGACTACCCTGGAGAGATAATTCTGGACCACAGAATAAGCAAGCCCAGCTAAAATATCGGGTTTAGGCACTCCTTGCTGAAGATAAAAGGCAATTTCCTTGCCCATAAACACGGTGCATCGCTCGCCGAGTTTTAATGGACGTTTTGCCTGAAGGGCCAGGCGGGCAAATTCGTCCCGGATGGAAACGCCCAGTTGATGTGCTTGTTCTTCTAAAAAAGAACCTGTCCCTGCAGAACAGGCTTCGTTGAGGGCAAAATCCACCACCGCGCCATTTCGGATGGAAATGAATTTGGAGTCCTGTCCCCCGATTTCAAAAATGGTATCGACTTCCTTCTTCAAATAGTGCTTTGCAATGTGAAGTGCGCCCCGGGTGTGCGCTGTGATTTCATCTTTGATTACATCCGCACCCACATACGCCCCGATCAGATCACGACCTGAACCCGTGGTTCCTACACCGAGAATCCGAACCCGAGCTCCGACCGCTTCCTCCATTTGTTTTAAACACGTCTTGACCACTTCCACAGGTCGTCCCCGGGTCATTTCGTAAATGCCATAAATTAATTCTCCTTCTGGAGTAATGAGAGCCAAATTGGTAGACACAGAACCAATGTCAAGGCCTAAAAATGCAGAAACCGGTTCTTTTGAAGGAAATTGAAAAGGGACCACACGATCCCGAAGGAGAATCACTTTGGCGAGAGAAAGAGGACGAGTATAAGGATAGTCTTTGGAATCACTGATTTTGGATGGAGTGAATATTTTTCCAGGAGGAGTCTGAAACACAACTTTCGAATCGGATGCAAATTGGCGGAAACCCATATGGGCAGCGCCAATGGCTCCAATCCACAATCCAATGTCGGGCACAAAAAAACTTCCATCTGAGAATGCAAACACATTGCGAAAAGCATCCACAATTCCCTGATTGACAGACATCCCGCCAATCAAGGCCACTTGACTTACCACAGGTTTGCCCTTCACCACAGTTCCTTTAAAATTTCGGACCACTGCTTCGCAAAGGCCCTTTAAAATTTCTGGAGGTGTAAATCCCCGCTGTTGGGCATGGATCATATCGGTTTTGGCAAACACAGAACATCGACCTGCAATAGACGCACAGCGGTGTGCCTTTTGGACCAACTCACCCACTTCTTCAACCCGGACATCAATCCGTTCCACTTGTTGATCAAAAAAAAGACCTGTGCCTGCAGCGCATTCTCCGTTGATCTCGTAATCCACCAACCGAGGGCCATCTTCTGTAAGCTCCAAGCGCATGTATTTGGAACTCTCTCCCCCCATTTCGAACACTGTCCGAACGTTTGGATAAAGCAATCCCATGCCTTCTGCAATCGCCCGAAATTCATTGACAAAAGGAAAACCCAATGCGTCCCCACAGGCCTTTCCTCCAGAACCTGTGATCACACCATAACATCTTGCATTATTTGGCAAACTTCTCTCGACAAGGGAAAGCAATGTCTGGACAGTGGAAAGCACTTCCCCTCGATGCCGTACCGGGTGAAAAAGAAAACAAGTGTATTCCTTCCAAATACCTTGCTGAGGGAGTGAAGGGGAAAAATACGTGTGCGAAACACTTTTTTCTAAAGAAAATGGGCTCTCTTTTGGAAATAAAACCGCACACTTCACCTGAACCGTGCCAATGTCTATACCAATCCAATACATCACAGGATTCATAGGAATCTAAATTTAATAGATTTTTTTGAAATCGCAATCCAAAAAAATATCTTGAAAAAATAAAAAAAATGTGTACATTTAAAAAATTTTAAATTAACCAAGGGAGGTTGACATGAAAAAATGGTATTGGATTTTGGGCATAGGACTATGTGGAATGCTTGCCTATGGCCAAATCAATTTTTCTGGAGACGTGACTTTGGTCTCTACCTATGTGTTTCGAGGTATCAAACAATGCCCTGGACCTAGCCTTCAAGGCACAATGGCTTTGAATTACAAAGGCCTCTCAGGAGGACTCTGGGTTTCAAGCATTGGGACAGATGACATTGACACTGAAACCGATCCTTTTGTGGAACTCGCGCTTCCCACGGGAGAGATCGAATCTGCGCTGGGTCTAAATATTTACACCTACGATTTTTTCTCTACCTTCAACGACACTGCAGAGTATGAACTCGAGCTCTATGCCAATGCCAGTGTAGGCATGTTTGGACTGAGTGGGTATTACGTACCCAGCCAAAAAAGCACAAAAGGAGAACTCCATTCCTCTTGTTATTGGCTTGAATGCAACGTGGAAAAAGAACTATGGGGAGGCACCTGGAGTGCCCAATTGGGATACGGTACCTATTGTTCTCGGTATCTTTCGACACCTCGAAAAGAGCCTGTCGGGAATCTTGTTTTAACCGCAACCAAATCTTTGACAGAAGGACTCGATGTGAGCTACGCCATTTCCTTTGGTCTTGCCAAAGACATGGAAAACATTTTTGTGCTCTCGGTTTCCAAGAGTTTTTAAACTCTTTGGTCAATCCAGAAGGCCTCTTTCAAAATGGAAGAGGCTTTTTTATTTTATAATTTTTGTTTTTGAATTTCTGAAAATGAAAGCCCTTGGGCAAAAAAGTAAATCAAGCCCAATACGGTCACCGGAATGTATTGACTGAGGTGGTAAAGAATGGAAAAACCCAAAGCCAAAGATTTTGAAATGCCAAAAAGGGAAAGGCCCAATACCGAGACCAATTGCACTGTGCCCCAATATCCCGGAGCAGAAGGCAATGCCACACCAAAACACAGAACGACCAAAAGAAAAAAGGCCACAGAAATAGAAAGATGAATCCCTGAAGCCAAAAACATGAAATAGAGAGAAAGCCCGAGAAAAAACCAAAGCACAGGAGAAAGCACACTGACCATGAAAATCGTTTTCCATTGATGGAGACTGGAGAGCCCTTTTAGAAATGCATCGACCACGGCCGAAATCCTTGTTCGAAATCCCATTGGAAAAATCCGAAGGATGATTTCTAAGATTCGAAGCATCAGGAGTGGCCGTAGGGTTAGGAAAATTAGAATGCCTAATAATATAAAATAACCGATTGTGGCCATGACACTGGTTTTCCGAAGCCAATCTGGAAAAGGAAGTTTTAAAAATCCAACCACGACCAGAAGAACGAGTAAAATGGTGAGTCCATCAAACATTCGCTCTACCACAATGGTCGCAAAGGCAGAACTGGTGCTCATTTTTTCTCTTCTTCCAATGGCATACGCTCTGACCAATTCTCCAATTCGAACCGGGAGGAGATTGCTTGCCATGAATCCAATGGCGGTAGAAGAAAAAAGGGAATGCATCCCAATCGGCTGAAGAGACCGCAAGAGAAATCCCCATCGAAAAGACCGAATCCACAAACCAAATAGATTGCAACCAATCGAAAGGAGGACAAACCCGTAGTTCACGTGCTGAAATGCAGAAGCCACTTCGTTGAAATGGGCTTGCCTCACTGCGAGAAAAAGAAAAACTCCGCTCAACAAAAGACCGATCCAAAATCTCCAATCTCGAAAGGTTCTCATACAATCCCTATTTGAGTTTGAGCCGAGACAAAACTTCCTTGATCTGAGAGAGTGTCACAGCTTGAGTCAACAATAGGCCCATTCCATAAATCAAAATGCCTAAAAAAACTGCCAAAAGAACCGGAATCGGGCCAGTAAAGTAAAGACCAATGGCCATCAGCGCAGTAGAAAAAAGAATTTTGAGCAAATAGCCGATTTCTGTAATAAAGACAATCCGTTTCAAGGCAAATCCAAAAGTCAAAAGAAATACAAGAGTCTCAGTAATGACTGTTCCCCAAGAAGCGCCGAGGAAAGAATATTTTGGAATGAGTAGCCAGTTGGCAATGACATTACACAAAAGCCCTACACTTTGAATCCCGAGCAAAGTGTGTTGATGACCTGTGGCGCCGCAAAGGCTCGCAAGAAAAAGACTCGGGAATAAAATCCCCGCAGTCAACGAAAGAATTCGAATAACTTTTCCCGCCTCGACAAACGAGGCATCTGAAAAAAATACGATTAAACGATCCGAAAGCAAAAACACACCGACAATCAGTGGAATGGCCAGCATCAACAGGGTTTTGAAACCCAATGTAAAAACGCGGGACAATTCCTTTCGATCTGAGGAAACCGCAGAAAATCGAGGGAAAAATGCCGTGGCAAAGGCCATTGGAATCAGGTTCGTAAAACTCAGCAATTTCTGGCCTGCACTGAAAAGCCCCACGGCTTCGAGATTCTGAAACCAAGAGAGCATGAGAATGGCCACTTTATCGTAAATCGACGTGAGAAAAAGACTTAGGCCAAATGGAAAAGCCCCGCGAAAAAGCGACCAATGCCATTTCTTATCCCATGCCCAAGACACTGGAACAAAGCGCTTCCTCACAAGGGACAATCCTAAAGTAAGACTCACTATCCCAGAGATCACAAACGAAAAAGAGAATGGCACAATCTCTTTCCACAACCAAAGGGACAAAATACAAAAGCCTGTAATCAACGTTTTTTCTGTCATGGCCACCCAAGTTTCATATTGCATCCGTTCATACGCGCGGAAAATTCCATAGGTCAATTGAATAAATGAGGTGAGAAGCCCATAAAGAGAAAAAATGAGGATCACATAATCAGTGGTAGAATCGTAATGGGTAAGCCATAAATAGAAAAAAAGAAAAGTCACCGCAGGCATAATAAAAAGAAATTTCAATCCCATTCCATAACGAAGGTACCGCTCCCCAGAGGTTTTTTCTCGAGCTATTTCTTTGGTGAGAAAAGTATTCAGCCCAAAATCATTGAACAAAAATACAAAATACATGATGCTTGTGGCCAAGGCATACTGTCCAAACCCTTTTTGACCCAACCCCACTGTGGCCACTTTAAAAAGCACAATGGCCATGAGCATCTGCCAACTCTGGGTGAGTGCAGAATAAAATGTATTTTGAAAAAGGTTTCCCATATACAAAAAGTCTCCCGTTTAGGGAGACTCCAAACTCGAAGTAAAAGTTACAAATTTAAAAAAAGAAAATCAATTGGGACGTGTCACTTTCACATTCTGCGGCGGAGCGGGTGGCGTCAAATCCCATACTCCAGGAGTACCCCGGTACACAAATCGCATGGCATCTGCAATGACAATCCCATTGGTGTTGTTCGAAATTTCCACTTTTCCGGATTTTCCTTTTTCAAAATAATAAGTTCCTAAACTATTCCATTTTCCAAAATTCTTGGTTTGATCTATGGTCAACACGGTCTCTCCAGATGCGTGGGTGATTCTTACAGGAACTGAAGAGGAAAGTGGAAAACTTTGCGGAGAAGCACCTCGGTATCCGTGCCACTCAAACACTTCATAAAGACCCGGCACTCCAATGGTGGGCACATATCTCGCAATATTTTCTCCTGTTCCTGGGCTAGACCAAGCAAATCCATCGGGTTGGAAAACAGCATAATTCCTACCCGTATAGAAAGCATAGAAATATTCACCTTCGGAACTGAGCACCCAATTTCCGATATATTCAATGGGATCAGATCCAGGGGAAGTCTGATTGTTCACATGATTGTCTATAATGATCGGAGTGACCAATACTTTCCGCGTGCGAAATAGCATCGCCCCATCCCCAAATACCTCGGGTTCGGACCAATTCGCCAGATGGGTATCTCCCCACAACACCAAAGGATTGGTATCTGTCACCTCCTCCCCATTATTAAAATCTGGGTCTTGTCCTCCTTGAAATCGGTAGTATCGAGAGCCAGGCACAGGATCCAGAGCTGAAAGTTCAGAAGCAGTAATGGTTTGGGTTTTTCCAGTGGCATTGACAATACTTACGCCATGATCAAAAAAACGGACCCAAACCCCACTGGCATAAGGAGTACTGGCCAATGGTTTTCCTTGAAGTTTGATCATATCACTTCGAGGATAGCCCAACTCGCCTTTGGCTTCGAACTCATCATAAATGTGGACATTGCCGTGGTGCCCTAAATCATTCCCTTCGTCTACATAAAAGAACGCAGACGTCAAAAGACAACTGGCCAACCCAAATCGGACAGACCGATAATTGTTTTTATACGGTTCAACCGGAAAATACTTTGAAAAGTGACGATGGGAACTGTTAAAAAGCATAATTCTTGGATTTTTGGTCAAAGTTTTGGTATCATTGTACACATCCCGCCAATACGTCCAGGGGCCATTGTACATGGGCCAATCTTCAAAACAGGCCCCATTCACATAAGGCCAGATTCGAGAATTGCCAATTTGAACCACGACATATTTCAACCCAGGAATCGCATATTCCTTTGCATGATAATTGATTAAACCTCGAAACCACACTGCATCCACTGAATCAGGTCCACCCCATTCTTCCATATCCGCAATGTGATTTGAATTGAAATCTCCAATGGCCCGCTGGGGATATCCAGGCGATGGCCACCACCAATCGTGAAAAAGTCCATCATAATAGGTAAAATCAATATGATCTTTGGTCCAATTCATGACCCAGTCGACATAAGAAATAGGCCCTTGTCCATCATTTAAATCCAAAACAGGGCAGTAAGAGGTAAAATTCATCATCCAGCATCCATTCCAGACTTGAAACCGGTTTCCATCTTTGTCATGGTAGTACCATGCTTCTGGAAAATTATAGACCCCTCTTTCTCGATCGTACACAAGCCATGTATTCACGGCCAAAAGGACTACATTGGGATTTTGTTGTTTATACCGGCGAGCCATTTCATTATTTGGAATAATCGCAATCACATCAAAATCTTTGAGAATGTCTGTACTGGCATAGGAAAGTCCACTGAACGTAAATATTCCGAACCGAGGATAAGGAGGATCCACGGATTGTGCAACAGATATTTGAATCATCAAGATACAAAAGAACCAAACCCAAGGGTTCTTGAATGGATTTTTATTGGGAAATGGGTGTATCATATTTCACCTCACCGATTCACAAATTCTTGATACAATTGATCAAATGCATTGATTTGATGTTCGAGAAGAAAATATTCCTGAATTCTTCTTTTGCTGTTTTCTCCCATTTGTTTTCTTAAAGAGGGATTTTGAGCCATTTGAATGAGAGCTTTTGCCAATGCCTCTGGATTTTTGGGTGGAACAAGAAGACCTGTTTTTCCATGAAGGACTGCTTCAGGGGTTCCGTCCACACCCGTGGCGACCACAGGTTTCCCACAGGCCATGGCTTCCAGAACCGCATTGGGAAACCCCTCGTAAAGAGAAGGAAGGACAAAAACATCCATGGCAGACAAAAGGGCATCCACATCGGATCGAAATCCCAAAAATTGAATATAGGGAAGCACCTCCAGATCTTGAGCCAATTGAATTAAAGAAGCCCGTAACGGACCGTCTCCGATAAACAAAAACAACACACGAGGGAAATGGCGAATCAGTGTAGGAATTGCTTGAATCAAGTACCGATGGCCTTTTTGTTCTGTAAGACGGGCAATGGTCCCAAATACTATCGTATTTTGGGGAATACCCAATTCTTTTCGTATTTCACGTGGATTTCTACTCTGAAACTTCTTCACATCAATTCCATAATGAATGGTTCGTACCTTGGCTTCGGGTAAATGATACTGGTGAATCATTTTTCTTCGTGTGGCATTCGAAACCGCAATAATGGAAGAAAGACCTTTTGAAGCCAACCGATAGGCCCATTTCTGTTTTAAACTGTACTGTTCCGTGTATACTTCCCATGAAATAATATTTCGAACGCCAGTGAGAACCCCCGCCATGGTTCCCAAAATATCGGCATAAAAAAGTGTGGTCTGAATCAGCTGAATTTTTTCTTCTCGGATCAAGCGAATAAGCCCAAAAATCTGCATGACATCATAGGCATGTCGTTTGATATAAATTTCTGTTCGATCTGCCACTTTTCGAAAATTTTCCTCCAAAGGCCCACTCTGTCCCACCGAGGCCACCACAATGCGGTATTTTTGGGGATACCGCTGTTTCAATTGTGATATCAACTCCAACAATTTTAACTCTCCGCCACCGACCGCAAACCCATTCACCACAAAAAGAATGCGCACCATTTTTCTTAAACGTTTCCCCTTTACCCTTCACCTTTTTCTGTTTATCTTACCGACACGCCCTTTGGAGAATCCGGAGGCACTGTATCCGCACCCGCAGAAGACTCTGTCACTGTCCAATCCGTAAAATCATAAACCCGCTGAATGCCGTGACGTTTGACAATCATACGATTGCCTTCCCAACGAACCATGTACTGACCTCGATGATCCATGGCCTGAACCCGTGGGAATGGAAAATTCCACACATATTCAAACTTTGAACTTCCTGCCCGCTTTACAGTAGCGGTCCAATCATTTTGATTGGGTAAACGATCCAAGCTGATTTCGTCTCCTCGGGTGGTTCGGAATAAATAGGGTGTCAGACGACAATATCTCCGACAGGCATATTTAAAACTGTCAAAACTGGCATAATCGACCCCTTCAATCGCCACCTCAAGACCCGAAACTCCCAGTGAATCATTAATGCATATCCCCACCATGGTACGTCCTTCTTTCAAAAAACGCCAGGGAGGATCGGACTGATCCATATCCCATGAATTGGGATAATTCGCAAAATGGAGTTTTGAGCCCCGGATAAACATCGCATTCTTGTATTGGTAACCATATTCTCCGTACGTGAGATACACTTCTCCCGGAGCAGGCGTAGCCACCCCTTCTCCTGTTCCTTTAGTATTGATCCATAGGGTGAATGGGATACCAGGTCGACCATACGTACCCGGACTATCCTGTGAATAAATATTGAGAAGCCATCCCGGTCCGATACGTCCACCCAAATTAAAAAATTTGGTCACATAGGTCCATTTTCCTGTACCCGCACAATAAACGATATTGGCGTTGTATTCCATATTAATGTGATAATAATTGTCCGGTTCATCGGAAAGATCCCCAATGTCTCGAATCACTTCAGGGACCCGATAATTCGACATCAGTACATCATAAGAAGGTTCCACGGCAGAACGCGCCACATTCCAGAAAAAATCGAAGTAATACTGAGTCTGACCGCCAACAATGACTTTTTCATACACGCGTCCCAATGCGCCACCCCAATGATTGGCGCTATAATCCAAAATAAATTCAAGAAAAAGAAAATCGGCCATCATTTGGGCTTTCCGTCGCATCACCGGATCTACTGCGAGCTCCGAAAGCGCAATAAACGAATGGAGAAATGTCCACGAATAATTGGGGCTATCCAATTCTCCATTGCCCTGTTGAACCCATTCATCCATTTTGGCATAAATCCAATCTCGGGTAAGCTCGTAAGTAGAATACTGATTTCCAGGGATGTATGTTCTTCCTCCATAGCTAAATGACTTGATATTGCTATTTGGAGGAGGATTATAGGAATAGTAACATTTCACATCAGGATAATATTGGGCATAGAGATATCTGCCCGTCATATCATGAAGCTGGCTATTTTCTGTCCCTGGACTAAAATTTCTGTCAGTAATATAGTTGCTATACAATTGCTGGAGAAAAATCCGATCCGAACTGCTAATGACATCATTGTATCGTAAAAGAATCCATATCAACTCGACATTGGTAGGCCATTCTGCATAACACCATCCATATCCATACGGAGGATATCCAGACTGGGTCCATACGGTTCCCCAGCATCGAATGAGCTTGCTGATGACTTCTCCTACCGGTCGACTAACCTTATCCACATCGAGCACGTAATGGGTCGACGCATTGTATTTCCCATTTTTGAGATTTTCCAACCATGCCCATACTTTTTGATAATACCGGTAAAGATTCCCTCCATCGGCTTCCAAATATTGCTGTTTTCTTTGTTCAAATATAGAATTTTGTGACTGGAGAGGTAAAACAATAAAACCCAACAGCAAAATATACCAAATCCAATAACATCTTTTTCGCATAATATTTACCCTTTTGTTGAATTCAAAGAAGCCTTTTGAGAATCTAAAAGTTCTTTGTAGATTTCTATAAGAATCTTATAATGCGACTGGGGAGAAAACTCCCGTTCTGCCTTCTCCCGAGCGCATTTTCCCATCCGAGGAAGTATTTCAGGATGGGAAGAAAGATGAAGAATCCATTGGCGTAACACTTGGACATCCCCGGGCGGAAATAAAAATCCATCCTTTCCATGGGTGATGAGTTCTGGAATGCCTCCAATATGCGCTCCAATGACTGGTTTTCCCATTGCGAAAGACTCATAAACGACCAAAGGAGAATTTTCGTACCATTCTGACGGCACTACCACAAATCGCGCATGCGAGACTTTGCGGAACAGGGCCTTCCCATCGAGATTTCCTTCAAAATACACATTGGGAATGCCTCGTTCTCGAACATAGGCTTCCAGTGGACCTCTCTGAGGCCCGTCTCCCACAATCCGAAGGGGCAAGGCCCCCCCACCCTCCATTGCACGAAGCAACGTCATAATGCCTTTCTCTTCGGATAGCCGACCATAATAAATAAAATAAGGTTCTGTGTTCGAGTGATATGGATATTGATGGACTTGAATGGTATAAAACAAATGCTGAATTTTTTGTTTTGGGATCTTCCCTTCAATCAATTTTTGACCCATAAATCGACTTGGCACCAAAAACCGATCTATTCCTCTCTCGTATATTTGTAATAGCTTATGAAAATACATTTCAAGAACTACCAGAAGCGTGGCAAAGAAGGAGTTTTTATGGCATTTTTCCAAAAGCGCTCGCCAATAGGCCCCATGGAGACATTTTTCACAAATTTTACCTTTGCCCATGTGGTACAAACGATACGTGGGACAAACCAATTTGAATGTATGCACAGTTTGTACCACAGGAATTTTGAAAGTACGGAGCACAGGAAGAATGGAAGGAGAAATTTGATGATCAATCATATGGAGATGGGCAATGTCAGGTCGAGTTTCTGCAATCAGCCGTTGGAGTTTTCTCTGGGCCTCCAAGGAGTAAAAAATCCGACTTAGAGAACGAAGCCCGATGAGAAGAGCCTCCTTTTTTGATTTTGAATGAAAATCCAAATAACTGACAAAATATTTTTCATACGGTGTTTTTAAATTATTCGGACTTTGCATGGAAAAAGGAATCACAGTATGGCCATTTTCTTTGAGAATTTCGGCCAACTCAAACATGTACCGCTCTGCCCCACCCTTCACATAATAAAATTTGTCGATCATTAATATTTTCAATGCATTGCTCGAGTTTATTTTATGGCTTCTACGTAAAGGGTTTCTTCTGGCCGATTGTCTAATAATTCGATATCTGGAGTCCGTCCTTTTTGGTATTCACATCGTTCGACTTTTGAAAACCCTTGGCTTAATAGAAGATCTTTCAACAGTTCAAAATCATATAGATATCGATGATAGGTGTAATAATCTGCCTTGGTTTCACAAAAAAAATATCGCAATGCTTCAACTTTCTTTCCCTTTTGGTAAAGAGAAACCGCATACGCCAAATCTGGCACACAAATCCGGAATACACCTCCCGGTTTGAGAACCCGATAGGCTTCTTTCACCAAACGGACTGCTTCATCCCGATGGAGATGCTCAAGAAGATGCGAACAATAGAGAAAATCCACACTTGCCTCATAAAAAGGGATTCCATATTTCAAATCATGATGGATAAATCGATTGGAACGTAAAATTTGACAGTATTCTTTCTCGGTATAATAAAAACGAGACTTCTGCGTCATCCGATAGATCCATCGAAGAACGAATTCTGGCCAAGTGGAAAAAAATGCCCTCAAATGGCCATCGATATTATACCATCCTGGAGCCACCTTTAACCCCGCTCCCAAATTCACTTTTGTAACTTCCTGATTTGACTTGTACTTACGATTCCTATTCACCCAGGTTAAAATCCGCACAAAAAGATCGTGTAATTTATTCAACATACATTTCTCCTTTTTTTAGGATGCAATTATCTTGCCAAAATACAAGAATCTCCGATCGCAGAATTCAAAGAATAGGGATGCGGTGTGTTGAGGAAATTCCCTTTTTTTGCTTCTGCATGAAGAGAGCCTGTCGAAGTAACTTTTTCTCTGCAAGGAGTATCCCGCAGAAAAGACCAATTTGATATAAGAGAGAATATTCATGAATATCTGGACTGGACAGAAGGCAGGTACAAATGGCAATAACCCCACCTAAAATTCCTAGGGTGGTATTGACGATAAAAGAATGGTTGAGCCGGGATCGTAAAATTTCGAGAATAGTCAAACCTATTGTGATAAAAAATAAAACAAACACGATTCCCCCCGGAAAACCCAACTCTGCTGTGATGAGAAAATACGAATTATGAACCATTCCCAAATAGACTGAAACGAGATAACTGGACCGTTCTTCTTGGGTCAAATAATCTCCTACATTTTCTTCGTAGTTTCCAAGCCCAACCCCTTGCAATGGATAGCGCATAATCATTCGTCCTGCGATATCATATTGCGTAAAGCGTACTTCATAAGAGACCCGGCGACTTTCTCCAAATTGAGCAAAAATCTGGTTATGATACCGAATGAATAAAGCCAACACACCGACCAAGACAACTGGAACAGCCCATTGTGATCGAATTTTGTATCGACTTCGAAGAAAACTGAGCAAAAAAACAATGCCAAATGCAACCAGAAAGGCAATCCAAGGACCCCGAGCATAGGTTGTATAAAACGCCAGGAGCCCTAAAAGGGAAGCCGCCCCATAAAATATGGACAAAAGAAGCTTAGACGGACGATAGAATATAAACATTCGAAGTGCCACGCTAAGCACCATGACCAAATAATTGGCATAAAAAGAAGTCACGTAAAATGTGCCCATGGAGCGCCAATCAATTCGAGAGGCAGGTCTTTCTCCCAAAAACCAAATCCCCAATGCCCCAAACTTCCATTGATAAATCCCGATGAGGGATTCAATGAGAAATCCAATGAGCATCCAATGAACCACAAGACGAAGATCAGAAAGGGAACGAATGTTGTCCAAGAGTACAAGAATCAACAAATACATCCGAAAATATTTGGAAACCTCGGCCAAAGCCCATCCGGGTTGTTTTGCCCACGTTGCGGAAAGTAGTCCCAATAAAATGAATCCCACAAGAGGCCAGCCAACCGGGTGAGGCAAAAGTCGAATCCGACGCCTCTCGAGAAAACTCACAGTGAGAAGTCCCAAAATGGGCAAATCCGCCAGCATCAGACCTGTGTAATGATAAAATATCCAACCAGAAGTAAACACATAAATAAAAGAAGCGAATGCCAGATAATATCTCCGCACATTTTTTAGAAATAACGGAATAATGATAAAACACAACGCAGAGACAAAAACGAAAATGAGCTTAGAAGTTTCCATGGGCATTGGGAAATTTAGAGTCCACAAAAGAATGCATAAGCCAAAGAATGCCATATGCAGAAAAAATTCCCATAAAAGGAACCAGCGGAATTCGATATCGTGGGACAAAATGGGTGGCAGAATAAATCAAAATGGCATATCCAAAGAGAACGTACAGTGGAATCCATTTTTTCCAAGTCTTTCTGGTGGCCCAAACGCCAATGAGGGCCGTCAACAAAAGAAAGTAATAGCTCATTCCAAGAACAAGCATAATCCAAACATTGGGAGTCCGGGTATGCCCAGTGGGGATATTCTCATAAATTTGGAATACAAAGCGAAACGCCTTTTTCGCAGAAATCCAAAAATATCGTACAGGATTCTCTTGAATATTCTTCAATCCTGCGTGAAAAAGAATTTTATCTTTCTCTACCTCATTTTTCGCATCTTGGGTCAATTTTAGAATCAGTGCAGAAGTTTCTTGATGCCGATACCGCCCTTCAAATGGAATATAAGTGCCGATCCAAAATTCTCCTGAACCTCCGGTACTCACTGGAACAAAAGCATGAAATACTTTATAATTCCGAATTGTCCAGGGGATCAATGTGCAGTATCCTACCAGGAGCATGACAAAAAGACCTTTTAAAAAACGCCGAAAATATTTAACAGAAAGAAAGACAAGAAATAAAAACAGGGGGAAAAAGAACAAAAGCGAACGAATCAAGAGACCTAGACCAAAGATCAAACCGGCCAATGCCCAATCTTTTATTTTATCCGAACGCATGGCAGTATGTAAAAGAAGTATAAATAAGACCGTCATGAAAATAAACAACGTTTCTGTATAAGCAAATGAGGAAATCACGACAAGCTCAGGATAGACCGCAGAGACCATTGCGGATAAAATACCCACCGGAGTTCCGGCCAACTGAACCCCCAGTCGATACACGAGCCAAGAAACCAATCCTCCTATTACTGCCTGAATGAGAATCACTGGGAGAAAATCAACGCCAAAAACTTTAAAACACCCTGCCAAAAACAATGGATACAGGGGTGGAACGAATGCAGTGGGATGGTTTCCCCATTCACAAAATCCCCTTCCTTCAAGAAGACTTACCGCCACACGGCGATATCGCTCTGCATCCAATAGGGTATTTTCGTTCCATCGATAAAACGCCATGGCAAAAGACAATCGAAGGCCAATTGCCAAAACCACCAGTGCCCATATCCAATGGTCTTTGAAAAACTCCTTTTTTTCTTTGAATAAATTCTTCATAGAAAATCGATTTGGTAAAATTTTGCTTCTCAATTGCCTTTGGATCGCTTCGGTTTTCCTTTTTGATTTCGAAGCACTTCGATCTCCTGTCGAAGCAAAGCCACCTCTTGGGCCAACGTTTTTGTTTGGCGAGTCAAATTGGAAATGACCACACTAAAATGAAGCGCAATGATGACACCGCAAAAAAGCGCAATCAAAAACAAGGCAGAAGGAGCATAGTAAATGCCTACCAAAGTGGCTAATTTTTCAAGAAGACTTCGCCACACCGAAAATAAAATTAAAATCATCGCGGATGCAATCCAGAGAAGTGCATATTTCTCTTCGAGTCGATTTTTTCGGATGAGTTGGAATAATACAACCAAAAGGCCGATGCCCACACAGAGGGAGAGAATTTGAACACGAATCTGCATTTTTTCCTCTACATTTTATTTTTTTCTTTAAACATATCCATAAAAATACAAAAAAGCACTTTAACCATATAATAAACTGCACGAAATGGAGAAATGGAAGATCTCCCAAACGCCCTTTCCCGCATCTCCACAGGAATTTCCACAATCGAAAATCGATTGAGACCCAGTAATACCACCGATTCAGGTTCAGGATAATCTTGAGGATAGTTTTCTGAGAGAAATTGGATGGTTCTTCGATTGAACGCACGAAATCCTGAGGTGTTATCCGTAATGGGGGTTCTCAACACCCAAGAATTGACCCAAGAAAAAATCCAAATGCCGACTCTCCTCGCCCAGGAAGAACGGTGTTTTTTCGCTCCAAGAAACCTCGAACCAATCACCACATCCGCTCCTTGTGTTTCGAGAGCATCCAGTAATCGAGGAATTTCAGAAGGAATATGTTGTCCGTCTCCATCGACTTGAACCGCCACATCATATCCATGACGAACCGCATATCGAAATCCGGTTTGGACTGCACCACCAATACCCAAATTAAATGGCAATCGAAGCACTACCGCGCCTTTAGACCGCGCCACTTTGGCTGTCTCATCCGTAGAGCCATCGTCTACAACGACTACATCGATGGGAAAAGGAAGTTCGAGAATTTCTTGAACCACTTTTCCCACAGAATACATCTCGTTATACGCTGGCACAATGGCCAGAATTCGAAGAGTGCTTCTTCTCACTGGGATTTTTCTCCGTATCTCCTATTTTCCGATTCCAATCGATACACCACGGTGTGAATGCCTTTGGGAAATTCCAGTTCGTACTCCAACCGAAGTCCCTGAGGAAGACCTTTTTTTTCAATCAAAGGTTTTAAATTCGGAAACCAAAATAAATATCTTGAACTAAAGACCAAATATTCTACCCCGCGATGCCGTGCATATTCCACATTGCGATCTACAGAATCATACGAATACGAAGCGCCTTTTTTCATATCGTATTGACCCGCATAAAAATCCACTGCTTTGTTCAAACTCATCAACACGGGAGGATGCTCGGAATGGGTTTTAAGCCAATTCCCCACAATCTTTAATTCTACGGGGTCTGCCCATGCATCGGGATCCTCGGCTCGAATAGAAACCCATCGTGCCCATTCAGGGAGAAAACCAAATCCAATGACAAATATCCATACCAAAAAAGAAGCCACACGATTTCGAGAAGTCGTGAGGCCTTTAAAAAAGACAGTAAAAAATTCAGAAACCCATTGGGAAAGAATCAACAATCCCTTTCCCATCAATGTAAAAAACAAAGGAAATAAGGGAATGAAATATCGTTCATTAAGATGAAATAGGGGAACAAGCAAAAACCAGAAAAAAAACACATTGGCAAGAAGATAGAGAAAAAATAAACCCATGGATTTTTCTTTCGGTCGAAATCCTAAAAGCCCTGCGACAAAAAGGACAAATGGGACGATTCCAAAAAGTTTTGGAATTTCGGTTTTCACCTCATGATAAAAATTTTTAACAAATTTGTGGACCAGTTGACCAGGATGAATCCGAACAATCCGGGATTTTCCCTCTTCCATCTGCGTCAATTCTCGTATTGTACCGAAATGATACGCCATGTCATACGGAAGATGTCGATTGTCCTGCGTGAGATGGAAAAACGGATCTGGATTGGCCTCATCTTGAAAATACACTGCAGATTCAAACTGCTGATTAATTGTTCCCTTGGTACTGAGGGTCCATGTGCCTGTATTCTGTCGAAGGAATATGAGATAGGGAAGCGCAATCAATATCCATCCCACAACCACACCCCACATGATCCCTGCTCGTTTTAAAAGTGGTTTCGAAAATTTGGGAAAGAGAAGAAAAACTCCAATTCCATACGCAAGGAAAACAAGAAGAAATCCAACACCCTCTGGTTTTACAAGATAGCAAAAGCTCCAGAGGATTCCTGCAAGAATTCCCAGAGAGAGCCATTTTTTTTCAAAGGCCTGCCAGGCGAGAACCATGCCTAAAAGTGCAAGAAAAGAAAAAAGGGATTCTGGCATAACATGGGTCGATCCCAAAACCACAGGGGGATAAAAAGCGTACAAAAATGCACTCCATTTGGCTTCTGTAGGGCCAAACCAGGTTTTGGCCAACCAATAGACCAGCCCAATGGTCAATGTACCCATGAGGACACTCACCAACCGCCCTGCGGTTTCAAGCGAAATTCCAAGCACATGAAAAAAAGCAATGGTCATAGGGTAAAACGGAGGCCAGTAGGGATGGAGCACTCCAGACCATCCTATTTCAAGAAAATGTTTGGCCAATCGCACGTAATGGGCTTCATCAAAAGTCACTGCAAATTGAAGCCGTGCCATGGCAAAAAGCCGGAAAAGGAAACCTCCCAAGAAAATGAGAAATATCCCCCTATTCCACCCACAGGATATTTTCAATGCATTGATTCTATTTCTCCGCACTTTTTTAAATTTCTTATTGGAGTTCTTCATTTTGAATACTTCATTTGATCCTTCATAAAAATTAATCCCTCTCTCACGTCAGAAAAAGAAATTCCAAGGTCACGAGTTAACTTATCTATCTTGAGCCCGCCTTTTTTGGGTCGCGGTGCCGGTTGTCTCAATTGCTCTGTAGAAGTGGAAAAAATGAAGGAACAATTAAGGCCAAATATTTCTGCAACCTTTTGAGCAAAGACATATCGATTCACATATTCTCTTCCTGCACCATTATAAATTCCTGTTCTATTTTTTTCAAATAACATCAATAGCGCTTTTGCCAAATCATCCGCCAACGTAGGGGTTCCATATTGATCCTCTGTGATATACACAGGTTCATGGTTTCTTAGCTTTTCAATGAGCCAGGTCACAAAATTAAGACGAACCCCTGGGGCATACCCATAAAGAACGGTGGTACGAACAATGACAAAATCTTCTAAAATCTTTTTTACTATTTGTTCACTTTCCCATTTTGTTTTTCCATAATAACTGATGGGATTGGGGATGTCCTCCTCGCTATACGGACCATTGGTTCCATCAAACACATAATCCGTAGAAATATGGATCATTTTGGCCCCGATCGCTTTACATGCCAATGCCACATTTTCTGTCCCCCGTACATTCACATTCCAACATTTTTCTTTTTCCAACTCACATCGATCTACATCAGTAAATGCGGCAGTATGGAACACGGCCTCGGGTCGAGTGCGAGAAAGGATCTGATTCACTTTTTCGCGATCTGTAATGTCACATTGGACATATTCCACAGATGTCTCTGGAAGGAGAGGTGCATTTTGGCAGTCCAACGAAATGATCCGATATTTCTGATGTGCTAGATCTAAAAGCTTTGTGCCTAAAAGTCCATTTCCTCCCGTGACACAAATTGATTTCATCAATTCCATCTTCTATGTTAGAATGTCCTCTACCCTTTTTGTGCTTTGATTTTACAAATTCCAATAGACCTCACTCCATTCCACCAAACCTTCATCTTCTCTTTAAATGAAACTGCCACTTTTCTCTCAAAAACGATACCTTTTCATTCGTTTCATAAGAAGCAAAAGAAAAAGGATAAATTCTATTTCTCTATTTAGGTACCAATGCCCAGCGAAAGAATCCACAAATCTTCTCTGGTTGGAATGTTTCATTATATAAGTGAAGCCTGGATCCACTCGTGTATGCCAATCTTTTATCCTGTAAAATTTTTCCCATCTTTTTTTAATCCCAGTAAACAAGAAAAAAGGGTTTCATACTCTGAACATATTTTTTCCCAAGAATACTTCTCTCGAACTCTTTGTAACACTTTCGTCCGAAATCGATGCACCGTTTCTGGATGATCCAATAGATATTGTAATTTCTCTTTGAGATCATCCGGTTCTCTTACAGAAAAATACATCCCTGCATCTCCCAGGACCTCTCTGTGTTGAGGTACATCATTGGCTAAAATACAATTTCCATAGCCCATGGCCTCTACCAAAGCAGGATGAGTCCCCCCTACTTCAGTGGCTTGAATGTAACAATACGCATTCGATTGCAATTCAGCATATCCCTCTCCAAAAATAAATCCAGTAAAAATAATCCGAGGATCTTTTGTATCTTTTACTTTCCGAATATATTTTTCACCGTAAGGAGCATCTCCCACCACGACCAACCGATAGGGGGTCTTCACTTTCTCAAATGCTTTCACCACCACATGGGCATTATTTTCTGGTTCCAAACGACTCACATAAAGCACATATTCCCCTTTTCTTAAACCATATTTTTGAAGGGTCTCTCCATTTTTGATTTTCTTTTCTGGCGCGCCATAGGGGATACAAGTGGTCAGTGCATTAAATTTCTTTCGATAATAATGTTGGATCTCTTTTGCATCGGTCACAATGCAATTCGGCAAAAAAGTGGCCAGGAATTCAGAAAACCGATATATCGTCTTCCCCAAAAATCCCCATTTGGCCCGTTTCCATTCCAATCCATCCACATTCAATGCGACCCGGGTCCCAAACAATCTCGGAAGAAAAGTAAACATTGCATTGGCACTATTGCAATACAAAATGACATCATATTTTTGAAATATTGCATGAATGGTGGAAAGGAAAGTATGAACAGGGGTGTCCAAATATTTATGACGCACTGTGGGCAAGATCACCAATCGAACGCCACGGTACTTCCGTTCCGGAACACGAATAAAGTTGGACCTTCCGTACACAGTGACATCGTGTCCTCTCTGAACAAGCCGAACCGAAAGCTCTTCTGCAAAAGTTTCGAATCCGCCGTAATTTGCGGGAATTCCTCTTGTGCCTGCAATCGCAATTCGCATCGAATTTATCCTTCAAGTGGATAAAATATATAAAAAAAGCCAAAGCAAAGCAAACGCATCATCCTAAAATGATATCCATGAATTTCTTTTCTCTTGAAATTAAAATAGAGATTCTATCCTCAGAGAAATTTCTTGAGTGATCACCAATGTAAAGCCATATGCCAAGAAAGCCAAAACAGATCCCAAAATAAAACCAAACCCTTGGGAAGGGAAAAAGCATAATACAATGAATAAAACGAGGACAGCGATCCCTATTTTCCAATACGTAGGAAATGGGAGGGACATTTTAAATCTTTGAGTCACATCACCAATTGCCCAAATCAACCCTCCAATACAGGTACACAAAGTGGCCAATGCCGCACCCAATGCGTGGAATTGAGAAATCAAAACGAGGTTGAAAAGAACATCCGCGACCACCATCCCCGCTGAAATGAAAAGTGATTTCTTAGGCCGACCATCTGCATTGATCACTGTAAAAAAAAGCGAAAGAAAAGCCATACATACCATCGCCGTGATTAAAAGAACAAAAAAGGGCTCTGCCGGAAGAAAGCGAGATGAAAAAAACAAGGCCAAAAATTCACGCCGATAGAAGAAAAATATCATCCATACAGGCAGAAGCGTGATGATCCCCCACCGAAAGGCTTGGCCGATGATACGACGGGTTTCTTCAATATTTCCAGAGGAAATAGAATGAGAGAGCGTGGGTAATAAGACCGCAGAAAGGCCTGCCAAAAGAAAATATGGAATCCGGGCCAGCGTACTGGCTGCATAAAAATAACTTCCTGCCTCTCGGCCACACAGTGCATTGACAAACCACAAATCCATGGAAAGGACAAGTTGAACCAAAAGAAAATACCAAATAGCAGGCAAAGCAAACTGAAAAAGCTCTTTTTCATAGAGTGGAGTTTCGATCGATTTCTTTTTCAAGAGAAGAAAAGCCAGAAATCCACCTGACATCGATCCCAAAATATTTCCCAATAATGCGGAAGTAAGATTCCGATTGAGAAAGACCAATCCCACAATGAAACCCAATTTGCTCAATCCATAAAATGCATGACAAATGGCTTGTTTTTGAAATTCTCGGAGTCCATTGTAAAAAGAAAGGAGTACATAAAAAAAACCATACACCGGGATGTCCAAAAAAGCCAAGCGAAAAGTGCCTTCCAATTCGGGTGCCTGAAATAAACGAATTAAAATGAATGGAAGAACAGAAAAGGCCAAAAAGCCAATGCCAGCAATAATGAAACCCTGAAGTCGAATCGAAGCCCAAAGAATTCGATACGCCTGTTGTGGGTGGCTCGAAACATATTTGGGAAGCGCAGTGGGAATTCCTGTAATAACAAAGATTTCTATCCAGAGGAGAACGGTCATGATGAGGCCATAATCTCCGAACGTTTTTAAATCAAATTGGACAGCAAGAAATCGGTTGAGAAGATATCCTGAAAAAAGCACTGTCCCCCATCCCATCATGAGCCAGAGCGTGCCTCGTTTAATTCCCAACCATGCCCTCCTCTGGTCCCCAATGAAATCCAAGCACAGTCCCTTGATGGGTTTCGAATACTTTTTTCAAATGGGTTTGTAAATAGGTCCGAACAGAGAGAGGGGTATGCTGGGCATTGTCAAAATGGAATTGAGAAATCACTACCCAGCCCGAAGGTGCCTTCTGGATAAGAGAAGCCAGCTCATCTAAAGATTCAATACAGACCACCCCGGCATACATGTCTACCCATCTCCCCTGAGGATTTTGAGGAAAATGCTCCATCTTAGATTGCTCTAATGCAGCCCAATTCAGACAATAATCTGAACGGAGTCCATAATACAATGCGGTTTGAGGAAGACTGGTGATGACAAGATCGTCCGGTTTTTTTTGAGAAAGTACAATCCGGGAGGCCTCTCTCCATTCTTCTGGTGTGACTGCCATGTTGGTCATGCCATCCGGGAAAAAAGGAATATGCAATGAAATTCGAAGCCATGGCGAAATCACAAACAAAGCCATAAGAGACAAATATACCAATTGAGAAAGCCACTTCTTTTGTTTTTTTTCTAATCCATTGATTTTCTCCAGTACCATTTTTACCCAATCCCATAGGCCATAGGCTGACAGTATAAGAAAAAAGGGATAAACAAAAAAAAGATATGCAGGCACCCGATGGGTAAACACCAAAGAGAGTAAAAGGAAAGGCGTTGCAAATATGCATGTCAAATACACGGCAAATCGATCACGACGGAGCATCATACTTATTACGCCGAGAAAAAAGAAACTCGCCAAGGGAAAACGCTGGGCAGAAATTAAAAAGTCCAGAAGTGCAGTGCGGTTCAATGCAGAAGAATCTTTGGTAGCCCAAGAAGGCGTATAAAATAGATAGTATTGAACCATATTCCGAATGGGAGGAAGTAAAATGAGTGCGGCAAGGCCTAAAAAAAGCCCAATGACTAAAAATAACGCATATTTATTTAAAAGTTTTTCTTTTTTGTCTGCAAAGAAAAAAGAAACAAAGGCAAGAATAAAAAGATACACCCCAATTCCTGCCAAAATAAATATCGCAAGAAAGTGAACATAATAAAAAGTAATCCAAAGAAGAATTGCAAAAATCAAAAGCCATGGCCAAGAAATTCCATTCCGAGAGAACCAAGAATTTTTGGAAGAAATGTTAAAAAGCGTATTCCGTTCAAATCCCAAAAGGAAAATATACACAAGAAAAAGGGTCAATACTTGAAGCAAGGTGTACATCCGTGCCACTCTGGACCACCCGATTTCAAAATGAGAAAAACTCACCAAAAATGCACTGAGTAATCCAAGGGATCGACTTTTGAACAATCGTGTTGTAATAAAATAGGTCAGAAGGATAGAAAGCACACCAAACACCGCAGAAGGAATTCGGGTGGTCACTTCATTCATCCCAAATAAACGGAATGAAAATGCAGTAACAATCGTATACAAAGGGGCCCTTTCATTCACCATGCCAGAAGGCATGAGCATTTTCCCTGTCTCATTCCAGGATTTAGCAGTATAAAACGTATTGACCTCATCGACCCAAAAACTAGGCCTTCCCAGATTCCAAAACCGTAAGAAAATCCCACCTAAAAGAATAGAAACGAACAATACCCAAAACACAATATTTTGGTTTCTTTTCATCATGAATTCCGAATTTCAGTGCTGAGTTTTGACCGATACGGTCCCCGAATAAACCCCCAGGCATGAGAAATTAATCCAAGAAAAATGAAAGGATATAAAAAGATGAAACGAATAAAAAGTTTCAGATCCGAACCCAAAAGGCGCCTTGAGATGGCCAACGTACGATACAAAGGGAGCAGAGGAAGTAAAGGAGGCATTCGGGTCAAAAAAGCACCGGGCCTCTGCGTTCTCCTTCTGCATTCTACTGCTCCCTCGCCCAATGCGACCTGATTCTTGATAAAATGGGAAAACCCTGTCCGATTCATGTGCAGAATTCGGGCTTGAGGGACGAACCGAATGGATTCTCCCAACGCATAAACCCGTTCACAAAAAATGGTATCTTCTCCCTTCATGAAATCGGGGAAATAGCCTACGCGTTTAAAAATTTGCTGATGGACAGAAAGATTACACGAAGGGAGTGCCCGGACATTTCGGGCCGGAGCAAGAGGATTAAATTCATTGAATTCGAGGAGATATTCTGCTGTGCCAATCACACTTTTGGGGGTTCCATTCAGCACACTCCCTCCTGCCACAGAATATCCTTGAGATTGAGCTTCCCAGAGCCATTTTAACCACTCTGGATCTGCAATACAATCTGTATCAATAAAACAAACAACATCTCCTTTGGCCATTTGCGCACCAATGGACCTCGCTTTTCCCGGTAAAGCCCTTCGGTCAAGGTGCACAAACTGCACTTGCGGAAATTGAGAAGAAAATTGGGAACCGATGGGTTTGGGGGAACTGTCCACCACAATCACTTCATAAAGAACATCGATTCTCTGGGTCACCACAGAGTGAAGACATTCTGTAAAAATGCTTCCGGGTTTATAAGAAGGAATGACCACAGAAATTTGTGGATTTTTCCCCCTCATGCTTTTCCTCTTGCAACTGCTTCACAGATTTCCACAATCCGACCCGCATTTTGATTCCAATTGGCATGACGCAAGGCATAGGCTCTGCCATTTTTTCCTAAACGCTCCCGAAGGGAAGAATCTTTTAAAAGAGTCCGAATCGCCTCTGCCAAGCTCTTGGCGTCTCCTGTTTTAAATAAAAGCCCGGCTTGACTGTTCCGCACTTGTTCTTCAATTCCTGGAAGATCTGGAGCAACAAAAGGGAGTCCCATGGCCATGTATTCGACCAAGCGAAGTGGGGCTGCATACATCATCCCTGGAGAACGAAGATTGGTAATCAATCCAAGAAGACTTTGAGAAAGAAGATCGGGAATTTCGGTTTGTGGGACCCATCCCCGAAATTCAAATCGAGAAGAAAGATCCAATGCCTGAATGCTTTCCTGAAGTAAGGAAAGCATTTTCCCTTCGCCTACAAAGAGAAAGTGGAGATCGGGAAATTCTTTACTCAACATGGAGGCCGCTTCCGGAATAAGAAATACCCCATCAAACACTTCGATTCCGCCCATGTACACAATCCATGGTTTCTTTTGTACAGGTCTTGGATAAAATCGGGTCAAATCCACACCATGACGAACCAATTCTGCATTGGGTGCCCCTGCATTTTTGGCAAAAGACACAAGATTGGCTGCAGTGACAATGGTAAAATCTGCATAACGGACAACCCATCTTTCAAAAAACTGACCATACCTGCATACCAAAGGGTTCTTGGACAACCCTGTAATTAGATCAATCATATCAAAGACCACAGGAATATTGCGAAGTCTCGCTGCAAGCACCGTGGGAATCCCTACCACAGCACTTTGCGCGTAAAACACATCAGCCGGAATAGAAAGGAGACGGAAAAAAGTACGGATCATGTGGATGAGATAGACAAATTCTTTGAATCGAACAAAACGCGAAAAACGGCCAGTTTGCAGAAATCGAACATTGGGGAATGCTTCGGCCAATCCTTCCTGATGGAGCAACGGTGCCACCACTGTCACCCTGTGTCCTCTTGCAGACAAAAGACGAATCACCCAATGAATCCGAATACTTCCTCCTCCACAGGGAGGCCAGAGTCGATCGTGCGCCACAACCACCACGCGAAGAGGTGAACCAGGATGCTTCATTTTATTTTTCCTTTTTCTTTATCGTATGTCATTTTTTTCATGCGATACAATATTTCTTCGATTAACAACCGATTCGCAGCAATGATGTCGGATAAAAGTCCAATCATGATGACCTGAAATCCCACAATCATGAGGACCGCGGCTAAAATCAAGGACTGGACATGTCCTGTTCCTTGATGAGAAAAATAGTAATACAGAAAACGAATGCCGATGAATACGCCAGCCCCAAAAATAATTGACCCAATAATCGAAAACATTTTCAAAGGTTCATACATCGTGTAAATACGTAAAATGGTCGCTGTGGAGCGTTTAATATATCCCCACACACTGGAAAACAGCCGAGAAGGCCGGAGTTGGGGATTGACCCGAATCGGCACATGGGCCAGGGCAATATTTTTTTTCCCTGCCTGGATCACTGTCTCAAGAGTATAGGTAAACCGGGAAATGACGTTCAATCGCATGGCCGCTTCCCGACTGAACGCGCGAAATCCACTGGTCGTATCTGGAATTTCAGTGCCTGAAAGCTGACGTACGGTCCAACTTCCGAGCCTTTGAAGTTGTTTTTTGATAAACGAAAAATGGGGAAGCGTATTGACCTGCCGATCCCCGATCACCATTTCTGCTTCTCCGTTGAGAATGGGTTGAATGAGCTTTTGGATATCTTCTCCCACATATTGATTGTCTGCATCGGTATTGACAATAATATCTGCACCCAGCCGAAGACAAGCATCCAGTCCTGCAGAAAATGCATGGGCCAATCCTTTATGATTTGTTAGCCGGACAATGTGATGCACTCCTTCCTGTTTTGCCACCTCCACAGTACGATCCGTACTGCCATCGTCGATGACCAGAATTTCCACCTCATCCACCCCTTGGAAAGAACGGGGCAGCTGTTTGAGTGTCAAAGGAAGGGTGGCTTCTTCGTTATAACATGGAATTTGAATGATTAACTTCACTCAAAACCTCATTCATTGATGATTTCTTCGATATTGTATTCTTTTACTGTATCTGCATGGGTAAAAATAATCATTTCGCCGATAAGACCAATGGAAATCATTTGAATGCCGATGACCAAAAGCAATGCCCCCAATAACAAAAGCGGTCTGCCTGCAATGGCCCCTAAGCCTAGAATCCGATAAATAAAAAGATAGATTTCAATGGCCAGACCCACAAGGGCAAATACAATTCCCACAAATCCCATAAAGTGAATCGGCTTTTTAGAATATCGGGTAAGAAAAAACACAGTCAAAATATCCAACAAGCGTTGCATGTATTCTTTGGGGTATTTTGATTGGCGAAATTTTCCAGGAAGTTGCTCAATCTTTTGTTCTACGAGTTGATAGCCCTGTTGCCCCGCGAGCAGAGGAATAAAATGCACCATGTCCCCATAAAATCGAATATGATTCAACACTTCCCGCCGCGTGGCGAAGATCCCGCTATGGACATCATGAAAACGGAACTGGGTAATCCGGCTTACCAACCAATTAAACCCAAAAGAAACCCATCGGTTGAGAAAAGAATCCCGTCTGGGAAAACGGTAGCCAATGACAAAATCAGCGCCTTCATCCAATCGATGGATCAAAAGTGGAATTCCTTTTGGATTGACTCGTACCTGGGCATTCATGTAAACCACAACTGAACCGGACGCGCATCGCAATCCTGCCTCTAAAGCTCCTGCCTCTCCGGAACGCGTGCGCAATCGAATGACCCGAATTCTTTTTTCTTTTTGAGCCACCCGTCGAAGCATAGAGAATGTGGAATCCGTGGTCGCATCATCCACCAAAATCAGTTCAAAAGGCCGACGAAGCGAATGCAAAGAATCCATTAACTCATGGACCAAAGAGTCCACCGAAATTCCTGGGGAAATCATCACAATGACTGAAATTTTTGAACGCTTTTTTGGATCTGCCATAAGTGACCTTTCACTCATGTCCCATTCGTTGAAACAGAATCCCCCATTCGCGATTGCCTGTACGAACCACAAGGGTCGCCACAATGCCGATAAACATCCATTGAAAACCCGCGACAAAGAATAAAAATACCAACGTGACAAGCACGTTGAGGTCCAGCAATGGGAAATGCCGAATGCCTGCCAGATACGCAATCCACACACAAAGCAACATTGCAATGCCAAAAAATCCCATGGCCATGGAACCAAAAAAACGAAGCGGATTTCGAAGATGTTTCAGAAAAAGATACAAACTCGTCATGTCCATGAGCACTTTAAAAGTGCGGGTGAGATTGTACTTGGAACGACCAAATCGTCTGGGATGGTGCCGAACCACCATTTCGGTAATCGAAGCGCCTTCGACACGAGCCAAGGCAGGCAAAAAACGATGCAGTTCTCCGTACAGCCGAATCCGATCCACCACTTCTTTCCGAAATGCCTTCAGCGCACACCCGGTATCATGAAGTCGTACATCGGTCACTGAACAAATCAGGCGATTGGCAATCCAAGAAGGAATTTTTCGCACCAACATTTTGTCTTTTCGATTCTTTCTCCACCCGCTCACCACGTCATACCCCTCTTCCAATTTCTGGAGAAGCAACGGAATGTCTTCTGGGTCGTTTTGAAGATCCCCATCCATGGTAATGATTTTTTCTCCCCGAGACATCCGAAAACCTACCGCCATGGCTGCAGATTGCCCAAAATTTCTTCGCAATCGAATCACGCGGAAACAGGGGTCCTTTTGCGCAATGGATTTTAATATTTCAAATGTCCCATCTTGACTGCCATCATCGACCACAATGATCTCATAAGAGTTCCGAAAATGGGAAAGCACGTCTTTGAGCTTTTCGTATAATCGGGATACGTTTTCCCGTTCATTGTACACTGGAATCACAATGGAAAGTGCAATGGAGTTGGAATTTTTTTTCATAATTTTCCCGTATCCATCTTTAAAATAAAATCAGAACCAGAAAAGGCTTCCCATCGTTTTTTTAGCCAACATTCAAGTACAATCAAAGCCCAAAGACGATGAGAATGGTTTTCTCTGGCTTCCACGTGCTCTGAAAGCATGCGTTGTACAGACTCGGGACGGAAAAGCCCCTGATTTCGAATTCGAGAAGGAGAAAGCATATCGTAAAAAAAAGAACGAACTTTGGGATGGTGCCGTATCCAATTTTTAAGAGGAATACTGTGGCCCAATTTATCCTTTCGGTACACAATCTCATAGGGAAGAAAAGCTTCCACTGCCTTTCTTTCGATATATTTGACATCAGAAAGGCCTCGAATTTTATAAGATTCCGGAATTGCGGCGCAAAATTCCACCAGTCGAGGATCGAGTAAAGGAAATTTGGGCCGAATGCCCAAAGGCCTCACCAAACCCATCCGTCGGAGATAAAAATGCACCACCGTCCAATAATCTGCATACAGGGTGCGACCCAGGTCTGTGAAAGCACTGGCTTCTTGATAAAGCTGAAAAATGTCTTCATACACTCGATTCCCCAAGTGGGAATCCCAACAGTCCGGCATGAGAAGTTTTTCTAACTCATTGGGAAGATAATACACCCGCCAACGATAGGTCCCCAGTGCCAAAGGAAAACGCTGACTCGCAGAAAACCGTTTGAGTTTCACCTTCCAATCTTTTTTCTTATTGGAATCGGGAAGAAGTTTTCCCAAGGTAAACACTGGATGACGAATCCATTTTGGAATTTTGCGGAGAGACTGATCCACCCGATCCGCCACATAGACAGGATGCCCCCCAAAAAGTTCATCCCCTCCATCTCCTGTAAAAACCACATCGATATGCCCAGATGCAGATTTGGCCAAAAGAAAGGTGGCCACATTGATGCCTGCATCACAAAATGGTTCATCCATGTGAACCACCCAGTCTTCGACACTTTCAATGTCCTCGGGTCGATATTCCACAAGCGTATGCGAGGTACCGAATGTTTTTGCTACCATTTCTGCATAATGGGATTCGTCAAATGTCTCCCCCTGGCATCGAAATGAAAATGTGGAAACTGCATTTTTTTCTCTCGAAAGAAGCGCAGTGACCGTGGAGGAATCCAAGCCTCCACTGAGAAATACTCCCACCCGAGTTTCAGGCTCTTGTCGAATGTGAATGGACTCTATCAAACGTTCCCTGAGTTCATTGACAAAATCCGTTTCAGAGCCCGCACGGGGCAAAAAGGAAAGAGGCCAATACGGTCGAAGCGTTGGACGACCTTTGGAAAATTCCAAAAAATGCCCAGGCCTCAGCCGATAAATTCCTTTAAAAAAGGTTTCCCATCCTGGATTGTAACAAAACGCCAAATATTTGAATAGAGCAGAAGAATTCAATTCAGGAGATTTTTTGAGCAAAAGCAATACGAGCTCTGGGATATTGGCAAATGCCAACCGGCCTCCTGCTTCTCCATAATAAACGGGTAAAATACCGAGATGATCTGAAGCCAGAATTCCTTTCTCTTCCTGCGCATCCCAAATGGCCACAGCAAATGCACCGTTTAAATCTCCAAATCCTTCTGGCCCTTTTGTTTTATAAATCTCCCATAATCTTTCTGTGGATTGGGACTGAACAGGATACAACTCCCCATTCCAGACAAGACCGCTTTGCTTATTTTCAGAGTATAAAGGGGCATAAGGAGATGACGTAGGGTATGGAGTGGAAAGAATAAAAGCAGAGGAAGATCGAAAAATCCAAGGTTTTCCTTGCTCAAGCCATTTTCCCCACTTTTGGGGTATCCATTCCGCTGCCGATTTTCCAAATATACCGCACCACACAATCGGTTCTCTCGACTTTATTTTACTTTGACCATTTTGTGCACGTAAGAGGAATTTCCCACTTTGATCCTGCAAAGGTAAATGCCGCTGGCCATTTCCATGCCTTGGTGATCTCTCCCATCCCATACCACAGTGTATACTCCAGGCTCTTGCCGCGCATCGATCAACGTTCGAATTTCTCTTCCTTGAGGAGAAAGAATCGTCATGCGTACCCAATCAGAACCGGACAATCGATACGAAATGGTGGTCGTCGGATTGAACGGATTGGGATAATTCCCAAAGAGTTGGAAATGTGGAGGTGGTTCTTGAATGGTGAGTAAACCGGGAATTTGAGTCTCATTCATTCTGCAGGGGATCTCATCAAATCCGGCATAATTCCACTGAATTTTGGTCGAACGTGTTGATAGATTATGAAAATGCAAAGTAAAAAGAGAACCGGATTTCTTCCATGGATGGGCTCCATACAAGGCAATGCGAAGCAGACCCGGCTTTATTTCATTTGTGACAAAATAAAATCCCGTGTTGGCCTCTGCAATCTGACCTCCCAAAAATGCAAGCACGTCCGAATCGTATTCGAGTTCAAACTCTGCAGAAAGGAAAGGAGAAAATGCTTCCACTCCCACAGTGACTTCCATCGAATCTTTGGAGGAATTGACGTAGACAAAAGGCGTTCCAGAAAATGCAACCTTGGGCATTCCACTCGGATTGCCCCAATTTCCGCTCACATCGCCATACACCGATGCTTGGAAATTTTCACTATTCAATGGTTTGGTGAGCGAAGTATACGAATGGCTCGGTGGAATAAATTTCCATTCGCCCACATGAGAACCAGGATCGCTGGTGATCCCCACGACATACCGGGCAATGTAAAAAGCATCCCTTGCGGTAATGATCCCATCTTGATCCACATCCCCTCTCGTTTTCTGAAGCGTACCCAGAGTATCCAGCCCCACCAGATATTGTAATACCAATGCTGCATCATAAGAAGAAATCACCCCCACATCCACATCTTCTCCGCGAGGTTTGGTGGCAGTAAGCGTCAGCCGAATCGGGCCATGCGGTAATGGAGTGAATTTGTAATATCCTTTCACATCGGTATATTTCACCTTAGAAGAATCTCCGGTCATTGTAATCAGTACTTGACGGACCGGAGAGGAAGTATTTGCATAAAGCGTATATCCTGCGAGGAACAAGGGGCCAAAATACAATGAGGAAGAATCTTTTTCACTGATCGAGAGTCGTGTCCCTGCAGGAATATTGTAAGCCCGTTGCACAATGCCACTGGGCCAATAAATGACCAAACTGTCCATCTCGCTTGCCTGTCCCAAACCAAAATGGTTCCAAAAACTGTTGACCAAATATCCATTCCCGCCTAAAACTTGAAGCATTTGCAGTCTGCCTTGTGTGTATCCCAAAAGCCTTGCTCCAATTCCAGAGCGGTTACTATATCCGGGCGTTGGTGCCCCTCCTTCGAGTTTTACACTGATCCACTTGTTAGTACCTCCATTTTCTACATAGGCATTCACATACAGCGCAGCGGCCTCAGACACAGGAGGATTGTTGGGATCATACGCATGCTGAGGGCTCCTGCCCATATAAATATCCAAATCTCCATCGTGATTGTAATCTGAAATGGGCGCAGTCCAATACCACCGATTGTTATCTTTTAAATTGGCCGGATATCCTGCCACATCGGTAAATGTGCCATTTCCATTATTCCGTAATAAAAATATATCTTTTCCCCATTCATTGATGGACAAAATATCCATGTATCCATCATTGTTAAAATCGCCCGTATTGAGGCCTCCTCCAAACACTGTATCTGGTGTCTTGTTTCCAAGAAAAATATCCACTCCAGCCTGCTGGGAAACATTCGTAAAGAAAAGATTTCCTGTTGGAATAAATTCATTCCGAAACAATTGAGCATTAAACGTATGCCGTTTACAAAATAAATCAAAATCTCCATCATTATCGTAATCGAGAAATACTGCGCCAATGTAATAATCCGAATTGGGAAGACCGCATCCAACTGCCATTTCGGAAAAAGTCCCATTTCCATTATTCCTGAAAAATAAAGAAGATGCGTTCATTCTTGGGACAAAAAAATCTAAGTCTAAATCATTGTCCACATCCGCAATTGCAAAACCATACACATCTCCGTTTGCTTTGGTATAAGAACCCAATTGGGAATGGGAAGTTCTGTCCTCGAAATATCCATTCCAACGATTTCGACACAGTGCAAAAAGATGCAGAGTATCAATAGAAGTTGATTGTGGTGCCCTTTCGAAGAGTACATCCAACCACCCATCATTGTCATAATCGAGCATGCTTACACAACGGCCGAACTCAGTAATGCCTCCACCGACCATGATCAAAGCCTCATTTTCACTAAACGTACCATTATTATTGTTGAGATACAAAAGCCCTTTCCAAGATTTCCCCATTCCAATGACCATATCGATATCACCGTCGTTATCGATATCCCCTGCAGCCAATCCTTGTTTACTTTGATCGGCACTCCCCACAACCCCCGCCTGTTCCGTGACATTGGTAAAATACCCCAAACCAGGCCTTCCTTCGTTTTTGAGCAACGTATTGGGCGAGTTGGCATAATATGGGTCTCTTTCCTCACTATGATTTTTCACCACAAAAATATCATCCCATCCATCGTTATTATAATCAAAAAAACCAGAACCATGGACATTACAGTACACAAGGGTTCCTGTATAAATTCCTTGATTATAAAATACAGGAAATTGTTGACCAAACGCCTGAAATGCAAAAAAACTAAGGAGTAAACCACATAGGAACATGGAAGATTTTTTCATGACGCACCTCCCGGGATACGCGTGATGGTATAACAAGGATCGGGATGAATCGTCCGGGTCCATTTAAACATCTGGGAAATTGGTTTTTGAACAACTGGAATTTCCTTAAGCCAGTTGATCACCCGGACGATTGAACATTGATACCGAAAAGGCGGTTGCGAGTAATCATACGAATGGAATTTTTGATACCGATCTGGAAAGCCAAACCGCGCCACAAGTTGATGCGGTTGTTGCGTCCGAAAACAAGAAAGCATTTGTTTTTTCGTCTCGAGTTCTTCAGAAGTCATTTCGAGTTCAAACAAGGGGTCATTTTGAATCGGTTCTGGAGGATAGCAAAGATTGACAAAAGGCACGTACCGCAAAAATCCTGAAAGAATTTTCTCTGGAGTCGTGCTTAAAGAAACATAAAAATTATACAGCGGTGCCTCGTAAATCTTTCCCGAAAATCCGATCCGTTTGATCGCACAATGCACCATGTAATTGGCCACATCGTGTTGAAAATGCCCCCCTTCGTAAAGAGGGACAAAAATGGTTTGAGGTTGAAAAATTTGAATCCAGTGGGCAATGTCGTCTATACACCGATCCATTTCTTCCCTGGTCGTAAACCCAACCAGAGTATGGTAAGGCAAAAATACCAGAGCAGAGTCACCAAGACCTAACACCTGCCAGGCTTCCAAGGCTTCATTTCGCCGGGTGACTTTGTCATTTTCCGGACCATCAGTCAGATACAAAATTTTGACTTTTCCCCCTTTTTTTAAGGTTTGTATGGCATACCCACCGGCCATGGCAACACAGTCATCTTGATGCGGTGCAACGATTAAAATGTCTTCTCCCTGGGCCTTCATCGGAAATCGCTTTCTTCTTCTTGCCAAAAACCACACCATTTCTGCAAAAATTAAATATACAAAATAAAAAGCCCATACCGCAAAAAGAAAAATCTTTCCTGGAAGAGAGATTCTCCATAAAAACGTTTGATAGAGAAGAAATCCTCCAAGTCCCCAAATCAAAATCATGCCAAGTAACACCAATGGAATTCGATTTCGATAGAGCAATGTCTTCACGGTCACTCCAGTTTTATCATTTTTTGAGTAAAAATGGAACTCCCTGTTCGCAAGTAAAGAACATACACGCCAGAAGGAAGTGCTTCTCCTTGATCGCCTTTTCCATCCCAAAGAATCTCGTATATACCCGGTTTTATCTCTTTTTGGATGAAAGTGCGAACGATGCGACCTTGGACATCGGCAATAAAAAGAGAAACCCGACCAGGCCGAAAAATCTCGTACCGAATTCGTGTTTCTGGATTAAATGGGTTGGGATAATTCCCATGGAGAAAAACAGGCGTTTTGAGTGCCTCTTTTCCATTTTCTGATGCTACCATGAGCAATGTCTGGGAATCCTGGAGTACCGGTCTTTCATTGACAAGGATTTTCTCCCAGCGAATGGGAATGGAAGAATAGACAGCAGAGTTTATTTTAAAACGGAAAATCAGAACTTTCCCCTCCATGTCCAAAGGTTGCGCACCGTACAAAGCCACGTGGACTTTTCCAGGACAGACTTCATGCACAACCAGCTGAAATCCTTGAGAAATTGCAGGAGAAACTGCTTCGAGAAAAGAAAGCGCTTGGGAAGGATATTGTAATTTTACATCCAGAGCGATAAGCCTTTCTGCAGGGTAAAAGATCGGAATCTCTATTTTCTGTTCTGGCCTAAGCCCTTGAAGGGTATCCAAAATGACCTTGCCCCCTCTCTCTGTTTTCCCAGGGGATCCTGGAATCCCCCAATTCTGACTTACATCCCCAATCAAAAAACCAGAAAAATTTTCTTCTTCAAGATAATTGGGGATTTCTGTATAGTCTCTTTTTTCTGGAGAAAACCTCCAAGCCCCCACTTGAGATCGCGTATCTGTGAAAATCCCCACTGCATACCGAGCAATGTAAAATGCATCCAACGCATCAATGGTCCCATTCCGATCAGTATCTCCGGCGTATTTTTGAATTGGGCTCAATGTATCCAAACCTGTAATCCACCGCAAAATCAGACTGGCATCATAACTGGTAATGACATCTTCGAGTGCTTCTTCCCTTGGTTTTGAAGGCGTTACAGTAATTGTGTTTTGTCCATAAGAACCGATCAAAAGCCGATACCTTCCCGTGGAATCAGTGGTCGCAAAACCCGTGTGATTGCCTGTCATGGCAAGTTGAACATAAGATAAAGGAATTCCGGATGGGATATGTGAGACTTTTCCGGAAATCGCGGGTAGACCCATGTATTCGAGCGTGTCTTTTTCGATCAAAGTAATGCGACTTCCTGCTGGAATACACGTGGCCTTCTGAACAATCCCACTAGGCCAAAACACGGCCAGCGTATCAATTTCTTGAAGCGTGTCAATTCCAAAGTGAATCCAAAAGCTGTTGACTTTATACCCATCTCCCCCTTGGACTTGACGGACCTGGGTTTTTCGTCCTGCTCGAAGAACCAATCTCGCCCCAATGCCTGTCCGATTGCTTTGGACTCCTTGAAGTTTCACAAAAATTGCTTGATGGAGTCCGCCTTGATTCCGGTATAATCCTGCATAGCGAGGAATAAAATCCGCCCGCCCCATGTACAAATCCAAATACCCGTCGTGATTATAATCTGCAGTCGGGGTAGTCCAATAATATTCATAATCATCCACCAAACCCGCAGAAGACGCAATCTCAGAAAATGTGCCATCCCCATTGTTTCGGAAAAGTCGGTTAAAACTCCCCTTGGCATTGGTTAAAAAGATATCCATGTTTCCATCATTGTCAAAATCTTCCGCAAGAAGGCCTCCTCCAAATCCAGTACTGGAAGGAAGACTATCCACAGACAATGTGGAAAATCCTGCCCGAATAGAGACATTGGTAAACGTGCCATTCCCATTGTTTTCATATAGTTCTGGGGTCCGATTTTGTCTTTTACAGAATAAATCAAACCATCCGTCGTTATTGGCATCCAAAAATACTGCACCGATGTAATGGGTAGAATCTGGAAGTCCCACCTGGGAAGCCACCTCGTGGAATATCCCCCCATCATTGCGAAGATACAGTGAAGGTGCAGTCAATCGGGGAACAAAAATATCGAGATCACCATCATTGTCTGCATCCGCGACGGCAAACCCGTATAAATCTTCGTGCGTGGGTGGAAATTGCCAAAGACCTACATTTTGTGAAACATTTTGAAATTTTCCATTTCTTAAATTTCTATATAAACAAAATAATAGATTGGGAGGGTCATATTCCCAAAGATCCCGAAGCATAAATATATCGAGCCATCCATCATTGTCGTAATCTAAAAGGGTGAAGCAACGGCCATGAAATGTGTATTGGTCTAGTCCAACATAATATGACACATCGGTAAATGTATTGTTTCCATTATTTCGATAAACGCACAGTTGAAACGAAGGATTTCCCATGCCAATGAATAAATCCAAATCCCCATCGTTGTCGTAATCTCCGCACGCTAACCCTTGAGCACTGGGACGGTATTTAGCAGGCTTAACATAATAATACCCTTCTACTCCCGCGTCCCTAGCAACATTGGTAAATCTTCCATTACCCAGATTTTTTAAAAGGGTATGGGGAGGAGCTTGACCTTTCGTTGTATCTGCATAGGGCCCTACCGAAATATTGCTCACCACAAAAATATCGTCCCAACCGTCTCCATCATAATCAAAAAAACCAGAACCGTGGACATCGCATTGCACTTTTGTGCCTGTTGAATCCGATACATCATGAAAAAGAATTTGGGCAACCAAAATATTGGTCACCAAAAGCCAAATTGCAATCCAATGTCCTTGGAATTTCATTGGATTTCCCATTCTAAATATTCAACACAGGAAACTCTGAATACAGTGCATCAATATCCAAAGGGCTGAGTGTGTTTGATCTGAACACCCTTGGCCAAGCCAATTTTCTCTGCACAGAAAATGGAATTGGAATATGATTCAAAAATCGTTCGTCCACCACCAGAGCCCATACGTGGAGATGCTTGCACACTGCCTTACAAAGCCCACTCGCCTCTCTTTGAAAAATTTGCCAAGGATGGGCATAAAGCACATACGCAACCCGAAAAGGCGCCTTTCGTCGAATCACCCGATGAAGCAAAAGATCACAGGCCCCAGAAGGAGTCTGGACTTTGAGATAAAAACATCCCAATGCAATATGATCAGACACCACTTTCTGAAGGGCTGGCTCTGGCATCGCCTCTTTTTGAATTTGAATTTTAGAAAATCTCCAAAAAGGAAAAAGAAAACGCATGTGGGTTTCTAAATCCTGAAATCCGGCTCTTTTTAAAAGAGCGTACACTTCTCTCGAAGGGGTCAAGTCCACCAGGGTCACATTGGGTAAGCGCAATACGGGTTGAAGAAGAAAAATACTCCTTCCCCGATATTCGGGAAGCACGATCCAGCTGGTCAAATGGCATATACGATGCAATTTGTTTCGAATCACGCGTTCACTAAACAAAAGGCCTAAGAATCCAACTGCCCGATCCTTATCAAACATTCCATATCCGCAGTAGCCCGGACTTGTCCCCCAGAGGTCCTCAAAAAGTCTTTTCCATTGTTTTTTCTGAAGATAAGGATTCTGAAATTCGCAAAGCAATGGATAAATTTGCTCAAAATCTTCTGCTTTTGTCTCGCGAATGGTCATCATTTTCCGGGTAAAAAGGCCTCCCGAATGACATGAATCCCTTTTTTATCTACTAACAATTCTTTCGGCGTCTCGTGGGAAAGAAAGAAAAGCGGGCTTGCAGAATATCCATAAGCGCCTGAAGTAAAAAACGCAAGCACATCTCCAATTTCAGGAGTCGGAAGAAGAACGCGATCCGCCATCACATCAATGGAGGTGCATAACGGTCCAGTCAGAGTCACTTCTTCTAAATTGGCTGAATTTTTTTTGGATAAATTCACCACTTTAAAATTTTTTCGAATCACTTGACCCAAATGGCCACTGGCTGAAAGATGATGATTGATCCCCCCTTCAAGAATGCAATACGTTTTTCCTCTGGAAACTTTTTTGTCTAAAATGCGAACCACATAAATCCCTGCTTCTGCAATGAGAAACCGACCCAGTTCCAATATCCCCACTGTATTGGGAGTATTTTCCTTTTTCTTAAATTGAAAAAACTGAACCCGTAAGTTCTCACACACCCTTTGCACATCCAGGGCCTTTTGGCCTTCGTAATACGGAACGCCAAATCCTCCACCCAGATTAATCCACTTGAGTTCGACTTTGTAGTCATCAATGAGCCGTTCTGCAATTTTGAATGTGGACTGAAAATTTCGAAAAAGTGCTTCTGCATCCAGACACTGGGTGCCTGCATACACGTGAAGGCCTATCAATTGGACATGAGAACAATCCCGAAGCACATCGAAAAAAGAATCCAAAGCATCCTCATCGATGCCAAAAGGAGAAGCCCTTCCGCCCATTTTCAGCGCAAATTCTGGGATGAGCTCTCTTGGATTCACACGAATAGACACATTGGCCCTTTTCTTTTCTCTTTTTGCCAACGCATCGATGCGTTTCAATTCATTGAGTGATTCTATACTGATAGATCCAATTTCATGCTGAATGGCCAACAAAAGCTCAGGGTCTTTTTTCCCTGGGCCAGCAAAGCTCAATCGGGAAGGAGAAAATCCACTTTCCAAAGCAAACTGAAGTTCACCTCCAGAAGCAATATCTGCCCCATCTACCAGGGGGGCGATCCGACGAAGAAGCAAACCATTGGGATTGGCCTTAATGGCATAAAATAGATGAATGGAAGAGTCCAAAAAGGAACGAAGGGTGGTGATTTTCTCTTCTATCATGCGAAAATCATAAAGATAAAAAGGCGTAGAAAACTGTTCCAAAATAGAAACCATGGCCTCGGTTTCCCATACGGGAACCTGAGAATTGACCGAATTATTGCTGCGCACGGGCATACTCCTCAATCACCCGAGTGCGATCGATTTTCCCATTCGCAGTCAGGGGAAATTGGGAAAGAATCACCACATCATCTGGGACAAGATAAAAGGGAAGCCTCTTCTTGCATTCTCCAATGATTTTCTCGCGAGTCAGAGAACCATCGCTCACTGTGAGAAAAACCCGAAGCAAAATCTCCCCATCGCTTTCATATCCACAAGCCACGCATTCAGAAACCCCTTGAATGCGCACAAGGGCCTCTTCCACTTCCGTGGGACTGACCCGATACCCTTTTGTTTTAATCATGGCGTCTTTCCGTCCCACGTAATAGAGAAATCCCTCTTCGTCTTTTTTCACAATATCGCCTGAAAATACCACAGTCTCGAGATGCTGATTTTCGGGTCCTAAGAATGGATTGGGACGAAACACTTCCTTGGTTTTTTCTGGATTATTCCAATACCCTTTGGTGATCAACGCACCTCGATGGACCAATTCTCCCTCTTCATGTGGCCCACATTCTTTTCCTTCAGAATTAATGACAAAAACCTCGACATTGGGAATGGCTTTGCCTATCGAATCGGGTCTCTGATCAATTTCAGAAGGATCCAGATAAGTAGAGCGAAATGCTTCGGTCAATCCGTACATGAGAAAAATTCGCGTATGCGGAAAAAGCTTTCGAAGCCCTTGAACAATGGGAACAGGCACTTTCCCTCCAGAATTGGTCAACACACGCAATGCCGAAAAATCCCGGGGTTTGGATAAATCGCAGAGTTTGGGATGAAACAATTTGGACCAAATCGGAGGAATTCCTGCAAATACAGAAATGCGTTCTTTCTCGAGAAAATGTAAAAGATCGTTGGGCATGAAAAAATCATAAAGAAAAAAGGTCGCACCAAGATACACCGTATTCATGAGTTGATTGAACCCATAATCAAAGTTGAGTGGCAACACCCCAATGATCCGATCCTCAGCACAAAGCCCTGTATAGTCACACACAATGAAAGCCCCGTCTATGGCATTGCGATGGGAAACCACAATCCCTTTGGGCAATCCTGTGGAACCTGAGGTATATATTATATGAGAAGTATCATCCGAAACTTGTCGAACTTCTTTCTGCAAAGGAGAAAAAGCAGAAACAGTGGAATCAATGTAAAATGCATGCTCAAAGGCAACTTCTCCTTTTTCACCAAAAATAATTGCATTGCGGATTTTTTCAAATGGAGAAGAACTGAGCTTTGCAGCATCACTCACCAAAGTTTGAATTTCACAATCAAAAAGAATGTGGGCAATTTGTTCTGTATTTAAAATAGGATTTATCAACACCACCACCCCTCCTGCCATCCATGTCCCGAACATGGCAATCACTTGTTCTAAAGATTTATCCAAGAGAATCCCAATATGCTCTCCTTTTTGGATTCCCAAATCCATCAAGGCTTGTGCAAATCGCTTGGACCTTTCGGTCAATTCTTGGTAGGTAAGAGATCGAGCCCCTTCCACAAGGCATGTTTTTTGAGGATTCTTTTCTGTGCTCTCTTCGAGAAGATGGTGAATGAGATAGGGCCTCATTTTCTTTCCATTTGTTTTTCAATTAAATCCGTCACTGCATCCAGCGTGGAGAAATTGCTTTCAGTAATCTCTTCTACTGGAATGGAAACCCCAAATTGACTTTCCAAAAATCCCAAAAATTCCACCACTCCAAACGAATCAAGAAATCCTTTTTCAAATAACGACTCGCTTTCTTTTGGGTTCCTTCCCATTGTATTCTGAAAATGCGTCTTAATGGCGTTTTTAATTTCTTCTCGTGTCATCATAAAAATATAACAAATCTTTTGGATTGAGGCAATGTACTACCGGTGGATAAATTCCCGCCACTTTCCGGCCACATGAGAGTAAAAAAACACCATCTCATGGATAGTCAGCGCCCGAAAGATCCAGAGAAAAACGAGATAAGTTCCAAGTAAAACAAGACATTGCACTGGTGCCGAAATCCCTCGAATCCCCCAAAATAAAGGAATCACACAAAGAAAAGAAGCAAATGACTTGCCGAAATCTTTGACCCATGCTTTTCCTGCCAAGTGGACTTTGTAAAGAAGCCTCAAATAAAGCCCCAATGCAAAAAAATCAGTGAGTACCGTGGCCACTGCAGCTCCCAAAAATCCATACCGAGAAATTAAAATCACATTGGCGAGAATATTGAAAATACTTCTTCCTGCTGAAATTTCGATTTCTTTCTTCTGAAGATTGATCGCAATCAGCGTATTCCCAAATACATAGCGAAGATAAGAAGGCACGATGGTCAGGCCAAGAATCAAGAGCACGTGGGCAGTATGTTGAAAGGCAGATCCGTAAAACCACTGCACAAGAGATTTGGACAAGACAAGCACTCCAATACAGACCCCAAACCCGATCATCATGAGATATTTGACCGCCTTGTCCAATACATTCTTGACCAATTGAAGCGAAACCAAATGCCTGGCATTGAGCTCAGGATACAATGCTTCGGTTAAAATATTGGGAATAATCCACAATCCTTCAAGAATTCGCCTGCCTGCGCCATACCATCCTGTGGCTTCAAAAGTGGAGAGAAGCGAAAGGAGCACGACATCAATGTAGTCGTATATCCGCCAAAATAGAGACTGCACCATATAAATCCAAGACTCTCGCACCAATTGGATGCATACATCCATTCCTGGAAAAGAAATTCCATCCGGGCTCAGACGATGCACTGCCCAATACAGCACCACAAAACTGATCACGCGAGAAAAAACCAGAATTCCCGCTGCAGTATATAATCCTTTGCCCAATAAAAGAAGAATGCCTCCCAATACGACCAACACTACCCGTTCTGCATTCATGGCCAAGGTATCCAAATGAAACCCACCCAATGCCTTGACTGCAGAACGAAGGGTCAGCGTATAGCATTTTAAACATTCTGCCACATACACCAAAAGGATGAGCATTCGGACTTCATGGGGATATTTGTGATGGAACAACAATGCAGTTCCGTACGTGATGCCAAAACAGAGTAGAGTAAGCCCAATCTGGACAACAAGCGCTGCTCCAGTATACGCGCCTGAATTGGAACGATCGCGTACAATCCATTTTGTAATGGAATAGGAAAAACCAAAAATCACCAAAAGCGTAAAAATACCGACAAAAGCCAAGGCAGAAGAAAATTGCCCAAAAGCAGTATCCCCAAGAAATCGGGCGACCAAAATGAAAAATAAAAAAGTAAAAAAAAGGCTGAATTCCGAAAAAGTACTAAAGATGGTATTCCACAGAATCTTTTGCGGAGAAGAAACAGAAATGGAAGAAGAGGAGCGGTCCATTTTAATTTATTCCTTCTAAAAATGCGTCCAAACGCCGGATCATGCGATCAATGGTAAATTCTCTATGAACCCACGCCTTTGCCTCTTTTCCCAATTGAGAAATCTTTTGGGGATGAGAAAGCAATTCACAAATCGCTTCTGCAAATGACTCAGGAGAATTGGCAGGAATGAGAATACCGGTTTTTCCATCCTGGACGACCTCTGGGATCCCTCCCACGTTTGGGGCAACCACAGGAATCCCCATGGCCTGAATTTCAATGAGCGAAATGGGGTGCACTTCCACGTGTGAACAGAGCACGCCCATGTGAAATAAAGGGAGAATCCGATGGACATCCGATCGATATCCCAAGAAATGGACACACCCTGAAATACCCAAGCACCGAGCCTCTTCTTCAAGCTTTTTTCGGAGTGGACCATCTCCCACCAAAACAAAATGCGTGTTTGGAAACCGACGGAGAATAGAAGGAATTGCCTGAAAAAGCATTTCATGATTTTTGACAGGCACCAAATTGGCAATCATGCCAATGACTTTGTGAGATCCGATCGCCTGCTGGAGTTCTGAATCCGGGTTTTTCTCAGAGAATTTGGAGAGATCAATGCCATTGGGAATCACATGGACTTGAGACGGAGAAAAAGGCAACCCCTGGATTAAAATGTTTTTTAAAAAAAAAGAAGGTACAATGGCAAAAGAAGTGGCATGAACGAGAAATTGATCCAAGGGTCTTAAAATCCGAGGATAGAGTCCATTGAGTACAGTATCTTGCATTCGAATGATGCATTTTACGCCTGCAAGAAGACATGCCAATGGTCCGGCAAAAGTTCCCGGACCCAAAGCAAAAAAAATCACAATATTGGGCCTTAATTTTTTGAGAACCAAAGCCGTCCGGAAAATCACCCCCACATCCAACCGATACTTCATGACCACTTCATGGGTAGGCACATGAGGCCAGCGGAAAAAAGCACGTTGACGTTTCCGCAATGGCTCCGGCGCCTTTTGGGCTTTATAATATGGATATAGAAGGAGTACATGAATTTCGTATCGATCAGGATTTAAATTCCGAACCAGAGTATCGAGTTTGGTTTCAAAACCGCCAATATTGTGACACGCTGCGAAAAATACGATGCGCTTACGCATGGGCTTGGACATCGAGCACCGATTCGAGTTTCTCTATCATTTTTTCAAGCCGGGCAGACCAGAGAAAATCTGCTTTTAGTTTTTCAAAATCCACGGAATCCACAGGCCGATTTTCCCGGAGAGTCTGGACAATGGCCTGAGGAAATTCCGCAATGGAACACACCTTCAATCGATGGTAATGCCGTGGGACTGACCTTGCCCCGACTTCAGTGGCAATCACTGGTTTCCCACACGCCAGGGATTCGATCACTTTGGTCGGCATCCCCCATCCTTTGAGAATGGGAGAAATCACCACATCTGCCTTTTGGATTTCTTCGACAATGGAATCCACAAATCCGATAAATTGAAAATTCGGATGGGACAAATGGAATGGAGGATTGGCACCCACAAACCGGAATACCACATTGGGAATTGTTTTGACCACTTCATCGACAATCCGATGTCTAATTACTTCGACTGCTTCCCGATTGGTGGAAATGGCATAATTCCCAAAAAAGAGAACCACAGGGGATGGATTTTTGGAAGGTACGTAAAATGGATGATATACAGAATCATCAAATCCCTGAGGCACAACGATGATTTTTTCCGGATCCTTCCACCTGGAAAAAAATCTCGCATCTTCTTCTGAAATGGCCACGAGCAAAGCACATTGTTTGACTGCTTTTTTTTCTTTGAAGTACACGTAAGGAATCAGGGGCCATCGCCGAAAATCTTTTTTGGCTTTTCCAAGATATTGACGGAATTCGACATTGTGAGAAGAGTAGACAAACGGAATCCCAAATCGTTTGGAAAGAAGGACTCCGTATTGGCCTCCCAGTCCATAATCGCAAAAAATGAGATCGTAGGGCTTCTCCTTTAGCAATTCAACTGCTTTTTGATACAAGGCCTTGCTAAAAAGGAAGTACCCTTTCTGCGAAAATGGGATGGCAATTTTTGTCTTTATCCCCTGAAGCCGGCCTTTAAATTTCTCTTCCAACTCTGGGATTCCTGGATGGCCTGAACCAGTCATATACACCACATCGACTTCGTATTTCTTTGCCAAAAAAATGACAAATTCTCCCCCTCGAGCCCCCGCGCCTGTGTAAGGCACATGGGGATCGTACATGGAAATGTAAAGAATCCGTTTTCGAGGTTTTTCTGTGGAAGGATTTAAATCGTTTTTTCCTTTTCGCTCTCGAATAATCCGCACAGGAACGCCTGCTGCAATGGCGTAATCCGGAATATCGGTATTGACCACAGAACCCGCCCCAATCACTGCATGTTTTCCAATGCGCACTCCATCAAATACAGTGACATGCGCACCCAACCATCCTCCAGGGCCAATCTGAATGCCCTTGGACACTCTCCCTTGATACAAAACAGGCACAGAAGGATCGTCAAATTGATGCGTTCCTCCCACCAGATAGCAATACGCAGCAATGAGATTGTCCCGTCCCACATGCACTTGACTGGCAGAAAAAATCGTGACATTGGAACCAATATTGACATTGTCCTCTAAAACAATATCCCCATTTTTGCAATTGAGAATGGTATTTCTTCCTAAAAAGACTCCGTTCCCGATTCGAATACCCATATTGTCAGTGCCTTTGGCATCCAAAACACACCCATCGTCGATTACCACATGATCGCCCAAAAAAATTTTTCGCGGATGCCGAAGCACCACGCCGACTCCAAATGTCACATTTCTCCCTACCTTTCCCAAAAGTCGAGGGTAAAATTTACTCCGCAAAAAAAGTCCCAATGCCCCTGGCATGGAACCAAATAATCCCACAATCAATTCATACTGCAAAAGACGGGAAAAACTTTTCTCACCCAAAATGAGCTCTAAATATTTCGAAAGCTTTCCGGTTTTCTTGGTCAGCTCTTTTTGAATTTCAATGGTTTCAGTTTTTTGCATCACCTGAAATCAACCCCCTCTCTTTGTACCAATGGGCTGTTTTTGCCAATCCTTCTTCTAGATCCACTTTGGGAGAATACCCTAAGACCCGTTTGGCTTTGGAAATATCAAACGCCCTGTCTTTGACAAAGAAATCCAAACGCCTCCTATAAATGGGCGGTTGAATGTGCAAAGGTCGACATATCCATTCGCACAAGGTCCCTGCCACCCAAAAAGGCCACACTGGAAGATGAACGCGTGAGGGCCGAGTCCCCAGAATCTTTGCAATGATGGCATAAAGTTCATTTAACGTGGTATACCGAGGCCCTGCCAATGTAAACACTTCTCCTTCAATTCCAGACACCTCGCCGACCAAACGAATCCCTTCCACCAAATCATCAATGTAGGTGAGATGATAAAGTACTTTTCCAGAACCAATCATGGGTTTTCGAACATTGCGAAAAAGTTTGAGAAATCGCATGTCTCCAGGCCCATAAATCCCTACAGGTCGAAACACCACGACCGGAAGTTTTCCCTGTTGATAATAAGAGAGCGCCCACTTTTCCCCTTCCATTTTAGAAGCCTGATAATGGTCTTCGGGATGATAGGGAGCCTCTTCTGTGGCGGGCGGATGTTTTATTTCTCCTTGAACGCCCACGGTACTGCAATGGACAAACCGTTTCACCTTGGCCTCTGCAGAAACTTCAAGTAAATTCCGCGTGCCTTCGACATTGACTTCCCAAAACTTTTTTTTCGGAATACCTTCTTGACGATACACTGCGGCAAGATGATACACGGTTTCTACGCCTCTGACTGCAGGAATAAGCGTTTCTTTTTGGGTGACATCCCCTCTTACAATCTCCACACCCCAGGACTCCAAGTGCGAAACGTCTTTCCCAGGTCGAACCAATGCCCGAACCGCATAACCCCTTTCTTTCATTTTTTTCACCAAATGGGTACCTGTAAAACCTGAAGCACCTGTCACTAAAATCTGTTTCATGAGCACTCCATGAAATTTACTGGGTCAATGTATAGAGCTTGGCGGTTTCAAGGATTTCTTTTTCTTTTGTGGCCTTACTCCAACCTAATTCATCCGCCATCATCGAAGCACACGCCTTGAGACAGGCTTCTCCAGGATGTCCGCCTGCGCCTAAACTTGTTCTTCGCAAAATGACATCGGAAAGTTTCACTGCCATCTCCTCACGCACCGCATGGACAATCTCTGCCAAAATCACTTCTTCAGATCCAGGAAGAAGTTCGGCCCATTTTGGATTTTTTTCCAAATAAGAAAGGATGTTAGGATATTCTGACCCGTAATGATACACCAAATACTGCAGTACTTTTGGGGAAAGTTCATAGACTTTGCGTTCTATGACACAGGCTTTAAAATTTTCGAATCGTTTAATCTCACCTCCCCAAATGGGAGTGCAATGGGTTTTACTTGGAATCCTTTTCCGACCCAGTTTCTTAAAAACGAGATTGACGGTTTTTTCCGCAACACCTCGCGCGGTGGTATATTTGACCCCGATCACACTCATGAACCCTTCCACCCCATCTTCTTTTTCATGATCATAAATTCGATAATGCTTGGTTAAAAAGACTTCTCCAGATTTTCCATTCACCCCATCCATGGGCAAAAATCCTTTGTGCCAAAAACTGACATCCTCTTTCTGGATGGCGCCGCCGGGATACACATGTTGTACCTCTTCAAGAAACGTATTGACTTCCTTTGCAGTGACGCGAAGGTTCTCGGGTTCATCATAATAAGGCCGATGATGGGTTCCTACAAGGGTAAATTCTTTCCAGGGGGCAAAAAACAATATTCGTGTTCCCTTATAAGGTTTTTTTGAAGGCCTGAGGTAAATAAATCGACTGAGAACCCCCGCAGCGCATCCGGGGAGTAAAGATTTTCGAAGGACCAAATTCATCGCAGTAGAAAGTTGGATGGGCCGGCAAGAGGTCTCCGGAACTGCCTTTTTCATCACGTGATTGAAAAAACCACCGGTCATGTTCAGAGTCATTTTGGCATGAATTTCAAATTCTTTTTGTGTCAACAAATCTTTGGCGACCACTCCAAAAATACGATGGGAGGTTCGAAGAAACTCGATCGCTTCGACGTAATTGGCCGGTACTGCGCCTGCTTGTTCTGCAGAGAGAATGAAAGAAAGGAGAAGACGTTCTGAGCTGATCATCTGGGCATCGGTCCACATGGCTCCCCCTGTCACTCCATTGCCATTGATCCCAATGAGCATGGCCAGGCACTCTTCTCTTGAAATGGTTTTGCCTCGAGAAATATGTTTATCCTGATCCAATCCCCAATTTCTATCCATGCTGAGAATATCATTCAACAAAAGACCCATCTGAAGCACAGGTCGACTTCTTAAAAAATATCCATACGTGGGCATGATACAACACAAAGGATACACCAAGTGAGGTGCAATTTTCAGAAGGGCTCGACGCTCTCTTACCGACTCTCTCATCCGATCCACATCCAAGGTCTGGAGATACCGAATCCCGCCATGAATGGTCTTAAGACTGTTGGCAGAAGTGAGGCCTCCAAAATCCCCTTTGTCGATGAGAGCGACAGAAAGACCTCGAGAAGCCGCCTCCCATGCAGTCGCCGCTCCATAAATTCCTGCACCAATAATGAGAAGATCAAATTCCTCTTCCATCAGCCGCTGAATGTCCCTTTTCATCGCTCACCTCATTTTATCGCAAACGCCATTAGATGCCATCCCCAAGAACGAACCCAGGGTTTCGGAATCAGACCAAATAAAGCAACAAAAACCGTATTAAACAAAAATCCCTTGATTCCCTTTTGATGAAGTTTTGATTTGACTGGAAACCGCTCCGGGATAATGCGCACGGAAGAAAAACAGGAAAGCATTTGCCTCCATTCTTTTTCCGTATACACGCGAAACACCGGAGCATCTTCGTGTTCCAATTTCACGCGAAACCATTTGGAAAACGCATACAGCCATCCTTTTCGATTGTACACCATCCCAATAAACATTCCGCCCGGTTTAAGAACCCGAAAAGCTTCCCGAATCATTTGCTCTGGATGGGCCGTGTATTGAAGCACCCCATGGCAGTACACCACGTCGAATAAAGCATCCGGGAATTGAAGTGCTTCGCCATTCATGACCTCCAAGTGTCCACGAACGTTTTCTAAATCAAAATATGTTTTGGCCAAACGAATGGCTGTGGAAGAAAGATCAATCCCTGTGACTTCTGCGCCTCCCTTTGCAAAACGGATCAAATCAATCCCCAGTCCACATCCGATTTCGAGCAGTTTTTTCCCAGAAAACCCATCAAAATTTACCAATTTGGGCAAATAATCGAGTTTTTCAAATCGGTATTGAGAAAGCTCTCTAAAAAATTCCAACGTACCCACAGGATGCTTTGCAATTTCAAGATCGTGAATATGGGTATCCCAATACGTTCTTATTTTTTCCAATGTATCCATTTTTCAAAATATAAAAAATTATCTCTCTCAAATCCACTTTAGCGTTTTGCATAAAGATCATACCATTGCTCAAATACCATCAATGCCCAAAGGAGATGGCTGTGATTTTCGAGTCCTTCCAAATGTTCCTTAACCAATTGAGAAACAAACTCGGGTCTAAAAAATCCTTCTCGACGAATTTTTTCTTCAGACAAAAGATCCAGCATCATAGACTTGAGTTCATTTCGAATCCAATTTTTAATGGGAATGCTAAACCCTTGCTTTCCCCGACGTTGCACTTCTTTTGGCAAATCTTGCCAGAAGGCCTTTTTGAGAATCACTTTGGTCTGAAATCCTTTCATCTTGAATTCTGGAGGAAGAGAAAGGGCAAACTCCACCATTCGGTAATCCAAATAAGGAACCCGGGCCTCCAAAGAAACTGCCATGGACATTCGATCCACTTTGACCAAGATGTCATCGACCAGGTAGGTTTTCACATCGGCATACCCGGTCCGGGCCACGTCTTCTCCTTCTCCATTGAGATATTGAAGTACTGCCTCAAAAGGATCGTCGTTCTCCAATGCATGAAAAACTTCTTCTGTAAAAAGCATTTTCCGGATCTCAGGGAATAAAAACACCATCCATCGGCCGTGCTTGAGCGATTCTGGAAGCATTGTCCCATACATAAAACGTTTATAACTATTGATCCATCCCTTTTTCTTTTCAGTCGGAGGGAGCTTTTTGGCCAGAGGCAAAAGCACCTTGGATTTAAGAAAAAAAGGAAGCCGTCTGTAGAACCATTGGTCAAATCGATGGGCTTTGTACGTATCGTAGCCTGCGAACAATTCATCGCCTCCATCCCCAGAAAGAATCACTGTCACATGTTTTCTCGCCATTTGGGACACAAGAAAAGTGGGGAAAATTGAAAAGTCACCAAAAGGTTCATCCAGATACCGAATCAATCGTTCGGTGAGTTCTAAGGCATGGGGCTCGATCACTTCTTCGTGATGTTCGGTATGATATTTTTGCGCCACGGCTCGGGCATAGGGGAGTTCATTGTAAGAGGACTCTTTGAATCCAATGGAAAATGTTTTTACAGGCCGATCCGAAACCTGAGCCATGACAGAGACTAAAATGGAAGAGTCAATGCCACCAGAAAGAAAAGCGCCCAACGGCACATCAGAAATCAATTGGCGTTTCACTGCATCTTGGAACAATTCCTGAAGATAGGCCACTGCCTCTTTTTCCTTCCAAGGATATGGCTTTGGCTCACAGTCCCAGTACGATTCGATACGAATGGATTGATTTTCAAGAATCAATCGAGAGCCGGGTTCCAGTTTTCGAATCTCTTTAAAAATACTGAAAGGAGAAGGAATGTATTCAAAGGTCAGATATCTGGACAGTGCCTTTAAATCCACAGAACAATGGATACCGGGATATTGAAGAATGGCTTTGATTTCTGAACCAAAAACCAATTGGTTTTCATCCTTGTACCAATAAAGGGGCTTAATTCCAATATGGTCCCGGGCGAGAAGCAATCGTTTTTTTTGCTCGTCCCAAAGCGCAAAGGCAAACATGCCATTGAGCCTTTTGAGCACATCCTCTCCCCATTGTTCATAACCGTGAACAATGGTTTCTGTATCGGTTTTGGTTCGAAAAATATGGCCCAAAGAAATGAGTTCTTCCCGAAGCTCTAAAAAATTGTAAATTTCTCCATTGAATACAATCCAAATCTTTCCATCTTCATTGGAAAGCGGTTGATGGCCTGTAACCAAATCAATCACAGAAAGCCTTCGCATGCCCAGGCCCACAGAATCCATGAGGATTTGGCCTTCGTCATCAGGGCCACGATGCACCAACGTTTGACACATTCGCTGAAGCACAGAACGATCTGGCCGATGCTGAGGCTGGTGTACCACAAATCCACAAATGCCACACACAACAATCCCCTTACCCTTTTTGCTGAATCCCAGTGAGGAGGACTTTTTTGAGTTTTTTACAATATTGAGGATAACTGTATTTCTCTTCGGCCAAGACTTTGGCATTTTTCCCTAAAGTCTTCGCCAAACGCGTATTCGAAAGAACCCGAGCAATCCCTTGTCCAAAATGTTGAGGAGTGGCTTCGGTGAGCACTGCCACATGATCATTGAGCACTTGGGTATGGGTCCAAAGCCGTGTGGCCACAATCGGCACTCCGGATCGCAAATAGGCATAAATCTTCAAGGGCGTATTGGTGCCCGCTTTCCTTGGCGAAACCAGAACATCGGCGTAAGAAATCCATGCGTCCACATCTTGAGGGGGAACTTGCCCCGTAAATAAAAAGAAAGCATCAAGATCTTTTTCTTTCACTAGATTTTGATAAAATGCCACCTGATCCGGATGTCCTCCAACCAACACAAAATACGCAGAAGGAATATTCCGAAGGACAAAAGGCGCACTTTCAATGAGGAGATCAAGACCTTGGTAAGGCTCAAACGTCCCTGTGTAAAGCACAATCTTTTTATTTGCAAATTCTTTTGGTTTTTTTTGAGAGGCTTTTTTCCCAAAAAGGGTGGCATAGTCTACCACATTTTCAATTAAAAAAGAAGGCTTTCCAGGGACAAGACGCTGCACATGCCGGTCCAAATCAGGACAAATGGTAATCACTGCATCCGAATATTTCACGACCCACTGTTCTAAACGCTCAAAAAGGTGAATAAGAAATCGAAACCGGGTAAATTGGAAATTCGAAAGTTGTTGGGGTAGACTCGAATGCATATCGTACACATGGGGAATATGCCAGAGCCGGGCAAGAAAAGTGCCCCACAATCCAGCTTCTTCGTGCGTATGAATGAGATCCGGACGATACCGGATTAACCAGAAGCACGTTTTAAAAAACAATAAAATATCCAATGGAATTTTGACAAAAGAAGGGCCAATGGGGACTTTTGAAATCCATGGAAGACGTGGAATTCGGTGGATTTGGACTCCGGAAATCTGTACAGAACTTCCAAAAGGATACGTGAGAAGATCCACAGAATGGCCAAGATCCGAATAGGCTTTCAATCGGCCCACCACTGAGAACGGCGTCCCACGAGGCTCAAAGATGGGCTCTGGCGCGACCATGAGAATACGAAGGGGTCTATCTTCCCATGCCGACATACTGAAATCCAAGTTCCCGCATTTTCACAGGTTCATAGATATTCCGAAGATCTGCAATCGCAGGCGTTTTCATTAAATTCTTGATGCGTTCCATGTCCAGATTCCGAAATTGGTTCCATTCTGTCATGAACACCAAACAATCCGCATCTTTGGCAGTCTCATAAGCATCTGTCATGTATTTCACATTTTTTAGGATTTTTTTTGCCTCCTCCATCCCTGCAGGATCATACGCTTGAACCAAAACGCCCTTGGTCTGAAGTTTTTCAATAATGGCAATAGAAGGGGCTTCTCGCATGTCATCCGTATTGGGTTTAAAAGAAAGACCCAATATGCCCACTGTTTTGCCTTCAGGTTCTCCAAGAAGACTGAGAATTTTCTGGACTGCAATCTCCCTTTGCCTTGCATTCACCGCGATCGTGGCTTTGACAATATACAAATCCACATCGACTTTTTGGGCCAAATCCACGAGTGCCATGGTGTCCTTGGGAAAGCAAGACCCGCCGTATCCAGGTCCAGGATGAAGGAATTTAGGCCCTATGCGACGATCCAATCCCATGGCTTTGGCCACATGATGCACATCTGCTCCCAACCGGTCGCACAACACAGCCATTTCATTGATAAACGACACTTTGGTAGCAAGAAATGCATTGGATGCATACTTGATTAATTCGGCTGTTTCGATCGAAGTAATCACAAAAGGCGTCTCGATGAGGTACAATGGCTCATATAAGTCTTTCATGATGGCAATGGCCTCGTCATCCTCCGCACCAATCACCACCCGATCTGGCCGCATGAAATCTTCAATGGCAGAACCTTCGCGGAGAAATTCAGGATTGGAGCATACACTAAACCGATGCTTTGTTTTTTGATGCTTTTGAATGATTTCCTTAATCCATCGGCCAGTCCCAACTGGCGCGGTACTTTTGTTGACAATCACTTTATACCCGTTCATCCATTCTGCAATCTGTTTGGCCACTTGTTCAATGTATTGCAAGTCTGCAGAACCATCGGGTTTGGGAGGCGTGCCCACTGCAATGAAAATGACCAAGGAACGTTCTATGGCTTTTTTGAGATCGGTGGTAAAAGAAAGCCGGCCCTCCTTTCTGTTGCGAGCAATCATGGCTTCCAGGCCGGGCTCATAAATGGGGACTCCTCCCTGATTTAAAATTCGAATCTTTTCTTCATTGGTATCTACACAAGTAACGTCCAATCCAAATTCGGAAAAACAGGTTCCTGTGACCAAACCCACATATCCAGTTCCAATGACACTGATGTGCACAAAACCCTCCTTCAAATGAATTGTTTAAATGAATCGTTTTATTCAGGGAAAACTTTTATTCCAGTCCAAAAGATCCTATGCGGCGCCGTATCCAGTAATCACTACAAAAAAGGTCCGGACTAAAATCTTAAAATCCAACCACAATGAAAAATTATCAATGTATTGAAGATCCATTTCCATCCACTGATCAAAGTCAATTTTATTTCGGCCACTGACTTGCCAGATGCAAGTAATGCCCGGTTTCATACTCAACCGTCGACGTTGCCACGTTTCGTACATTTCCACTTCTTGTGGCAATGGAGGTCTGGGACCTACAAGACTCATATCGCCTCTCAGCACATTGACCAATTGGGGCAATTCATCGATGCTGAATTTGCGCATAAAACGTCCAAAAGGAGTCACCCGAGGATCTCTCCGCATCTTAAATACAGGGCCTCGCATCTCATTTTGACGTTCCAATTCCCGTCTCCGCATCTCTGCACCGACATACATGGAACGGAATTTATACAAAGTGAATTTACGGCCATTCATGCCGCATCTCACTTGGCGGAAGAAAATCGGACCTTTGGAATCCAGTTTAATTCCAATGGCCACAATGAGAAACAATGGCAAAAGGAAAACCAAAAGCGTGAAGGAAATAAAAATGTCTGCCATCCGCTTGACAAAAAGTTGCCATTCCTTTGCGGAAGAGGGCTGAAACATCAAAAGAGGGATTCCTGCAAAAGTGGAAAGATGCATTTTCCCAATCTTTGGCTTGAACAAATCCACAGAAACTGCAGTGGAAATCCCTTCCCTTTCGCAATGGAGCACTGCTTCTTCAATCCGATTCAACCAAAGCCGAGGTACCACAAAAATCACCCGATCAATGACATGGTCTCGAAGAATGCGAGGAATATCTCGAATTCTCCCTATCACAGGATAATCCAATATGGTTTTGCCCAACAGTTTGGGATCATCGTCTACCAACCCAACAATATGAAATCCCCAATGGGCATGCGCTTGAATTTGTCGAATGAATTCCTGAGCCCGCTTTCCAGTCCCTACGATGAGAAAATTGGTGAGATTGTGCCCCTGCTTGGAAGTATAATCCAATATCCATCGCCATATTCCTTTTTCAATAAAAAGCAATAAGGTGGAAACAGCTGCAAAAACAACCACAAAAAATCGACTGGTGAGATGCATTTTTAGAATAAACACCACACTTCCCAAAATAAGAAATGTGCCCACCCCCGTACGAAGGATTCTCCAGAGAATCTCGATAAATAATTTGGTCCGAAAATTCAAATACACCCCATCGTAGGACATCAGTCGTATCCACACCGGAATGGTAATGAGAGGCAACCAATAGTATTCTTTAATGTGGAGAAGAGGGCCCAAACCAAGTCCAGAACGTACCCACAGCGTTAAAAAATAGGAAAGAAAAAATGAAATGAAAATAAGAAAGGCATCGGTAAGCTTCATCAAACGGTAAAGAAAGAGTTCCTTCTCCCGAAGCATGATCAACAGCCTCCAAAGGTTCTTAAATACCACTCCACAAATTTGACAATGCCTTCTTCAATGGAAACTTTGGGTGCATAGCCCAACTCTTTTTGGGCCTTTGAAATATCAGCATACGTTACAGGGACATCCCCAGGCTGTTCTGGCATCCAGGCGATTTTTGCTTTTTTGTTTAATGCATTTTCAATGAGAGAAACAAGTGACAAAAGATCAATCGTCCGAGATTCTCCTAAATTGTAAATGGCATATCCATTGCAATGAAAGAGCGATTTTTCCATCCCATCCAAAATATCAGAAATATACGTAAAATCTCGTCGAGCTGAACCGTCTCCGTAAAGGGGGATTTCTTTCCCCGTAGCAATGCGGTGGATAAACTGATGAATCGCCATGTCCGGTCTTTGTCTTGGACCATACACGGTAAAAAAGCGAAGACAATGCACAGAAATTCCATAAAGCACATGATACGTATACGACAAAAGCTCCCCTGCCCTTTTTGTGGCCGCGTAAGGGGAGACCGGATGATCTGCGGGATCTGCTTCAGAAAATGGGAGACGATTGTTTTTACCATATACGGAGGAAGAGGAAGCAAATACAAACTTGGGCGTTTTGGAACGGACAGCAAGTTCTAAAAGATGCAATGTCCCTTCGATATTGACTTTTTGATAAACACTCGGATTTTGAATGGAAGGCCTAACCCCTGCCCGGGCTGCGAGATGCACAATCGCATTAAAAGGGCCAGTATCAAAAACTTTCTCAAGAAAAGCACGATCCAAAATGTCTCCTTCCATCAATTGATAATGGGGATGGGAAAGGGCATTGGCAATATTTTTTCGTTTTAATTTTGGATCATAAAAAGGATCAAAATTATCAATACAGACAACGTCATGGCCTCGCTCAAGTAACCGTTCACAAAAATGGGATCCAATAAATCCCGCACCACCGGTCACAAGAATCCGAAGCCTTGTCCCATCAATAGGCATAATAACTATACCCTTCGTGAGCGACTTCGACTCCTGCGCAGTTCATAATGACGCCAATGACTTTGGCCCGCACATTCTGGAATAATTCCAGCTTCCGTTGTACATCATCTCGACGGGTTTCCCCTGTCCGAATCACCAAAGCCACCCCATCGACCAAAGTCCCTAAAATGATGGCATCCGAAGCGGCAAGTAATGGAGGCGTATCAAAAATGACAAAATCAAAACGTTTGGTGATCCCTTCGATAAATTTTTGCATTCTTTCGGATCCCAACATTTCAGAAGGATTGGGAACCATAGAACCGCAAGTCATAAGGGTAAGATTCGGCACAAATGTTTCGTTTAACACACTTTCAAACGAGGCCCCTCCCGTGAGATAATTGGTGAGTCCTGGTTTTTTGGGACAATTGAAACTGTTGTGGAGGACCCCTCTTCGAAAATCTGCATCAATCAATAAAGTTTTGGATTTTTGTTGAGCCAAAGTAATGGCCAGATTGGCTGCAGTAAATGATTTTCCTTCCCCGGGTGCCACACTGGTAATCACAAGGGACTTGATGGGACCAAACGTTTTTGAAAAAAGCAAACTGGTCCGAAGCGCTCGATATGCTTCTCCTACAGGAGTGGGAGAATAATCGTGTGTCACAATTTGGGAACTGATGCTCTTTGCTTTTTCAGAGTCTTGGAGTTCGTACGCATCAAATTTGACTTTGGGGATGGCACCAAGGATTGGAAGTTTTAAATATCGCTTAATATCCTCTCTGGATTTGATCCTTCGATCCAGCATTTCCAGCCCGATGGACAATGCCAGTCCAAATGCCATGCCCAAAAGCAACCCTACAAGCATTTTTTTCTTCTTATCCCCAGTAATGGGTTGCGTGGGTGGAATTGCAGGATCAATAATAGAAATGTTCTCCGAAGCCACTGCTTCTGCGATTTGGGCTTCTTTATAATTTCGGAGAAGGGCCTCATAAATCACTTCATTGGCCCGACGCTGACGATTGAGTTGAATGAACCGCACTTCCTCTGCAGGAAGTTTGCTCAATGCGTTTTGAAGTGTCCGTTCTTGCGCCTGAAGTTGCTGAATTTGCGTGTCCAGTTCTTTGATTTTGTTTTGAGCCAAGGTATTGATTTTTACCTGAATTTCTGCAATTTCTTCATTCAATTGTTGAACCGTGGGATTGGTCGGAGGATAGCCCCGCATCCGATCCAAATTGGCATATCGATCGTTCAATTCTTGACGGGCAATGGCCATTTCTGCATTGTCTGCAAACAGAGGCAAATTGACAATTTGCTGATATACATATCGCACCGAAATATCCATTTTAAAATTTGGACTGGCAGGATCGAGATTGGACAAAAGCCGATTCAATTCGTCCTTTTGTAAAGTCAACATATTGATCTGATCCCCCACCTGATTGAGTCGAGCCACAAGTTCCTGAGTTTCCTGATCCAAGTTCTGAATATGGGTGTCTCTAAACCGTTTTAGCTCTGCATCGGATTCGTTGAGTTCCTTTTGAACAAGTTGGAGCTGCTCTTCAAGATATTCTCGATTAAATTGACTTGCTCTTTTGGTCAATTCCATACTTTTCTGCACAAATTTACCTGCAAGAAGATTGACCGTTTCACTGGCCAGAATTGGATCCGTATCTACCAGACTGATCTGCATCAACGTCCGGCCATTGGGGATCAGGTTCTCACGACTGAGTAAAAATCCTACCGTAGTTTGAAACTCCCGAATTTCAAATAGAATCGAAGAAGTTTTGTGAATAATATCCGGTTGCAGAGAAAAGGAAAAACCGTTGTAAGAAACGGTATCTTCAATCAAATGGCGTACACTCGTACTGTCCAACCGGTTGGTTTCTGAATACAAAACCGCCATTCCATGAGGATAAAATCGAAGGGTGTAACGACCTGGAATCGGGGAACGTGTGGTATAAAATGTTTTAAAAACTTCCTGTCGGGTGAAAGTATGGTTCTTTTGTGGAATCAACTTCAACGTAAGGCCCAATTCCGCAGTGACTTCTTCTGCAAAACTCCGGCTTCGGAGCTTGGCAATTCGATTCTCAATCATGGTTTCTGAAACCGTGCCTGGAATGGTTTCAAAACTCAGCCAAGCTTCTGCACGATACAAGGGCGGTTGTTTTTTTAAGTAAATATACCAGGGGATACACACCAATACCGTCACTCCCAGAATCAACCACCACCTCCGAGCCACACCTCGGACGTATTTCATGAAATCAATCGATTCGGTCTGTGTCGTTTGTTCTTCAAAAAATAGTTCTTCCATAAAAACTCCCAGAACAAAATATACAAAATTTCTCAGAAAAATGGTGAAAATGTTGACCCACTTACCAGGTTCCAAAACGAAGCCGGATATAGAGTAAAGCCACCGAAGTGACCAAATTCAAAATCATTAACCAGGTATTGATATCCATGGTACCTCGGGGATAGGCAATGATTTGATCACCGGATTCAATGCCAATCTCATCCAGGGAATATCCATTTTCAAAGCTTTGGAGAACGTCCTTGATGACCACCTTTCCCCCTCGCTCCACCACCATTTTTCTTAAGTCACAATTGGCTGCTGGACCTCCTGCCTCTGCCACCAAATCCCACAAGGAAGCCGACGGATCTACCCGGTAAGACCCCGGGCGATTGAATGCGCCCTGCATGACAATCCGAATCAGTGGCCGAACTTCCACATAAGGATTGTGGAGATACATCTTTAATTTCTCGGTGAGAACATTCATGCACTCATTGACTGTAAGTCCCTGCACTTTGATTTCACCCAAAAGAGGCATAATGATGAATCCATCCTGGTTAATTGGATAATCTCCACTCAAATGAAACGCCTGAGTTTGTTCTTGATACAATTCCCACACCCGAATGCGGACTGCATCCCCTGGCTGAAAAATAGTCAATGACTTGGCGGATTTACTCCAATAATTGGTTCCGGGAACTCGCTGGGCCATTGCCATAAAAGGTAAACCCAATCCAATCCAAATCCATATTTTACAAACCCAAGATCGCCTGAACGAAAGGAAAAGTCGCATCAATATTCTCTCTCCTTGATTATTCGTTGCATTATCTGCAAAACATATACCATGGTTTTCTATCGGGAACGATAAAACCGATATCGTTTTTCTTTGGTTTCGAGATTCATCTTTCGCAGAATGGAAAAAAGACGAAAATAGCCGATATGGACATTCCCATAGAGATCTGAGCGCAATTTCCGTCGAATGGTGGAAATTCCTGCCAAGGGATTTTCAAGAATGATCCGCTTGATTCTCTCTACTAAGGGATAACGATACAAAGGGATCGTTTCGCTCTCCTTTTCCACAAGTTGACTGGTTCGAATTTGGAAATTGGGAGGAAGGGGAATTTTTTCTATGGGTAAAGAAACCGCTGTGGGGATGGATTTTGAAACCTCTTTCTCTACTTGGGTAATGTCAATCCCACGGAGCAGATCAAATTCATCAATGGCTTCTGCAAGGGTCTCGTAGGAATTGAGTACACGGTTGAATTCTAACATTTCAAAAACTTCGGCCACTTCCGGAGTCATTTGGACAAGTTTTAAATCTCCTCCCAAATCTCGTACGTTCTTAATTTCGCCCACAAATACCCCCCATCCCGCACTGCTGATGTAATTCACCCGACTTAAATCCACAATGATCTGAATTTTTTTCTGTTTGATCAAATCCTGGATTGCCTTTGCCAATTCCTGGCATGTGGTGGTATCCACAAAACCAGAAACCACAAGGAGCGTAATGTCCTTTTTGGCCCCCACCTGGTGTACCGCAATCTGTATCCCTTGCATAAGGAATCCTTATTCTTCAAAGCATCGATGTTGAAATTTAAGACATAAAAAGTCCCCCTCCAAAACTGAAGACGGGGGATAAAGAAAAAAAACAAGAAAGGAATATTCTATCGTTTTCCCATACACCGATGGTACAGTTGCACATATTTTTTGGCTGCACTTTCCCAAGAAAAATCTTTTTTCATTCCATTCTTTTGAATCCGAACCCAGATTTGGGGATTCGAATACATTTTTAATGCTTGTTTGAGTGTCTGAATCAATGACTTGACTGTGAGAGAAGAAAGGAAAAATCCAGTGCCTTTCCCTGTACTGATGCGAAACGGTTCTACAGTATCCACAAGCCCACCCGTCGGACTGACGATTGGGACAGTCCCATATTTTTGGCTGTACAATTGCGTAAGACCACATGGCTCAAAACGAGATGGCATGAGATACATATCTGCCCCGGCAATCATGAGGTGGGCCAAAGCCTCATTAAATTCAAAGCTCACGCCAAATGTCTTGGAATGCGCCTTTTTCTTCTCTGCAAAAAAACGATGGTATTTTTCTTCTCCTTGTCCCAACAGCACAAAATGGACTCCAAGAGATAAAATTTCCTCAAAAGCACTACAAATCAAATCGATCCCCTTCTGATCTGTAAGCCTGGAAACCATGGCAATGACAGGGATTTCAGGGTGAAAAGACAAACCAAAGCGTTCAAGAAGGGCTTTCTTATTGGCTTTTTTGCCCTCAAGAGAATGCATAGAATAGTGAACCGGAATGAATGGATCAGATTCAGGATTCCAAATGCGATCGTCAATCCCATTGACAATTCCAAAAAAATCTCTTTTCCGCTTTGAAAGAAGCGTTTCAAATCCAAAACCAGAGTCATGAGAAGATTGGGCATCTTTGGCATGTTGCTCACTCACGGTATTGATCACATCCGCGTACAAGAGTCCCGCTTTAAGAAAACTGATTTGGCCATCCACCACTGGCCGGAGGGCCTCAGGAATAGAAGAAAGATCAATTCCAAGAGAAGAGGCGCATTGGGCATCAAAATTTCCCTGGAATGAAAAGTTGTGAACTGTGAGAACTGTACGGATATGGGTAAAAAAGGGATTCTCTTTGAGTTCCGTTTTTAGAAAAAAAGGAATCAAGGCAGTCTGCCAATCATTGCAGTGAATGATATCCGGTTGCCAGTGAAGCCGGACCAGTGTTTCCAAAGCGCCTTTTGAAAACAAAGCAAAACGGAACCAATTGTCGGAATGATCCTTTCCCGTTTTCGGATCCACATAAAACCCCTTGCGAAAAAAGGAAGGCTTGTGATCAATAAAATATACTTGCACTTTGCTGTCCGGTAGAAACGCAGATTTCACATGAATCATCTGCTGTTGAGATCCGAGAGACACAGGAATATTTTGGAGCCGAATAACATCTCGAAGAACATATTTTCGTTCATTGATACTCTGATATTGAGGGGTAATAATACGAACATCGTGTTCCATGCTCTTCAACGCTTTGGGCAACCCTCCTGCCACATCTCCCAACCCTCCAGTTTTCGAGAACGGTGCCACTTCAGAATAAACCATAAGAATTTTCAGTTTACTTTTCATGGCAGACCCCTCTTTGAACCAAGACGTGATGCAAGAAGAAAACAATAAATCAAAAGAAAGAAATCTTCAGGAGAAACGTTTTCATTGACATCTGTCTCTCTGTGCGAGAAAATACAATGAACGTGTAAAGAATTTATTCTGATGAGACTTTCCCCTCAAGTTCTGCAATTTTCTGTTTTGCAATTCCAATATATTCGCTGGATGGATAATTCGAAACAAACTTTTGCAATTCTTGCAAGGCCCGTTGATTGTCATTGAGTTTCATGTAACAAAGGCCAATCTTCAATTGGGCAGAATCATTTTTATTCGAATTGGGAAAGGTAAACACCTTCTCAAAAGCCATGAGGGCCTGCTGATAATTGCCCAAATCATAATAAGCCTCTCCAATCCAGTACTGACAATTGTCTGCAAGATGATGCCGAGGATTTGTCGCTAGAAGGGTATTGAATTTTTCAATCGCTTCTTGATATTTCTTTGAGCGATAAGCCTGAAGTGCCTCTTGATAGCGCTCTGTATAGGAATCCGAACGCCATGTGGGTGGAACAGTGGACGCGGGTTCTGTCTCTTTTTTTTCTGCCTGAGTCGCGGGAAGTTGAGAAGGAGCCTGGGTTTCTGGCGTTCTCGAACCCATGGCCATTTCTTCTGTGGTTTCGGATTCTTTATTGATTCCCAAAAGACGTAAGACATCATCTTCATTGAGAGATTCTTCTCCAGATTCTTCTCCTCCCAGTAATTTATCAATTTCAGTTTCCTCGCCACTGGCAATCTCTTGTTCCTGCGTATACGACCCGGTGGTGGCGCATCCGGTCCAAAATTGGAATCCAAATCCAATTCCCGCCAGGAGAAGACATTTCAAAATTCTTTTCATTTTCATAAATTCCTCCTTTGCCCCCATCCGCAAATAGCAAAGTTTATTTAAATTTAGTAAAAATAAAAAACAAAATCAAGCGCTTTTCAGACACGAACTGGATGATGTAGGAGAGACCCACGATCTACGATTTGCCCTTACCCCTTTCTCTTTTATGTTACGAAATGTTAAAATCAAAATTTTAACGCATTCATTTACACTCGAGCCCTATTTCTTACCGCAAACCAAAGGCCAATACCAAAAATCACCATACCAAAAGAAATGAGCTGATTATAGGTAAATGCTTGACCTAAAAAGTGAAATTGAACCACAGTTTCATAATATCGGACAAAATCAATGAGAATCCGAAAAGTTCCATAAAGAACAAAAAATGCAGCAGCCAGTGTCCCCTCGGGTCGCTTTTTTCGATCCAAAAGGAGAATCACACCAAGAAGAAAAAAATCGAAAAGGGAAGAATAGAGTTGCGTGGGATGAATTCGAATTCCCGGGAAAACAGCGCCTGCAGGGCTCTCATCCGGAAAGATCACCCCCCAAGGCAATGTACACGCTTTTCCAAAACAGCACCCGTTGAGAAAACACCCAATTCGCGTCAGGCCCATCCCCAAGGCCAATGCAGGGGCTGCAGTATCAAAAAAACGCAATACTGGAATTCTTCTTTTCCAACAGAAAATCGCCAAAGTCACAATTGCCAACACAACCCCACCCAACATAGAAAGCCCCCCAATTCCAATTTCTCCAGAACTCTGAATTGGACTAAATGTATCAATCCATCGACCTCGGAATTCATCAAGATGAGTGATGACATAAAAAAGACGGGAGCCTACAATCGCACTTACAATGACATAAAGGCCTCCGTCCAAAATCGCATTCTGGTCGATTTGACGTCTTTTGGCTCGACGCATGGCCCAAAAAATGCCGAGCAAAAAGGAAATCGCCAACAACATGCCATACGCATGAAATTGAACCCGACCAATCCGGAAAAGTACAGGATACATGTTTTCTTCCTCCTCGATTTAATGTCGAAAATGCCTTAACCCTGTAAACGCCATGGCAATGCCCAATGCATTACACGCCCGAATGGAATCTTCGTCCCGTTTGGAACCTCCAGGTTGCACAATGTACCGGATGCCATACTCTCCTGCGGAACGCACTGTATCCTCAAATGGAAAAAATGCATCAGAAGCCAGAACCATTTCTGCAAACTGCTCTTGAGCATAGGCTTCAAAAGAGCCTTTTATTCCCTGAAGTTCGTATTCCAATCGGAGATTTTCCAGGGCTTTGGAGACCGCCAATTTTCGAAGAGAGTCTACCCGATTGGGTTGGCCCGCGCCCATGCCCATCACTTGGAAAAATCCAGGCTTGTATTCCCGAGCCAGCACAATGGCATTGGATTTGGTATGCTTGGCTGCCTTCATGGCAAATTCTGCAAGCCTCTTTTTTCTTTCATCAAAGCCTTTTTCTGTCACCACCTCAAATTTTTCCAAAAGTTGAAAATCCCTTTCCATCTGAAGAATGCCCCCTGTGATTTTGCGATACGTGTAGGGCTCCGGCTTTCCTGAATTGAAATCTTTGACTTTGAGAAGACGAAGGGTTTTGGTTTTCTGAAGAAGCGCCAACGCTTCTGGAGAAAAATCAGGGGCAATAATCACTTCGACAAATTTACTCGGCACTTTTTGAGCAACCAGCTTCCCTTCTGAAAGGGTATAGGTGAAATGCTCCACATTTTCACCTTTGAGAAACTCTGCAAATGCCAAATCCACAGCCGCGTTACATGCGATGACAGAGCCAAAAGCAGAAATCGGATCCCCGGCCCATGCCCTTTCAAGCGCTTCCCGAGGCGTTTCTCCTGTGGCATATCCACACGGATTGGTATGCTTGATCACAGCCACGCCAATTTCATCCTTGAGATCTTTCACCGCCTCCAAAGCTGCGTCTCCATCCACGTAATTGTTAAAGGACATTTCCTTGCCACCCAGCAATTCTCCATTCGGAAGAGACGGCTCTTCACAATGCACATCCCGATAAAGCCACCCCGCTTGATGGCTGTTTTCCCCATAACGGAGTGATTCCCCGTTGAAAAATGAAAGTCGAAGAATGGGTTCATTGAGCAAAGCCTGAGAGAGATATTGATCAATGGTCGAATCGTAATCTGCTGTACGCCGAAAGGCTTTCACTGCCAAGTATTTTTTGGTGTCTAACGAAATCCCTCCGGTATTTCGAATCTCTGAAAGAACCATTGGATAATCTTGAGGGTCCGTGACCACAGCCACAAATCGATAATTTTTGGCCCCACTCCGGATCATGCAAGGGCCCCCAATATCGATTTGTTCAATGGCTTCTTCAATGGAAATATTGGGTTTCGCAATGGTCCTTTCAAATGGATACAGATTGATCACCAGCAAATCGATCCACTCAATGCCATGGCGTTTGGCCTGCTCTACATGGGTGGGATTGTCCCTCAATCCCAAAAGCGCGCCATGAATTTTGGGATGAAGCGTTTTTACTCTTCCGTCCATCAACTCTGGGAAACCAGTCACCGTTTCTACAAGGGTTACCGGAATTCCATTGGCACTCAAAAATTTTGCAGTGCCTCCAGTGGAAAGAATCTCCACGCCGAGCTGGGTCAATTCTTTAGCCAATTCCACAATGCCTGTTTTGTCAGAAACACTAATCAATGCACGCTGAATTTGATTCAACTGAGCCTCCTTTAGATAAAATTCTCACTTTCCGTCCTTCCACTTGGATCCGATTTTCAGCAAAAAGCTGCAATGCCATCGGATACAATTCATGTTCTACTGCCAACACCCGTTCTGCCAGCGTTTCGGGTGTATCGTTTTCCATGACCGGGACGCAACGCTGGAGCACAATAGGCCCTGCATCGTATTGTTCATCGACAAGATGGATGGTCACTCCAGTGACTTTACATCCGTAAGAAAGCACTGCTTCGTGCACCCGGAGTCCGTACATGCCCTTGCCTCCAAAAGAAGGCAAAAGCGCAGGGTGAATATTGAGAATCCGATTTCGATAGGCGCTCACAATTTCTGGAGGAACTCGTTTGAGATATCCTGCCAAGGCAATGAAGTTGACTTGATAGGACTCAAGGATCGAAGCCAATGCGTTGACAAATTCTTCTCGGAGAGTAAAATTTGCACTGGAGATGACCTCTGCAGGGACTTGATGGGCCCTGGCCAGATCAATGGCACCGGCTTCCGGATTATTGGAAATAAGGACTTTGACTTTTGCAAAAAGCTTTCCCTCTTCTATGGCCCGGAGAATTGCCTGAAAATTCGATCCTCTTCCAGAGGCAAAAACACCCAACTCCAACATGGCACTCCCCTTTTAAAAAATCTCATTAAAATCATTCCAAAAAGACCCTTCCAACCGATAATCTCCCATTCCCGTGGTGTCAATAAAAAGAAAATACCGATTGATCGAATAGTACATCCAAACTTCATAGGGTTTTGTCCCGGATTCAAAAGGATGACGTTCTACCTCATTGGGAGGCCCCAGAAGAATATACACCATCCCTCGATCCGTTCGCCATCCTTCCAAAAAGGTGCTAAAATTTTGATTTGCAAATTCTACTCGTCGATAATATTCGTTCATCAATTCGTTTTCTTCGGTTTCTGGAGAGGGATCATATTTTTTCCAGAATTGTAGAAAAGCATTGAGTTTTTCATCTCCCTGGAGTTTCTTTATCCGCTTGATTTCGCTTCCCTTGGCAATGTATCGCAATTGTTCGATCGCTTTATCCAAATCCTGAATCTGATTGGGCATGGAAAGCCAATGGATGCTAAAATGAATTACCCGCTGGAAGGTAGCATTGCCTTCTCCTGCTGTAAAAAAGAGCTTGTATCTTCCCCCTTTGAGATCTCCTTTGGAAATCGGTATGCTACATACGGTCCGAGGAGGCGTTAAAGGAATTTCAACCTGTTCCTTTCGAACCACCGTGCCTTTGATGTCTTGAATTTGATACTTGACAGGCAATCGAACCCATTCGGGTGGACTATACACCTCAAACCACAAAAAGAGGGTATCTTGAAGATTGGAAAAATTATTCACCACACTGGGAAGAGGAATGGACCTGCCTGTAAAATCGATCTTTATACTTTCCGCAAGAATGGGCTCACTGATCCAAAGGGAAGAAGGAGAACGATTGGGGACTACCACAGGCGTTTTTCGAATGCTGGTTTTTCGAGAATCAAAATCCATAATGGCAATCATGAGCTGATACGTGCCAGGAGAAACAAGAAATCGGGTTTCCACTGCGTGGAAAAGTTCACGAGAATTGGTGTCTTCATAATTTGAGACCACGACTTCGTGAATGCCCACTTTCCCATCCAGTGGAACCCCTTTTTTATCAAACAATGTAAAAGAAAGTTCGTACCGGGCCCTGTACATTTCCCCTTCTTTGAGAAATTGGAGCTTATCGTATGGAATTTTTGTATAACAGATAATTTCGCTTTTTCCTGTGTCTTCTGTCGCCATGACGGTTGTGGTAAAGAAAAAATCCGGGACCTCGCTATTTTTGATGAATCGAACTTCGGAAGGGGTCCCTGCAAACAGAGCTGGGACAAGCAAAACCAAAAGCCCGTATAGTAAATGATGGAGTTTCATCTCAAACCTCCTGATTGGATTTTATCGGAATGCCTACCAGATCATATGCGGAAGTGCCTTCAATCAGAACAGGGACAATACACCCAATTTGAACTTTTCCGCGAATCCATACCGTAGGATCAATTTCTGGGGCATCCCCTTGGGTTCGACCAAAATAAAGGCCTTGCGTTTTGTCAAATCCATCCACCAAAACAGAAACCACTTTCCCTTCTAAGGTGCGATGGACACTTTCTGAAATTTCTTTTTGTGCTTCCATGAGGTGATGATATCGTCTTTTCACAATGGACTTTGAAATGCGAGGACGAAAATGAAATGCCGGTGTGCCAGGTTCTGGAGAAAACGGGAAAACGCCCAACCGCTCAAAGCGGACTTGTTTTACAAATTCCAGAAGCTCTTGAAAATGCGCTTCTTCTTCGCCGGGAAATCCTACAATCATTGTTGTCCGTAAAATCAATCCCGGAATTTTTTTTCGTAATAATGCAATCAATTGCTCTGTCTTTTTCCGGGAGATGCCTCGACCCATGGCCTGAAGTACAGGATCCGCAATGTGTTGCAACGGGAGATCCAGATATTTGCAGATTTTTGGTTCACTCCCCATGTATTCCACCAAGACCTCATCTACGTGAAGGGGATGACTGTATAAAATGCGAATCCATTCGATCCCGGGAATTTCCGAGAGCGATTGTAGAAGCGTGGTCAAATGGGTGCCATTGTGAAAATCAGATCCGTAAGCTGTGGTGTCCTGGGCCACAAGAATCAATTCTTTCACGCCTCTCTCTGCCAACGCATGCGCCTCTTCAAGAATAAGAGAAACCGGCCTGCTTCGATATTTCCCTTTGAATAAGGGAATCGTACAGAACGTGCACCGATGATCGCATCCTTCTGCAATTTTCAGATACGCCGTATGCGGAGGGGTGGAAAGGATCCTGTGGGAAAAACTCTCTTCTGACCATTGGTATGTGTTTCCCAGAATCCATTTTCCAATCTCTCTAAACGATTCAACACCAAAAAAGGCATCTGCTTCCGGTATTTCTTTCTGAAGTTTTTCTTTCTCCCGTTCTACCAAACAGCCCCACACAATCACTTTTGCAGTTTTCTTTTTTACCCGAACCGTTTGAAGAATTGCCTGGATGGATTCTTTTTTTGCCTCTTGAATAAATCCACACGTATTGATACACACCACATCCGCGTTTTGGACATCCCCTATCAATTCCAACCCATGGCGTTGGAGTGTGCCAGCCAACACTTCAGAATCCACCTGATTTTTAGGACAACCCAATGTCACCAGAGCCACTTTTCTGGCCTTTGCTCTCATGAAAAAACAGACTCCTCGCCTATTAAACTTTCCACAAAGATATCAGGATCGAAGGGAAGGAAATCTTCGATTCCTTCTCCTACACCCACCCATCGAACAGGAATTCCCAGCTGTTGAGAAATGGCAAAAACAATACCTCCTCTCGCAGTCCCATCCAATTTGGTGAGGATGACGCCAGTCAGCGGCACCGCGTCAGAAAACACTTTGGCCTGTTGTAATCCATTCTGGCCTACAGTGGCATCCAACACCAGCCATATGTCATGCGGTGCAGAGGGAAGCCTTTTGGAAATCACACGACAGATCTTCTGAAGTTCCTGCATGAGATTGACTTTGGTATGAAGCCTTCCTGCAGTATCTATAAGCACCACATCGAGGTGATGGGCAATGGCGTGGTCCACTGCATCGTAAGCCAAAGAAGCAGGATCTGCCCCGGGCTTCTGGCCCATACAGGGTACACCGACCCGATTTGCCCATACTTGGAGTTGTTCAAAAGCCCCTGCACGAAATGTGTCTCCTGCCACCAAAACCACCTTTTTCCCTTGGTTTTTTAACCAATAGGCCAATTTCCCAATGGAAGTGGTTTTCCCTGTGCCGTTCACGCCAACCACCACAATCACCCACGGTGTTTCTACCAAAAAAGACTTCTTGGAATCCTGGGCAATGAGCAATTCTTTTAATTTGGTTTTGAAAAGGGCTCGAAGGGCCGTTTCTGAATCTGGCTCCTCTTTTTTCAAGCTTTCTTTCAAAGAAGAAAGAATGGTGTGGGTCATTTCGGGTCCGACGTCTGCTTCCAAAAGCAGAGCCTCCAATCCCTCCCATGTGTTTTCTGAAATCTGGTCCCGTCGGAAAAGCGAAGCCATTTTTTGAGAAAAAATCTGCCGAGTTTTGGCCAGGCCCTTTATCCATTGCGAAGAAAAAGTACCCATTTCTATCTACCCTGGGTTTGCCCTTGTCCTTTTATGATTTTCCAAAACATTCTCAAGTAAATCCATGAAGAATATAGTGAAAGAAAAAATGCCATCCAAAGCAAGAGTTGCGCGTACGGATACCATTCCATCAGATAGAAGAAAATGCAAATCCCAGTGAGAAAAGCAGAGCGTTTGCCTGGAATGTTGGATTCAGGGGTGATATGTTTTTTTTTGATTAAAAAAAGTCCGCCCAGTGCCACTGCAGATTCTCGAACAAGAAGAAAGAGATAATACCAAAGAGGAAAAGCATAATACGGAGAAACCACCAAAAGGGTACTTACGCCCAAAATGTGAAGTTTATCAATGAGCGGATCCATCACCCGTCCCAGATTGCTGGTCTGATGAAAACGACGGGCAATCCATCCATCCAAAAAATCCGAAAGAAATCCAAAGAGGATTAAATAGAATGCCATCTCACGATTTTTTTGAGAAAGAAAAAAAAGAAGGGGGAAAAAAGAAAGAAAACGGAGAAACGATAAAATGTTGGGAACAGTCACAATCCGTTCGCGAAATTGAATTTCTGCATTTACCACCATGTCTTTGCCAATTCCAAAATCAATTTGGGGTGTCGGAATAATCCTGCCTTGATAATATTGAAGACATTCCGTTGGTCCGGAGGAATTTTGAGCAAAATCTCTGCAATGTGATTGAGTTCTTCATCGGAGAGTGCAAACAGCACATTTTTTATTTTATAAAACCGTTCGTTGATTTTTCCCTCGGTTTTCATCCAGGCTTTTTGATAAGCCAAAAGTTTTTTCTTCGACACATCCCCGCTCCGGATGGCTTCTCCAGCCACCTCTCCTGCCAATTGGCCTGCCTGAAGCGCATTGAGAATCCCACCCCCAGTAATGGGCGTGGCCTGATGCGCGGCATCTCCCACAAGCATCACCCCATGGGTCACAATATCTCCAAAAATCGGACACACAGGGACACTTCCTGCCACCCAGGTGAGAACAGAGGCATTGGGAAACCGACGGTGGATAAATGTCTTTAAATAGTCGATCGGTTTTTTCCACCGGGCATACTCGCCCGAAATTCCAAGACCAACATTGGCCGAAGTAGGACTTTTGGGAAACACCCACGCATATCCTCCAGGAGCCACCTCATGACCAAAATGGAGTTCCACAATATCGGGATTAAACGCATATTCGGTTTTTCCCAATCCACCCAAAGTGGCCTGAACACACGTTTCAATCTCACGGAGTGGACATTGGGTTTTTAAACCGGCCCACCGACCTACCCGGGATTCCACCCCATCTGCGCCAATGACAAGAGAAGTCTCCACAGTAAAAGGCTTTCCCAAATGCTCTCCATACACTCCCTTGACCATGCCCTTTTCAAAAACAAGCCCTGCCACATACGCTTTGGTCATAACCTCGACCCCGCGTTGCGCGGCCATTTCCGCCAGATCTGCATCAAACCGCTTTCGATCTAAGATAAATCCTCTTTCGCCAGTGTACGCATCGACTTGGGTTCCGTCTGGAGCAACCAACCGAACTCCAAGGATTGTCCGGGAAATCCACTCCTGCCTGAATTCTGGAATAAAAGTCTTTAATCCCTTTTCTGAAACACCTTCTGCACATCGCACCGGAATCCCGATCTCTCTATCCTTTTCAAGTAAGAGGACAGAAACGCCTTTCTCTGCTGCCCATTTGGCTGTCCAAGAACCTGCAGGTCCCCCTCCCACAACGACCACATCGTACCGGGCCTTCATGATTCCTCCTGGGGCACGCCCAAAGGGCACACTGCCACACAATATCCGCATCGGCTACACTTTTCATCCAGGATCTCAATAAAAGATTCTTTTAATTCGATCGCGTCCTCTGGACATACTGCCACACAGGTGCCACAAAAATCGCACGCCTGGAGCGAAATATAGATTCGCTTTTTCATTTTCTGGGTTTTCTCTGTCATGATGCTTTTAAACTTGGATAATCAAAATGGAATCTTTTTTTATAGTACCACTTGGTAAAGAAAAAAATCGCCACAATGAGAATCGTATACCAAGGAAATTTCATACAAACCGCGCCAGCCAAAGCAAATACAGAACATTTAATCGCCCGAAGGGCATCCGGAATTTGTTTTCGAATGAAGGCCCACAAAAACAATGGCCACACCAGCACACTGGGAATAAACAATAGCCATTCGTGAAAAAGAAAGGCAAGCAACACCACAATAGACTCCAATACCCAACCATAAAAAATCGTTTTGGGAATTCCGTAACGGACAGCAAAAGTGATTTTCCCGGTATGCGCATCTCCTTTCATATCCGGGAGTGTGGTATAAAGAAAAACTGCCACACCTGCAATTCCATAAAGAAGAATTCGCCAAGAAAGTTCTTGATCTCCCCCTCCTGAAATCCAACCTAAATCGTAAATCAACATGCCACCAACCCCGTTGACCAAAATCCCCCCAAAAGGGTGATTTTTCCATACCGTGGGAGGGAAATTGTAGAGAATTCCTGCAAAAAGCAACAGGGTTAAAAACCCAAATCCCACAAGAAAATCAACCCAGAATGCGAATCCCAAACTCATCCCAACGAGGAGAATGGCTTCAATATACGCCACCCGATGAGAAACCGCGCCCATGGCGACAAGAAAAAGCCTGCCATTCTTTCGATCCGTGTCCACATCATGAATCTGATTAATAATATACACACCGCCCATGAGCAAAGTCAAAGCCAAACCGATCCACAGAGAAGGCACTGGATGGGTAAACTGATCTGTTCCAATCGGAAACCGAGACCCGCCATATAGTCCTGCCAGGAAAAACGTCCAGACTGGGTAAAACAGCGTGGGCCGTAAAACAAAAAGATAGTCAAGCCATTGAATGCTGAATTTCATTTTTCAAAATAGTTTTTTTCCAATGTTTCTGTCACGGGAATAGAATATGCTCCAGTAAAACAGGCAGTACAATAATCGCTCCCTTTGCCAGGCACACATCCCAACATGCCTTCGAGAGAAAGATACCCCAAACTTTCGACCTGAAGGAATTTTTGAATTTCTTCCACGGTTTTAGAAGACGCAATGAGCTCTTCTCGAGTCGGAAAATCCATTCCATAATAACAGGGGAAACGGATGGGAGGAGAACTCACCCGCACATGGACTTCTTTGGCGCCTGCCTTTCGAATGAACTGGGTGAGCGTCCGGAGTGTCGTGCCCCGAACAATCGAATCCTCAACCACCACAACCCGACGGTCTTTTAGCACTCCCTCCACAGGATTAAATTTGACTTTTACTGAAAAATTACGGATTTCTTGCCGAGGTTCAATAAATGTCCTGCCAATGTAGTGGTTTCGAATCATTCCCAATTCAAACCGAATGCCACTCCGATGCGAGTATCCCAATGCAGCCGTATTGCTCGAGTCAGGAATCGAAATGACAATATCCGCGTCTGCAGGATGTTCCTCAACCAGCCTTTTTCCAAATTTCCGTCTTGTTTTATCCACACATTCTCCAAAAATTCGGCTGTCTGGTCGAGAAAAATAAATAAACTCAAAAATACAATATTGACGTCGGGGAGAAAGAGCAAAGATTTCAGAATGCATGCCATTTTGATCAAATACCAAAATTTCCCCGGGCTCCACATCTCGAATGTACTCTGCGCCCAAAAGATCAAACGCACAGGTTTCCGAAGCCACCACAAATGCATCACCAAAACGACCAAATGCCAATGGACGAAATCCCATGGGATCTCGGGCTGCAATCAACGCATCCCGCGTCAAAATGACTAGAGAAAAAGCACCTTGAATCGTATTGAGGGCATCTTTTAAGCGTTCTAGAAAATCGGTTTTTTGAGAACGGGCCAAAAGATGGACAATAATTTCAGAATCTGTGGTGGTCTGAAAAATCGAACCCTGTTCTTGAAGCGCTTCCCGTAATGCCCGATAATTCACCAAATTGCCATTATGTCCCACAGCCAATGGCCCATCTTTGGAATTGACCACAATGGGTTGAATATTCACCAATTGATCGCTCCCTGTGGTCGAATACCGGTTGTGGCCAATGGCAATGTGTCCAGGAAGCGATTCAATAATTTCAGGACGGGAAAATACCTCATTGACCAATCCCTGTCCAAGATACTTGTAGATGTGCTTTCCATCCGAAGACACAATGCCACATCCTTCCTGTCCACGATGCTGTAACGCGTACAAGCCGAGATAAGCCATTTCTGCTGCTTCTGAATGGCCGTAAATGCCAATCACACCACAAAATTCTTTGGGTTTATCCATGATCATGGATTATGCCTCATCATAAAGTACAATGGGATTGGAATAAATCCATCCCCTTTTTTTTCGAAATATTTCGATCCGATACACTCCTGGATCTTTGGCAGTGTACTGAATTGTCTTTCCCTTGCGTTGGGCAATCACTTTCCCATTGCATAAAAGCCGTATGTCTCCTGACAAAGGCGCTTCTGCGCAAAATCGAAACGCATTTCCCCGAAATGGAATCCTTTCTCCCATAAAAAAGGAGCGCGCATTTCCTTCTGCCCAGAATCGAAACCCCCTTCCCTCTCCAATCGAATAATTGACAATATACACCCTGGCAGATTGTAACGCCTCAAACACCATGGCTTCTGCCCGAAAAAAGGGAACGGGTTTCCCTTTTTGGAACCAAGGTCCCCGAGTGAGCACATGCAAACGAAGCGATTTAAATTGAACCTTGTAGGGATATATTTCCAATGAAATAAAACCCAAAAGCTTTACCGGAAATGCGTGCACATCAATTCCTCCCACACCCACTACCCGGCGTGTTCGGTTGAAATAATCCCACCGTTCCAGGGTTTCCCACACAGGAAAACGAATGGATCGCAAAGGATGAAAAATTCGCCAAAATACATTTCGATACGTAATCCCTTCAAGCCACTCAGACATCTGATTCCAGATTTCAATTCCATCAAAACCATCCACTTCCCAGGCAGTCCAGGGATACGGTGGATAGGCCTCAGAAAAATTTCTCTTTTCCGCAGGGTGCGCAATAATCCCGAATCCACCCATTTTTTTGACCCACTGCACGTATCTTTCAGCCTTCCCTGCGATGCGCTTTGGAATTTCTTGATTTAATCGAAATGCCAAATAATGATTTCTGTCATCTTCGTCATTCAGTTCACATCCAATGAGAACCAAGACCCGATCGTACCATCCTTCGAATCCTTGAAATTTGGGGGCCAACGTATTGTGATCAGTAAACATCAAAAAATCCAGGCCGACTTCTTTCGCAATGGACGCAATCTCAGGAATGGAAAGCGATCCATCAGAAAACTGACTGTGAAGATGAAAAGCACCCACATATTCATAAAATCGAGGAAATGCCATCCTTTACCACCATGCAAAACACAAAAAACCCACACCAATGCCCAAAATATCAAAAGAAAGATCTTTCCAGCTAAAATGCCCTACAGGTCGCTTCCAATCTGAGATTTCTTTGATCACTCCCAATGAAAAGGCAAAACCAATCCCAAACATCTGACTTTCATCCCGATGCATGCCCCATCGATGCAAAGCCACATACGTAGCACTCCCTGTGAGAAGCGCACTGGCCAAGAAATGCTTGGCTTTGTCACGGGCAAGCCAGGGATCATGAATCCTCCCCACTCTGGGAGAAGGGATCGGGTGACTCCCCATGCCTAAAACCGTTTCTGGGAAAATCGCAAAGGCTCCTAAAAAGCCGAGGAGGATCCATTTACAGGCCCAACGTTTCATCAATCGATTGCATGGCCTCCAATGCAAGTCCAATGAATTCCTTAAGAGAAAGCCCCAAGTCTTCGCAGGTTTTAATTTGTTCTCGATTCGCCCCTGCAGCAAACCGTTTTTCATGAAACCGACGTTCGACAAAATCCACATCCACATGCCGAAGCTTTTTGGTGGGATGCATCAATGCAGAAGCGACAATGAGCCCAGTGAGAGGATCCGTGGCATACAATGCCTTGTCCATGCGGGTCTCTCTCGGGAAGTGCCCGGGATGGCTTTTGATGGCATGAAGGACAGGATCGGGCACGCCTTTTCCCTCGAGCATTTTTTCTGTGACCAGTCCATGGTTGGGGAAATCGTGCACGGTCTGATCATAATCCAGATCGTGAATCAATCCTGCAAGACCCCACATCTCCTCGTCTTCTCCAAAATGCCGAGCCAGCCGTCGCATCACGGCTTCAGTGGCCAGCATGTGCTTGATGAGATTTTTGTTGGACACATGGGTCTGAACCAAATTCAACGCTTCGTCTCGAGTCATAGAATTGTCCTTTTTATTTGTGATTTCACCATCTCATGCAAACCGAAAAAACCATTCTATTGTCTTGGATACTTAATTCGGGACTGACATCAAAATCCCCCAATTGCGCATCCACATACGCATCCAATAAATTTAGAAAATAAAGTCCAGCCAACCACCATAATGTAAGGTTTCTTTTGTCTTGATAAAAACGAAATTCTTCAGAAGAAACGGCACGATGCATTTTTTGATTCATGTACATTGCATTTCCTCCAAGACCCAACTCAGCCCCGAGGATCAAGGCCGTTTTCCACTTTTTCCCATTGTACCATTGCCCCCACCCAGGGAAAACCGCAGAACGGATCATTGCGGCCATAGGGGATTTGACCACTGCTTGAACCGAATCCTTCTGGGCACATCCGGTTTTAGGCAAAATCCAAACGAACACGATGAGCCAAATGAATCGCTTATCCATGAAAAGGTAAATCGGGAATTTCTGCAATGCATTCGATTTCAATCCGCACATCTCTGGGTAATCGAGAAACCTCCACTGTAGAACGGGCTGGAGGAGATGAAGGGAAAAATGTCGCATAGACCTCGTTCATGAGAGGAAAATCGTTCATGTCTTTTAAAAACACAGTCGTTTTTACCACGCATTCTAATCCACTCCCACTGGCAAGAAGAATGGCTTTGAGATTTTCAAGCACTTGCCTGGTTTGTACTTTGATATCGCCTTGAACCACTTCCCCCGTGTGCGGATGGATTGGAATCTGTCCTGAAACAAACACCCACTTTTTGGCTTGTGTTATAATGGCTTGACTATAAGGCCCAATCGCCTTGGGCGCCTGTTCTGTTTTTACTACGTCCATTGGTTATTTCCTCTTGTCTTTGATTTCTTTAAACTTGGCATCCTGAATATTATTTGGGTCCACGTCCAAATGATCTTCCCTGCGTCTGCCTCCAATGTGCACCTTGTCTTGAGAAGAAGAAACCCAACGACGAATGAGAAAATACACCAAAGAAAATACCAAAACCCAAAATAAGAGTCGTGCCATTTTTTTTCACCTCTTTTTCGGCACATAATATTTTACGCCCATCGGCGGATTTTGGATTTGTAAAATCAAATCCTCCAAATCTTCGTCCTGATGCACAAAATCAATCTCTGAAGTATTTACCACAAGCAGAGGCGTCTCTTTGTATTGGAAGAAAAAAGCATTGTACGCCTCGTTGAGTTGTCGAATGTAATCGGGAGAAATATTCTTTTCATACTTTCGATTCCGTTTTCGAATTCTCTCCATGAGTTTCTGTGGATTGGATTGGAGATAAATCACAAGCTCTGGCTTTTGAATCTCTTTTTCCAGAAGCGTGGCCACTTTTTCGTACAATGCAAAATCCCGGGGTTCTAAATTGAGCTGCGCAAAAATACGGTCTTTTGCAAAAATGTAATCTGCAATTAAATAATCGTGAAAAAGGTCACTTTGAGAAGACACTTGCAACAATTGCCGATAGCGACTGATTAAGAAAAACAATTGGACTTGGAAAGCAAATCGACGAGGGTCTTGATAAAAATCTTCCAGATACGGATTTTCGTCCGAAGGATCTAAAATGAGTTTGGCATTCAACCGTTCTCCAAGCCGTTGGGCAAGACTGGTTTTGCCGACTCCGATAACACCCTCAATGGCAATATAGTACACTTTTTTCTCCTAAAATTCACCTTTTCTCTGGAACATAGCGAAATACTGCACTGGGGTCTTGGCACTGTTCAAGGAGTACCGATACCGTGCAAAAAGAAGGGGGTACGCGCGCCTCCGAGGCAATCTCTGCCAAGGGAACAAGGACAAACCGGCGAGAAGCCAAATGCACATGGGGGATTTGCAATGTAGGCGTTTGGATCATTTCTTCGCCATAGAGCAAAATATCAATGTCAATGGGCCGAGGGCTCCACTTTTCTTTTCGATTTCGACCCAATTGGATTTCGATCTGACGACAATTTTCCAATAACGCCTCTGGACTTAACTCGGTCTCCAATGCAACTGCTTGATTCAGAAAAAAAGGCTGATTTTTATTCCCCCAAGGCTCGGTTTCATAAATCGAAGAAACCGTTGCTACCGAAGTACGTACCAATTTTGAGAGAGCAGTCACTGCTTCGTTCAAATAGAATGCCCTATCTCCCACATTCGACCCTATGCTTAAATAGACCTTCACTCAAATTCACCAAAAAAGGGATTAAAAAATGAATGTCAAAATATATCCAATATTTGACAAATTGTCAACTTGAATACCGAATCCATTTCATCACTTCGGGCAAAGTGACCCGTTTTCCATACATTAAAATGCCAATCCGGAAAATTCGCGCAGAAAGCCACATCATCCCCAAGGTACTGAGAATCAACAGGACCACGGCCAGAATCACTTGAAACAGAGGCACAGCCCCCATGACAACCCGCATAACCATCAAAATGGGCGTAAAAAAGGGAATGAGGGAAAGCACCACAGCCATGGGTCCTTCCGGATTTTTCATCAGGGCAAACATCAAAAAAAGCGAAAGAATGATGGGCGTCACTACAGGCCATTGAAGATGTTGAATATCCGATTCACTGTCGCCCATACTGCCCAACGCAGCATACAAAGCAGAATAAAAGAAATACCCGAGGAGAAAGAAAATCACAAAGGCAAGGGCACTTCCGAGTGAAAGAGAGGGAAGCGCTGGCAGTTGAGCCTGAGACACAAAGGACTTGACCATCAAAGTGCCATAGGTGGTGAGGAAAAATGCAGAAATGGCCCAAATCCCGATCTGGGTCAATCCCATGGCACCAATGCCCAAAATCTTTCCTATCATGATTTGGTTGGGTGTTGCCGAAGACAAAAGCAGTTCCATCACCCGGGAAGATTTGTCTTCTACCACGCCTCGAATCACAAACATCCCGTAAAATATCAAAACCATGTAAATGGTCAGTGTCAAAATATACATGAGGACAAACACGAGTTCTCCACTTTCTTCCTTCGGCCCTTCTTTGACCACTTTGAACGTTTTTGCTCGAACGCTTTTGGTTAATGCATGGACCTTTTGGGGATCAAGACCCGTATCCAAAATCCGGACCCGGGTCACTGCAGCAGTGACCATGGCATTGATGGATTCATTGAATTGAAAATTCCCGATGTTTTTTGCATACAATTCGAATTGGTTATTCTCAAAAATGGTCGATGGGAAAATCAAAAAGGCATCGAGCTTGCCATCCAAAACCTCTTGGTTTAGGTTTTCTTTGTCAAATTCGTTCTTGGAAATCTCAATCCAATTGTACAAGGGCCGTCCCTGGTCATCCTTGTACGCTCCATCTGCATGTTCTTTTAAAAGTGGGAAAAGGGTGCCTGTTTCATCCACCACCGCAATGGTCCGTTTCCCTACATTTCCTGTCATCATGAAGACGCTGGGTAAAATCACCATGAGAACAATAAGCACAGGGAAAAACAAGGTTCCGATTAAAAACCACTTGTTTTTTACGCGAATGAGGTATTCCCGCTTTAAAATAATCCACGTTTTATTCAATTTGCTCTCCTTGATTTTTGACCAACTGAACAAAAATATCGTGAAGTGAAGGCTCGGTGATTTCAAACCGATGAATCGAAATTTCCTGAACGGCCCGCTTGAGGAGGGCATTGGGCGTGACCCCCGGAGCCGGTTGAATCTCCACGTATTTTCCAAAATCATTGCTTTCCAAAACAAGGGACCGATCTTTCAAAAATTGGGCTTTGCCATCGTAATAGATTCGGATGCGATTTTTCCCAAATTTGGATTTTACCTCAGACAATGTTCCGGAAAGCACATTTTTCCCCCGATGGATCAGGCATATCGCATCGCAGAGCTTTTCCACCTGTTCCATCTGATGAGAAGAAAAAATAATGGTCGTTCCATTGTTTTTCATTTCGAGAAGCATGTTCTTCATCTCGTCCACATTCACTGGATCAAGACCTGAAAAAGGTTCATCGAGAATGAGAAGTTCCGGTTCATGAAGCACGGTGAGGATGAATTGGACCTTTTGTTGCATTCCTTTGGAAAGTTCTCCAATCTTTTTTTGTGCCCATTCAGAAAGTTCGAATCGAGAAAGCCATTCCTTTGCCTTTTTCCTTGCCCTTTCTGGAGAAAGGCCTTTTAATTCTCCGAAAAATGCAACGCAATCAAACACTTTCATCTTTTTGTAGAGCCCACGCTCTTCTGGCATATATCCAATCCGATTCACCATCGAAGGCGCAAGAGTATTTCCAAATACCTGGATTGTGCCCTGATCCGGCAAAAGGATGCGCATGATCATGCGGAGCGTGGTGGTCTTCCCTGCCCCATTGGGGCCTAACAGGCCAAAAATTTGTCCTTTTGGCACAGAAAAGGAAAGATCTTCCACCGCATGCTTCTCTCCAAAAAATTTATACACATTTCGTAAAACGACGATTTCCAATGGACCTCCTCCGCATTATTTTTCGATACATTCTTCCACAAAATAGGTTGGATTTAACGGTTCTTCTGTTGCTATTTGAATCAATGAATTCCATTTGTACCGTGTACCATGTTGAAAGATTCGAGTCTTTAAAAATTCACCGACTTTCTGACAATGGACATACGAAGTCCCCTCGCGTCCAAGCACCTGCATGCGAATTTCATGGTGAAGTTGAGAAGCGAATAATTCGCCCAAAAGATAATTATGGTAATAACACGGGGCAATGACAAAATGAATCTTCGAAGCCCAATCTGGGGCATTGCGATCCGGCGGTTTCTGAAGACCTTGGTAGGCTTCCACCAAGTCCCACCAAAGTGCATTGAGGTCCTGGTCTGGATTCTCGTACAAGGCTTTCTCAAAAGCAAACATCACCATGGCCCATCGGGCAAAGATGAGATGCTGAAATCGAAGATACCGAGCACTTGGCTTCTCAATGGTTTGGTACGTCTCTGGAGAAAGCCCCAACATGTCTTTCATCCATTCCGCATCCTGACTCAAGCGTTCAAAAAACATGGCAATGCCTTCTGTGACAAACGCATGGGCAGGTTCACGAAGTAAAAAGGGGAGAGTGAAATCCAAATGCACCTCATAGACCGCATGACCCAATTCATGAAGTAAAGTCCCCATCCATCGTTCTGTATTTTTGAGATTACACAAAATCCGCACGTCCCCTTCTCGATCGATGTGGGTGCAAAACGCATGGGGATTTTTGCCTGGTTTTTCGTAAAGATCGCTTCGGTCTAAAATGGAGTTGACCGGCAAACCCACGCCTTCAAAGAATTGCACGGCCAATGTCGTGATATCCGTGGAAGCATAATACGGATCAAAATTGACCTCCAACACTTGGGGCACTTCCTGAAAAAAAGGATCGTGATAATGCCATGGCATGAGCTCTTTGGGTGAAATCCCAAATGGCTGGGCCAAAATCGAATCCAATTCTCCTTTGGCTTTCCGAAAAGGGGCCTCCGTAAGGTTCCGCAGGGTATTAAAAAGGGCTTCAATCTCCTCACTATTTTGTTCAGAAGCAAAAAGCGAAAGTGCATGATAATTTTTGAATCCAAGACGTTGCGCAGCTTGATTTCGCAATTTTACCAGTCGAACGAGGTCTGAAGCGATTGCCTCCCCCACTTGCTTTGAGGCAAGCCAGGCCGATTTCCTCCGCAACGGATCTTTCTCAGTTTTTAAAATACTATCGATTTGATTCGCAGTGACAAAAATCCCATCGATTTGCCCTCGAAACGTACTGAATCGGTTTTCGAGTTGAGTACTCAATTCCACAATGGATTTGAGCAAATCCGGAGGGATTTGATTGGGCAAATAAGCAAGAAACAAAAGATCCAATTGACGCGAAAGGAGAGGATCTTGAATCTGACGAGACGCTTTCCACGTTTTGAGACGGTGAAAATCTTCTGAATTGGAAAATAAAGTCCGAATTTTTAATTCGTATTCTCCATATCGGGCGTAATCGGATTCATTGCCAGTCACTGCAGCATTCCAGTAGGCCAGATTGGCCTCTTTTAAAAGGGGGGCGATTTGACCTACCCGATTTTGCAAGAAACGCTGAAATTCTGATTCTTCTCGACTCATCCCATATCCCAAGTTAAAAAGAAAAACCATTCCTAAAAATCCACATTTCCATTTCATGACAATTCCTTTCGTGAAGAATAACGTTATCTTGGTAAAAGCACAATTTCAATCCGCCGATTCTGCGCCCGTCCAGAAGCAGTCGCATTGGATGCCACAGGCCGATATTCACCCAATCCCACTGCTTCGAGTCGGGAAGGATCCATCCCGATTTTTTCCTGGAGAAAACGGACCACATTGGTTGCCCTGGCAGTGGAGAGTTCCCAATTGGAAGGAAATTTGGATTTGAGCCGGTCGCCAATAGGCACATTGTCTGTATGGCCTTCGACCCGGACCATTTTGTCCTGTACATTTTTCAGAATATTGCCAACCCGTTCCAATACTTTCATTCCATCTTCAGAAATGGTCGCCTCTCCAGAAGGGAAAAGAATCCGATCCACAATCCGGACATTGAGTTTGTCTGCCAATTGCGTGATCTGAATCTGGTTCTTCTCGATTTCTTCCTGCATTTCTGCAATGAGCGAATCTTTGGCAGACTGAATCCGGGCAATCTCTGCTTTCTTTTCTTCTTCCACCTTGGACAGAGCCATGACTTTCTGATTCAATTCTTGTTGAATGGTCTCGACTTGCTGACGAAGGGTTTGATTTTCTCTGGTCAAGTGCTTTACTTGAACAGAAAGAGGTTTGTAATGATTCAAATAAAAAAATAGTCCCGCGCTTCCCATGGTCAACAGAATGAGACCAGCCAATAGATAGACTCGAGTCATGAGTCCCCCCTCTGATTTTTTTATATGACGGACTTTCGTAATCTCCGTTTACACCGTTTTATTGAAAGTCGAATGGCTTTTAAGGCTTCATAATCTTTCTTGGCAAGAGCTTCTGTTCTTTGCGCTTTGAGTTGCCGAATTCGAACCTTTAAAGCAGTACGATTGATTCCTTGTTTTTCAAGATGTTCGTGGACATGAATATTCAATGCAGTACAAATCGCCTTGATCAAATGTTCCTTGTTCATCTGGGTGTAGCCCTGGAGTGCCTCGTGTTGAATGCCTTTGGCGATTTCTTTTAATTCTGCAGCGGTTTTGTGCTTCAATTCTTTGAATGTATAAGTCACGGTCATAGGAACACCTCCTTATGACTTTCGGTTCATTATTTCTTTATACTCAATTTTTCTCGAGCCAAATTCGCTACAGTACGAAAATCAATTTTTCCACTTCCCATTTTGGGTAATTCAGGAATCACAATAAATTGTTTTGGCAATGCAATGGGAGGAAGCTTTGTAGCCATTTTTTTGAGAATTTCATTTTCATTGATTTTCTTTGTCACAGCAGCCACAATTCGTGCACCCTTAATGGCATCCGGAATTTCGACCACACAACATCCCACGCCTTCGGGTAAAAATTTCTCCAGAACACTTTCTGTTTTTACCAGTGAAACCATTTCTCCTCCGATTTTGACAAACCGCTTGAGCCGTCCTCGGTGCCACAAAAAGCCGTCTTCATCCAAAAGTCCCATGTCTCCGGTGTCATACCAACCGTCTCGAAGCCGTAAGGAAGTTTCTTCCACATCATCAAAATATCCCTTCATGACCAAATCCCCTTTGACAAGAATTTTTCCTTCCTTCCCTGGAGGAAGTTCTTTCCCTGTCTCGATATCGACAATCTTCACCTGAACGCTGGGCAATGGTTTTCCCACACTCCCAGGCCGATTGGCAGTAAAAGTATTGACTGCAATGACAGGACTTGTTTCGGTACATCCGTATCCTTCCAATAAGTCAATATTGTGTTTCTTCTTAAATTCTTCTCGCAACCAATCCGGCGTCTTGTCTGCTCCGGGCACCATGATTCTCACCGTAGCGAAATCACCCGGCTTGGATTCTCGTAAATAGCCGGCAAAAAACGCAGGCGTGGCGGCAATCATCGTGACTTTCTCCTCTCGGGCAATTCCTGGAATCTTACGAAAATCCAGCGGATTGGCATAGGTCACTGCAGTCATGCCCACAATCAGCGGTAACCAAAAATTCACATTGTATCCAAACACGTGGAACAAAGGTAAAATGCAAAAAAGCACATCCTTCGGCGTTAGATCAAACACCTTCAGCACATCAATGATATTAGAACCAATATTGCGATGTGTCAGTTGCACTGCTTTGGGTTCTTTCTCGCTCCCACTGGTAAAAAGAATCACCACATTGTCGTCGGGTTGGGTTTTTGGAAAAGAACGGATGATCATCTGGGCAGGCATTTTTGCTTTAATCGCTGCAGTGAGTTTATCAGTCAAAGTGACTTTTTTTAATAAATCTTCCACATAAATCATGCCTGGAACCACTCGACATCCAATGCGTTCGATAAGCGCACGAGCAGTAATAATGGTTTTGAATCCACATTTATTTTGGGCATATTCGCAATTTTCTGCTGCGCCAGTGGAATAATTGATCATGACAGGCACTTTTCCTGCCATGACCACGCCCAGGGTACTCAGCATACATCCTGCGGAAGTAGGAAGCATGATCCCAATATAATTTTCTGGATATTTCCGAAACTTCTTTGCCAAAATCAGCGAAGCAATCAGGGCCCGGTTATAGGAAATACGAGTATCTGTGGTCCTGTCCACAATGGCCAATTTATCTCCCTGGGCTTTGGCGGTTTCCACAAATGCATGATGTAAAATCATGACACCTCCCATTTTTTAATCTCTTCGGGTTATTGGTAGAATTACAAAAAAAACTCGAAACAGTCAAGTGAAATTTGCATCTTTTAAAGAAATCCGCTCAGAATGCATATAAAGAATTTTCTTGACTTTTAACAATATATTTTTTAAAATTTTTTTGAATATAATTTCAACCAAAAATAAAGAGGGTAGGATAAAATTCCACCCTACAAGCTTAGACCGTCTCGTAAAAGATGGACACCATGTACGTACCTCAGACAAAGCCCCTCCAATTTCTCTCTTGACTTTACACTTTTGCTTCCCCAAATTTAATTGAGATGATTCGCATTGGCATTTTGGGCGCTGCTCGGATTGCCCGGGCATTGCTCAAAGAAAAACCGTTTAATGCAGAATTTGTGGCCATTGCCAGTCGAGACGAAGCCAAGGCCACTCTCTTTGCCAAGGAATTCAACATTCCCAAAGTGTATGGAAGTTACGAAGCGCTTCTTGCGGATGATACCATTGAAGCAGTGTACATTCCTCTCCCCCATCATCTCCATGCAGAATATACCATCCGATGTGCTGAAGCCCAAAAACACATTTTATGCGAAAAACCGGCTGCGCTTTCTGTCCACGAAGCAGAAGCCATGGCCGAAGCGTGTGAAAAACACAACGTGTTTTTTATGGAAGCCTTTATGTACCGGTTTTTTTCTCTGCATCAACGGGCAAGAGAAAGGGCCAAAGCCAATGCCATTGGAAAATTGCGTTACATTGATTTCCAATTTTGCATTTTCTCCAAACCCTACATGGAAGGCACCTTTCGATGGGAAAAATCCTTAGGAGGTGGCGCGCTATTTGACCTGGGCATTTATGGGATTGATTTTTCTCGATGGATTACAGGAAAAGAACCCGAAGTCGTTTCAGTAGAAATACTTCGAGAGCATTCCCAGGCCATTGACGAATGGAGTCGAATCCTTCTCCGATTGGACGATGTGCTTTCCAGTGTCACGTCTTCGTATATCACCCATGTCCACACATATACACTTTCCGGTGAAAATGGATCCATGCATGCACCCACAGGCGTGGTCGGCAAATGGATGCCCACCAAGCTCATTTTCAAGTCCCCAGAACATGAATTGGAAGAGGAGCGGTTTGAACCAGAAAATGGATATAAAAAGGAAACCGAATATTTTGCAGAATGCATCCGCCGAAAGAAAAAACCTGAACTTGATCTTGCCAATTGTATTGCCAATTTGAGAGTCATTGAAACCGCTTTAAAAATGGAAAAGCCCATTGCACTGGGGAAATAAATTTTCATGAATCTACGGGATCCAGAAAATCTCTTTTCAGCCGGATCTTCCAATCCTTCTCTTTCTCACGTGCCTTTTGTGTATTCTGACGCGTACCTTATCACTCTCGAAGGATTGGAAAAATTACATCCGTTTGACACCCAAAAATACAAACGCATTGTAGAAGCATTGCTCCATGAAAAATGGATTTCGGACAAAGACATTTATTCCCCTGAACCAGTTTCAGAAGAGGATCTCCTTCGGGTGCATACTCCCTATTATCTGGACACTTTAAAAGACCCGCTCAAAGTGGCCACGTACTTAGAATTTCCTGCCATTGCTTCTGTGAGTCCTGAAAAGGTGTACCGCAACGTGGTTTTGCCTCACCTCTGGGTTACAGGAGGCACGCTTCTGGCGAGCCAACTGGCGCTTGACCATCCTTTGGTGATTCACATTGGAGGGGGATACCATCATGCCAAACCGGATAGAGGAGAAGGATTTTGCTTGTTCGCAGATATTGCCATTGCCATTCGAGCCCTCCAAGACAAAGGAAAAGTCCAACGATTTCTGGTTTTGGATCTCGATGTGCATCAAGGCAACGGCACTGCAGAAATCTTTGCAGAGGATGAAAGGGTTTTTACGTTTTCCATGCACGAAAAGGATATTTATCCTGTTCCCAAAGCCATCAGCGATTGCGATGTGGAATTGGCCTCTGGCACAGACGATGCCGAATACCTTCGGCTTTTATCCCATTATTTGCCGGAAATTACAAAACTGGCAGACCCTGAGATGGTCTTTTTTGTTGCAGGATGCGATGTGCTGGCAGACGATCCTTTGGCTTCTCTTGCCATCACAGAAAAGGGACTGATTGAGCGAGACGCGCAAGTAGTTCAATGGTTTTTGAATCAACACATTCCACTGGTATTTTTACTCGCAGGAGGATACAGCCCCAATGCCTGGCAGGCCCAATATCAAAGCATCTGCCATATTTTGGAAATGGTATCCAATTTTCAAGGATAAATTTCAACTCCAAGAATTCCATGCAAAGCCCAAATCCAGAAAGACACATTTCCTCCCACCACATGGGCATGAACAATTCTTGCTGTTGTGACCTTCCATCCCCCCACAAGAGAAAGCGCTTTTGCCATTTTCCATTGGAAAATCCAATCGATCATTCCAGCAGGGAAATGAATTTCGTATTGGGACTTTTTCCCCTGAAAATGTTGAGACTCCACATGAGGGATAAGCACGCCCGTGGCGATTCCACCATATCCCCCAAAACCTTTTCTCCATGCAAAAAACCGATGCGCATATTTCAACACCAAAACATTACATCCATGAGAAATGGAAAAACGGGATAAGAAGGCTTCAAAAGGGAAACACGTCCCAGAAGGCATTTGGGAATTGTTCGATTTTCGGACACGGACAAACCGATGCGGAGGCACAAAAGCCTTGTCGTGAATAAATTCGATGGAAAAACGAGACGCAGAAATTTCTTTTCCCAAGGAGAAGCCATAGTAAAGGGGAAATTCAAGAGAACGAGAAGAAAAATGGACCTCTTCTATTGTATAATGATATTTCCCCAATTGGAGATTTAGTGTGCCAGGCCAATGAAGGCTTCCGCCTCCAAATCCGTTTAAAAAAATTTGTGCTTTGGCAAAATGGGAAAGCGAAAAACAAAAAATCCAAATCCCGAGAAATTTCTTTAATTTGGCCATTGATTCTTCTTTTAATGGATTAAATTAAAATGTAGCCATTCTATTTTAAATTTCAAGTGAATTATGAAACCCAAATTACTCGTGACAGGTGGCACTGGATTTTTGGGAGGCCATGTCATCATCCAGGCCAAAGCCCACTGGCAAGTCTTTGGCACATTCAGAACCCAACATCCAAAGACTGAGGAAGTTTCATGGATTCGAATGGATCTCGAAAACACAGAGCACATTTTTAAAATCATGGATTTCATTTCTCCTCAGGCAGTGATTCATACCGCTGGCATGACCCAGGTAGATGCGTGTGAAATTGAAAGAGAAAAGGCTTTCCAGATCAATGTCATTGCCACAGAAAAGATCGCAGAATGGTGCAAAAAAGAAAAAGCCAGATTGGTCTTTGTCTCTTCGGACATGGTCTTTGACGGAGAGAAAGGAAATTACACAGAATCGGACATCCCCAATCCACTCAATTGGTATGGAAACACCAAAGCCATTGCAGAGACACGAATTTTTAATATTTATCCGGAGAGTGTCTGTGCCCGTGTGGCTCTGATTTATGGAAAACCGGCATTGTGGGGAACTTCTTTTTCAAACGAGCTCATCAAAAAGCTTTCTTGTGGCGAGAAGGTAAAACTTTTCACAGATCAATTTCGGACACCCATTGATGCGCCGCATCTGGCCCAAGCCCTTTTGGAACTGGC